>Ga0124850_1000105_pt1 | contig 11715 bp, 12 predicted proteins | sample PanSoiMetaGPlot1_FD_97462 | JGI IMG/M metagenome (GOLD analysis project Ga0124850, IMG submission 97462) | Tropical forest soil microbial communities from Panama analyzed to predict greenhouse gas emissions - Panama Soil - Plot 1 (PacBio error... | ecosystem: Environmental > Terrestrial > Soil >...
GTCAATCTTCGATGCCCGACGTCAATCTTCGATGCCGAGATCTTCAACACCAAGAAGAAGCTGCAAGGCGAGCGCCATCCTGTGTTCCCCGAAGGAACCCCGGGCGTGCCGCAGGGTGTGCCGGCGGAGCTGGTCAAGGGCTATCAGGCACCGCCCGAGCCCGAGCCCCAACAGGCGGCCGTCGAGCCGGAAAAGCCCAAGCCGAAACCCAAGCCGAAGCCGAAGGTCGTGGCAAAGCCTGCCGAGCAGCCGAGCGCGCCAGCGCCAGCTCCGCAAGCTCAATCCCCGCCTGCCCAACAGCGCCCGCCCGCGGCCGCCCCGTGGCCCGGCACGGGCCAGCCGACAACAGGCGGCGGGGTCGCGTGGCCCGAGCCGCCAGCGCAGCGCTGATTGCACTGACCGCTCCCCCCGGGCACAAAGCATCTTCCGGAAAAGTGGACTTCCGGTTTTCCGCAGAAGATGCGTCCACGCATCGAGAGCGCCCTCCGGAAAGGTTTAGCGCGCTCGAGCAGCCCGCCCAGAGCAGCCATGAGCTTCGCGGTCGCCATTGTCGGACGGCCGAATGTCGGCAAGTCCACCCTGTTCAATCGCCTGGTCGGCAAGCGCCTGGCCTTGGTCGATGACCTGCCCGGCGTCACCCGCGACCGGCGCGAAGGACGCGCGCGCCTCGGCGATCTCGACTTTAAGGTCATCGACACCGCGGGCCTCGAGGACGCCGCGCCCGAGAGTCTCAGCGCCCGCATGCAGGAGCAGACCGAAGCCGCGATCGCTGCCGCCGACGCTGTGCTGTTCCTGATCGATGCGCGCGCCGGCGCGGTGCCGGCCGATCGCGCCTTTGCCAATCTCGTGCGCCGGTCGGGCAAGCCCGCCATCGTGGTTGCCAACAAGAGCGAGGGCCGGGCAGGCGAGGCCGGCGCGCTCGAGGCTTACGAGCTCGGCCTCGGCGAGCCGGTCGCAATCTCGGCCGAGCACGGCGAAGGTCTCGCCGATTTGTATGAGGCCTTGCGCGAGGCCTTGCCCGCGGCGACCGTGACGCCCGCCGACAGCGGAATTGCCGACGAGGCCGCGCGGGATGCCCCCATCCGCATCGCCGTGGTCGGCCGGCCCAATTCCGGCAAGTCGACGCTGATCAACCGCCTCCTGGGCGAGGAGCGCCTGCTTACCGGACCCGAGGCCGGCATCACCCGCGACGCCATTGCGGTCGATGTCATCTGGCATGATCGGCGCTTTCGTATGCACGACACCGCGGGGATGCGCCGGCGTTCCCGCATCGAGGAGAAGCTCGAGAAGCTCTCCGTCGCCGATGCGCTCAATGCCATCCGCTTCGCCGAGGTGGTGATCCTGCTGATGGATGCGCAGACGCCGTTCGAGGAGCAGGACCTGCGCATCGCCGATCTGGTCGAGCGCGAAGGCCGCGCGCTGGTCATCGGCATGAACAAATGGGACCTCGTCCCGCCCGAGCCCGGCGCCATCAAGAAGCTGCGCGAGGAGGCCGACCACTGGCTGCCGCAGGTCAGGGGCGTGCCCATCGTCGCCGTCTCCGGTCTCACCGGCGAGGGGCTCGATCGCTTGATGCAGGCGGTGGTCGATATTCACGCGGTGTGGAACAAGCGCGCCGGGACGAGCGCGCTCAACCGCTGGCTCGCCGATGTGATATCGGCCCATCCGCCGCCGGCGGTCTCCGGCCGCCGCATTCGCCTCGACTACGTCACTCAGCCCAAGTCCCGCCCGCCGAGCTTCGTGCTGTTCCTGAGCCGCGCCGACGCTGTTCCCGACGCCTACCGTCGTTATCTCGTCAACAGCCTGCGCGATAGCTTCGACCTCCCGGGCACGCCGATCCGGCTGACCTTGCGCGAGAAGCAGAACCCCTATGCCAAGCGCGGCAAGCGCATCTAGAGCATCAGAAGCGAGGCGGGCACCCGCGTTCGGGCCCTCGCTGCGCTCGCACATTGACGCGATGAAACTCTCAGGTCAGTGGCGGCGACGAGGTCGAAAGAATCGCCGCCCTGCGATAGCCAATCGTTCCACGAATTTGGTTACTGGAAGCAGCGGCGGTTGGCTTCCCTCATCGCATATTCGGAGCCGGGCGTCTCGTAGCCCCGCATCACGGCTTGAAGGTCATCCGGCCGCAGCAGTCCGATTGCGGTATGGGCCCAGCAATAGCATTGCTGCGGCGAGCCGCCATAGCCGGCGCAAAGCGTGATCATGAATTGGTGCGCTGGACTCGTAACTTGCGCCTGCGCGACCGAGCTCAGGATTGACGCGAAGCACACGATCAAAAGGAGACGCATTGGGTCCATCCGTTTTCACACGATGCGAGCTTTGTTTGCGGCAACAGTATCGATCCCGTCGAAGGCAGCAGCTGCCTCCGCGTGTTTTCCTTGCCGTCAATCCATCAATTAGCTCAGCTTGACGAAGGTGCCACCTATCCAATCGGATCAGAACGGCAGTGCCTTGGTCACAGGACTAAAGTACTGTCCCGCCGAGCGGAGAAAGCGCTCCAGGATGATACAGGCGGCTGCGCAGTGCTGCGTCAGGCCGGTCATTGGATGACCTCGTCGGCGCCGGCAAGCAGGCGCGGCGGGATTGTCAGGCCCAACGCCTTGGCGGTCCTGAGATTGATGACCAGCTCAAGCTTGGTCGCGCTCTGCACCGGCAGCTCAGCCGGTTGCGCGCCGCGCAGGATGAGGTCGACGTAGCCGGCCATGCTCCGCCACCGCTCGATCCAATCAAGGCCATAGCACATCAGGCCGCCGGCCAGGACGAAGCCGCGATACGGATAGATCGCCGGCAGACCGTGTCGCGCCGCAAGGGCGATCAGAAGGCCGGTATGAGCTCCCATGACGGGATCCGGATGCACGATGATCGCCCCGTCCGGCTCGCGCGCAAACGCGTCGATTGCGTCCGCCATCTCGGCGGCGTCGCGCACCGGAGCCGCTACCGGTTGCACCGCGAAGGAAGCAGCGCTGGCCTCGATCGTGGGCAGGAAACGGGCAAAACCGGGATGGTGCAGGTTCAGCACGCGGGCGAGATGCGGCGCGATCGTCTTGAGCAATTCCAGCCATTTCGCGCCGATGGAAAACTCGGCGAAGGTGAAGCCGGTGATGTTGCCGCCGGGATGTGCCAGGCTGTTCACGATGCCCATTTCGACCAGATCGGCGGCGGCCCCGATCACCACCGGCACCGCGCGTGTCCCCTGTCGCAGCGCGCGTAATCCCTGCAAGCTCTGCATGACGATCACGTCGGCCCCCGCCGCGACCAATTCTCGCGCGTGCTGCCCGGCCAGCTCCTTATCGTCCGCGGACCATCGGACGTCGATTTGAATATCTCGTCCTTCGGTCCAACCCAACTGCGCAAGGCGCTCGCGGAACGCCGCAACGCGACTGCGTCCGCGCGGCTCGGTGAGCGGGGCCAGGATGCCGATGCGCCGCATGCGCTCGGCCGCATGCGCAGCGCCCGCGTGCGGGGAAGGGCAGGGGAGAGCGCCAGCTGCCGCGCCGCCGATCAGCGCCATGAGTCGTCGCCGGTTCATTGGATGACCTCATCGGCGCGGACGAGCAGGCGCGACGGCGCCGGGAGCCCCAGCGACCTCGCCGTCCCCAGGTTGATCGCCACGTCGATGTCGTATCGCCAATGATCGATCGTTGCAAAGCTCTTCCCAGGATGACGATATGCCGGGCGCACGATCGCCGGCTCACAAGGGACTTGCCCGTTGACGAAAATCACTGCAGATCGTGCCCGCTCAGCCGAGCTATGGTGACGCGCTGTCCAGCCGTGGGCCGGTAACCCTCAGTCGGACAATTAGTTAGTCCAGTGATTGCATGACCGAGTCACAGTCCGTCACGCCACGGCGCGCCGCCTTCATTTTCGTGTTCATCACGGTGCTGCTCGACATGCTGGCGCTGGGCATCATCGTGCCCGTCCTGCCCAAGCTGGTGGTCGACTTCCTCGCCGGCGACAATGCGCGCGCGGCCGAGATCTATGGCATCTTCGGCACGGTCGCGGCGCTGATGCAGTTCCTGTTCTCGCCGCTGCATGGCGTGCTGTCCGACCGCTTCGGGCGCCGGCCGCTGATCCTGCTCTCCAATTTCGGGCTCGGGCTCGACTACATCCTGATGGCGCTCGCGCCAAACCTGTGGTGGCTGTTCGTCGGGCGCGTGATCTCCGGCATCACCTCGGCGAGCATCGCCACCGCCTACGCCTATGTGGCCGACGTCACGCCGCCCGAGCAGCGCGCGGCGCGCTTCGGTCTGCTGGGTGTCGCCTTCGGGGTGGGCTTCGTGCTCGGCCCCGCGCTCGGCGGCCTCGCCGGCGGCGTCGATCCGCGCCTGCCGTTCTGGATCGCCGCTGTGCTCAGTCTCGCCAATGCGCTCTACGGATTGCTGGTGCTGCCGGAATCGCTGCCGCCCCAGCGCCGCACCGCCTTCGCGTGGCGGCGCGCCAATCCGCTCGGCGCGCTCGCGCTGTTGCGCTCGCAACCGCAATTGCTGGGGCTCGCCGGCGTCAACTTCCTCATGGACGTCGCCCACGCCAGCCTGCCGAGCATCAACGTCCTCTACCTGATGGCCCGTTACGGCTGGGACGAGCGCGCGGTCGGCCTCACGATGGCACTGGTCGGTGTATGCTCCATGGTCGTGCAGGGCGCACTGATCGGGCCGGCGGTCGCGCGCCTGGGCGAGCGTGGCGCGCTGATCGCCGGGCTCGCCTTCGGTGCCGCCGGCTTTGCGGTCTTCGGCCTGGCCGCGACCGGGGCTGTGGTTTCTCGCCGGCATCCCTCTGCTCGCGCTCTGGGGCTTCGCCGCGCCCGCTTCGCTCGGCCTGATGAGCCGTCGCGTCAGTCCGTCCGAGCAGGGCCGCCTGCAGGGCGCCAACGCGAGCATCATGGGGATTGCCAATGTGCTCGGGCCGGGCCTGTTCGCGCAGACGCTGGCGGCTACGATTGGCGGAGGTGCCTGGCACTTCCCCGGGGCGGCTTTTCTGCTTGCGGCGGTGATCCTGGTCCTCGCCATCATCGTTGCATGGCGAGCGACCGCGCACGACAAGGCCGCGCCGCCCCCGTAGAGCATGATCCCGTTGGCAGCACGCGGCGGTCGTGGCATGACCGTGCGGAACTGACACATCGGCGAACAGCGGGGCGACCGCGTAAAACGACCCCAACCGTCGAAGGAGGATCATATGTCGAAGCTCGTTGGCCTCGTTGCCGCTGCGCTCGTCCTTGCCGCCGCAACGCCGCTCAGGGCCGAGGATATCGTCATCACCCAGTACAAGGCCGATCCCTCGGGCGCGCCCTATGGGGTCGCCATCGATCAGGGCTTCTTCAAGCAGGCCGGGATCGACATCACCGGCGTGATCTCCGGCGCCGGCGGCGGCACCTCGGTGCGCAGCGCCATCGCCAGCGAGCTCGGCTACGGCGACGTCTCGCCCGCGCCGGTCATTGCCGCGATCGAGCAGGGTCAGGACATCAAGATCGTCACCCAGGGCTCGCGCTCGCTCGCCGATAACGTGGTGATCGTCATGCCCAACTCGCCGATCAAGTCGGTGAAGGACCTCAAGGGCAAGAAGTTTGCCATCAGCAATCCGAAGTCGCTCGGAGAGATGACCGCGGTGCTGGTGTTCGAGCAGGCGGGGCTCAAGCCCGACGACGTGCAGCGCGTGGCGCTCGGCGGCCTCTCCGGTGCGCTGACCGCGCTCGAGAACGGCGTGGTCGACGCCACCAGCATTCCCGGCATCCTGTTCCTGTCGCGCGGCGGCGAGAGCAAGTACCGCGTGCTGCTCGGACCCAAGGACCTGCCGCTCTTGCCGCCGGCGATCGGCATGGCCTCGGGCGACCTCATCAAGAAGCATCCGGACAAGCTGCGCGCGCTGCTCGCCGGCCGGCGCGCCGGCGTCAAGTTCATCTATGAGCACAAGGACGACGCCATCAGGATCCTGAGCAAACTCTACGAGCCGCTGCCGTCCAAGGATGTCGCCACCCTGGTCAACCAGCTGGTGGACGCCAAGTTCTGGAGCGAGGGGCAGATCGAGTTGCAGGGCCTGCAGAATGCGGCGCGCGCCATGAAATATGTCGGCTCGCTGGAGAAGGACGTCGACCTCAGTAAGATGATCGACACCTCGTTCCTGCCGAGCGATCTGCAGGCCGTGAAACAATGAGCGATCCGTCACCTGCAGGCGAGACGCATGCGCAACTGACAGGGGTCACGCGGGTCTTTCCGCCCGTGGCGGGCCATCCCTCGGTGCATGCGCTCGGCCCGGTCGACCTTGATCTGCGCAAAGGCGAGTTCTTTGCCGTGGTCGGGCCGTCGGGCTGCGGCAAGTCCACGCTGCTCGAAGTCCTGGCCGGCCTGCAGCGCCCGACCGCGGGCACGGTGACGTTCGAGGGCAAGCCCGTCGGCAACGAGGTGCCCGACGGCATCGGCGTCGTGTTCCAGGAGGACGCGAGCTTTCCCTGGCTGACGGTGTGGGACAATGCTGCCTTCGGCCTGCGGCGCCAGGGCGCGGCGGATGCCGAGGTGCGCCGACGGGTCGATGATGCGCTGGCGTTCATGGGGCTCAAGGATTTCGCCCGCGCCTATCCCTCGCAGCTCTCCGGCGGCATGCGCCAGCGCGTCTGCATCGCGCGCACGCTGGTGCTGCAGCCGCGGCTCATTCTGCTCGACGAGCCGTTCGGCGCGCTCGATGCGCAGACCCGCCTCCTGATGGGCGACGAGGTGCTGCGGCTGTGGCGGCGCACCAGCGCGACCGTGCTGCTGATCACCCACGCGCTCGACGAGGCCGCCATGCTGTCCGACCGCGTCGGCGCGATGTCGGCGCGGCCCGGCCGCTTCATCGAGATCATCGAGACCGGCTGGCCGCGCGAGCGCGACAGCTCGACCATCGTGCAGGAGGCGGCGTTCGGCACGATCACCGGCCGGCTCTGGAGCAATCTGCGCGGCGAATCGATGAAGGCGCTCGGCCACTCCGGCCCCGCCGCGGCATGACCCGCGTTGGCCGGATCAGGCTGATCGTCATCGTTGCGGCCATCGCTGCGCTTGAGCTTGCCTGCCGCACCGGCCTGATCGATCATCGCATCATCGTCCCGCCCTCCGAGATGGTGGTCACGCTCGTGCGCATTCTCGCCTCGGGCAGCATCAACGCCGATATCGTCCGCACCCTCGGCATCATCGCGATCGCCGCTGCGATCTCCGTCGTGCTCGGCTTCGCGCTCGGGCTGCTTGTGCATGCGCTGCCGCGCGTGCGCGAGGCGCTCGACCCATTCTTCGCCACCTACTACGCGGTGCCGATCTTCATCTTTTATCCCGTCTTGATCGCGATCTTCGGCCTGTCCCTGGTGCCGATCCTGCTGATCGGTGTTGCCACCGCCATCGTCGCGATGATCATCGCGACCTTGAACGGCTTGGATCGCGTGCCCCGCGTGCTCACCAAAGTGGCGCGGGTGCATCGCATGGGCGCCATCGCCACAGCCGTGCAATTGCAGCTGCCCGCCGCGGCGCCCTACCTGTTCACCGGCGTCAAGCTTTCCGTCAGCTACGGCTTCATCGCGGTCATCGCCAGCGAGTTCATCCTGGCGCCGGCCGGGCTCGGGCGCGACATCGCCGACGCCTATGCCGACTTCAACAATGCCCGCATGTATGCGCTCATGCTGTTCCTGTTGACGATCGCGACGGTCGTCAACACCGCGTTGCATGCCTTCGATCTGCGCTGGGCCCGCCGGCGCGGCCGCGGAGCGCCGTGAGCGCCATGCGCCGCACGGTCGATACCGCGATCATCCTGCTGGCGCTGGTGCTGATCTGGCAGGGCCTGCATGTGATCGTGGGCGAGACCGCCTTGCCGGGACCGGTGCCGACGCTCACCTATCTCGCACGGCTCGTGCCGACGTCGCGATTTGCGGTCAACGCTGCCGCGACCGCGCTGTCCTTCGCCTATGCCCTGCTCATCGCCTACGGCATCGGACTGGCGATCGGTGTCTGGCTGGGCGCACATCATCTGTCGGGCGCCGTGGGCGAGCCCATCCTGGTGGCGCTCTACTCGTTGCCGAAGATCACGCTCTACCCGGTGATCCTGCTGATCTTTGGCCTCGGAGTATCCGGCAAGGTGGCGTTCGGCGCGCTGCATGGGATCCTTCCCGTCGCGCTTCTCACCATGGCGGCAATTCGCAACATTTCTACGGTATATCTTAAATCGGCGCGCAGCATGAAGCTGTCACATTCGCAGACGATCATGACCGTGCTGTTCCCCGCGAGCCTTCCCGAAGTCGTGTCGGGCCTGCGGATCGGTTTTACCGTCACGTTGCTCGGGGTTCTGCTGGCTGAGATGTTTGCCGCGAAGCAGGGGCTCGGGTTCCTCATCATCAATGCCATGTCCTTGCTGCAAACCGAGGAGATGATCGCAATCGCGGTATTGCTGTTCGCGTTTGCCGCCGTCGCCAATGCTGTTCTCTTGTGGATGGAGCATCAGCTGCATCGCCGGGTGTGACACCTTTCCATGAGCTTGACCAAAGACAAAATCGAGCAGCTCGCGCCCGACCAGGCCTCACTCGGCGCTGCGCTCAAGCTCATGAAACCTGCGAGCTGGCCGACGCTGGCGCAGGATCCCGGCGCCGCGCTGTTGTGGGGCGAGTGCCAGGGATCGGGCGCCACTCCCTACCGCGTCATCGTCTCGCCCGACGACGTCGGCTACAAGTGCACCTGTCCCAGCCGCAAGTTCCCCTGCAAGCACGTGCTCGCCGTGATGTGGATGCATTGCGACAAGCCCGAGCGCTTCGAGCAGGGCCCGTCGCCCGACTGGGTGCAGGACTGGCTGTCGCGCCGGCGGCCCAAAGGCGCGCCGAGGCCCAGAACGGATACAAAGGCTGACATCGCCGACGCGCTGAGGACAGGCGCCTCGATCGCGGCCGCGCTCGACGAGGCCGTCGAGGAGAAGCCGCTCGACCCGAAAGCCGCGGCGCGCGCCGAGGCGCAGCGCCAGCGCCTGCGCGAGGAGCGCGAGGCCTCCGTGCTCGCCGGGCTCGACGACCTCGACCGTTGGATCTCAGACCAGCTCAATCTCGGGCTCGCCGGATTTGCCCAGCGCGCCGCGCAGAGCGCCAAGACCCTCTCCACCCGCCTGGTCGATGCCAAGGCGCAGGGCCTCGCCGGCCGCGTCGAGGCGCTTGCCGCCGACATCTATCGCGCGCCCGAGCAGATGCGCGGTGATCTCGCCTTCGAGCGGCTGGCCGCGCTGTCGCTGATTTCTTCTGCCTATCGCAATCAGGAGCGTTTGCCGCCGCCGCTCAAGGCCGACGTCCGCCGCGTCACGAGTTGGTCGGTGAGGCGTGAAGAGTTGCTGGCCGATTCCGAGGCGCCGCGCCTGGCCGGCGACTGGATCGTTGCCGCGACCCGCAGCGAGATACAGCCGGACAAGCTGCGTCGCCTCGAGACCTGGCTGCTCCACGCAACACCACGCGACGCCGCGCCCGCGGTCGCGCTGCTGATCGATTTCGTGCCGGTGTCCGGTGGTCCCGCGAGCTCGCCGTTCATAGCCGGCGAGACGCTTGCGGGCGAGGTCGTGTTCTATCCCTCGGCGACGCCGCTGCGCGGGCAGCTCGCCACGCGCTCGCCGGCGCGGGCGAATGTCGACTGGCCGGCGTTCCCCGAGGGACTGCAGAGCGCGCTGGCGGCCTATGAGGCCGCACTCGCTCGCCAGCCCTGGCTGGATTATTGGCCGCTGGGCGCGCGCGGTCTCACAGTGGAGCGCCTGTCGGCAAACCAGCTCGCGCTCGCCGATGCCGGCGGACGCCTGCTTCCGCTCGAGCGCGCCCAGACTGACGTGCTGACGCCGATGCTCGGACTCAAGCCGTTCTCTGCGCTGTTCACCTGGGATGGCTGGGCCGCGTCGCTGCTGGCAGCCGACACGCCGATCGGGCGCTGGCACGAAGGTTGATCGCTTGGGCGCGCCTCTCTCATCCCAAGATATTGGCCGGCTTCGGCAGGCCGCGCTGCTCGGCCTCGCGCGGGCGTCGCTCTCCGTGCCCGCTTCGTTGCAGCCGCTGGTCGCCGCGGCCTCGCCCGCGCGCGAGGGCGTGCTCACCGTGCTCGCGTTTGCCGGGCAGCAGCAGCGGTTCCAGCGCTTGACGCTCCAGCAAGCGGCACAGGAGCTGCCCGACGCCGCCCGACACCTGCACGCCGACGCGCGTCCCATCATGCCGGAGCCGGCCCGCCGCGCGCTGCTGCGCCTGGCCAATGGCGTCGAGAAGTCTTCTGCCGATGCCGTCCTGTCGGCTGCGGCACGCCGCGTCGTGGGCGCAGGCTTCCGCCTGCATCCCTTCGATCTGCCGCGCCTCATCGGTCACATCAAGGCCGATGCGCGCTGTCTCGGCCTCGCCGAGCGCGCCTATCTCTCGCTCGCCGAGCACTCGACCACGGCCGATGCGCCGGGCCTGCTGCAGGCCGAGATCACGCCCGCAAACTGGACCACCTTTCCGAAAGGCCATCGTGCGGCATTCCTGCGCGAGCAGCGCCGCAGGCAGCCTGCCGAGGCGCGCAAGCTGCTCGAGGATGTGTTCAAGTCGGAGCCTGCGGCCGTGCGCGGCGACCTCCTGGCAGCCCTGGAGGTCGGTCTCAGCAGCGACGATCTGACGTGGCTCGAGAGCTTGGGCGCCGATCGCGCGGAGAGCGTGCGCACGATCGCGGCGGGGCTGATCGCGAGCGTGCCGGGGACACCGGCATTCACCACGCGCCTCGCCGAGGCGGCGCGTTGCTTCGCGCGCAGCAGCGTCGGCGGCATCCTCAGCCGCATCGGTCTTGCCGGCAGCGCGGCTGTCTTCAAGCCGCCGTCCGCCGCCACTGGCGCAGATCGTTTTGCCGTGCTGACAAAGTTGTTCGACGGATTGTCCGTGGCCGAGGTCGCCACGGCCGCCGGGCTGACCCGCAACGACGTGATCGCTGCGCTGCCCTCGGATGAAGAGGCGGTCCATGCAGCGTTTGCCAATCGGGCGGTGCGCGACGGCGACAATGCGACCATGATGGACTTGGCCTCGGCGCGCCTTGCAAGCGTCGAGGCGAGATTTTGGCCAGTGCATACCATGGCATGGCTTGCCGACAATCTGACCGAGCCTGTCTCTGTCGAATTCGCCAAGACATGGCTGAATTCCGCAAGCCTGCAGTCCGCGCAACAGCGGTTCGAACAGGCAGATACACCGGCAAGCCTCAAGGACGACGGCACGCTGGTCTGGACGGCCGCGCTGCTGCCGGCGGCGATGCTTCCGACATTCATCTCGATGCTGGCGCCGCTGCCGCCCGCCGCCACGCGCGCCGCCCGCGATTTTGCCGATCTGGTGCTCGCGCTCGAAACCCCGCCAACCCAGCCAAGGTGACGCATGGCAACCACCAAAGCCGCCGCTCAGGACGCTACCACGCAGTTACGCCGCGCCGCTGAGGACCTGTTCGCGAGCGAGATCGAGGCGCTCGGCCGCGAGGACGACCGAGCATGTCCAACAAATTGGCGGCTCTCGCCGCGCGCCGTCGTCAACTATCTCATGGGCGGCAAGACCAAGTCGGGCGTCGAGATCACGCCCAAATACATCGGCAACCGCCGCTTGATCGAGACCGCGGTCGCGACGATCGCCACTGATCGCGCACTGCTGCTGCTCGGCGTGCCCGGCACCGCCAAGTCCTGGGTGTCGGAGCATCTCGCCGCTGCGATCACCGGCTCCTCCGAGCTGCTGGTGCAGTGCACCGC
>Ga0124850_1000108_pt1 | contig 11637 bp, 9 predicted proteins | sample PanSoiMetaGPlot1_FD_97462 | JGI IMG/M metagenome (GOLD analysis project Ga0124850, IMG submission 97462) | Tropical forest soil microbial communities from Panama analyzed to predict greenhouse gas emissions - Panama Soil - Plot 1 (PacBio error... | ecosystem: Environmental > Terrestrial > Soil >...
TTGGGCGTGCGCTTGAGCGTTGCGCTTGAGCGTTTTGAAATCAACGTGGACCACGCCGAAGCGGCGGCTGTAGCCTTCCGCCCATTCGAAGTTATCGATGAGCGACCAGACGAAATAGCCGCGCAGTTTGACACCTGCGGCGAGCGCGCGGCGGGCGGCGGCGAGGTGCTCGCGCAGATAAGCGATGCGGTCGTCGTCGTGCACGGTGCCGTCCGCCGCGAGCGGATCGTCGTAGCAAGCGCCGTTCTCGGTCACGTAGAGGTCCAGCTTGCCGTAGCGCTCGTGCAAGCGGATCAGCTCTTCGGTGAGCCCGCCCGCATCGATCGGCCAGCCCATCGCCGTAAAGCGCGTGCCGGCCGGCGCCGCGCCGAACCACGCGCCGAAGAGGCTTTGCGGTGCCTGCATGACGTACATCGGCGCGTAGTAATTGACGCCGAGATAGTCGATCGGCTGTCGCATCGTGGCGAGATCGCCGTCGGCGGCGAGCGCGGCAAAATCGGCCGCGACCGCGGCGGGATAGGCGCCGGTCATCAGCGGGTCGAGGCAGGCGCCGTTCCACATAGCGTCGAAGCGTTCGGCCGCGCGGCGATCGTCGGCGGTGTCCGAGGACGGCCGCGCCGGCTGCAACGAGATCACCGTGCCCAGGCGCAGGTCCGCGCGCTCCGCACGCAGCGCTTGAACGGCGCGGCCTTGCGCCAGGTTCAGGTGATGGATGGCGGCGAGCATGTTCGGCAAGCCCTTCAGGCCGGGCGCGTGCTCGCCCATGCCGTGTCCGAACAATGCGTGGACATTGGGCTCATTGAAGATCGCCCAATGCTTGACGCGGTCGCCGAGCCGCCGAGCCACGACGCGCGCGTAATCTGCGAACGTTGCGGAGGTATCGCGATTGAGCCAGCCGCCCTTCTCCTGCAGCGCCTGCGGCAGGTCCCAATGGTAGAGGCAGAGCCACGGCGCGACGCCGTTCGCCATGAGCCCATCGACCAGACGCTCGTAAAAGTCGAGCCCGCGCTGCTCCACCGCGCCGCCGCCCGACGGCAGAATGCGCGACCACGCGGTCGAAAACCGATAGGCGGAAAAATTGCCGCGTGCGAGCAGATCGATATCGTCGCGCCAGCGGTGGTAATGGTCGCAGGCGATGTCGCCGGTATCGCCGTTCTTCACGCGCCCGGGCGTGTGGGAGAAGACGTCCCAGATGCTTTTGCCGCGCCCGTCTTCGTCGACCGCGCCTTCGATCTGATAGCTCGAGGTCGACGCGCCCCACACGAAATCGGCGGGAAACGCATCGTCGTCGGCGCCATCAGGACTCGCGCGCACAGCTCTGCCCGCGGCGAACAGGCCGAGCGCCGCGGCCAGCAAGCCTCGGCGCGGCATGATCAGCATCGCTGTGCTGCGGCGCCCGCAGGCGCGCGCGGCCGCGAAGGCGGCGGTAGCGGGATGAAATCGGCCAGCGCTGATCGGAACATTGGGCGCAGAGGCGATGACTGGGCCGCGTGCGGCATTGTTTATGATGATATCTCCCCGACGTCATGCATCAAGGCGGCGTGCTCGTGCGCGGAGAGGGTTTCTATTCACGCCCATCTGCTGGCCTCCATCTCGTTGTCTAAGAGGTCCCAGACTGCGGATCGAAGCGATCGGCCTTAATGGGCGACGGGGGCAGGCCCGCCCAGCTTGACGTTGCGCAGGGTGAGTGCGAGCGGCACGGCCACGAGCGAGACCAGCATCAGGACCCAAAACACGTCCATGTAGGCGAGGAACGACGCCTGCGTCTGCACCTGCTGTCCGATCCACTGGATGGCTTGCTGCTGCGCCTGCGCCAGCGAGCTCCCGGCGGCCGCGAAGTAGTTCGTCATCCGGTGCAGCGTGTCCTGATATTGCACGCTCGACGGGATCACGCTCTCGACCAGCCGGCTCTGATGGAACTGCTCGCGATGCGCCAGCACGTTGGAGGCGAGCGAGACGCCGATCGAGCCGCCGGTATTGCGCGCGGCGTTGATCAAGGCCGAGGCTTGGTCGGTCTTCTCGGGCGGAATGCCGTCGTAAGAGGCGGTGGTGATAGAGAGGAAGATCAGCGGCAGCCCGATGCCGAGCAGCATGCGCGAGCGCGCGAAAAACCAGAAATCGAGATCGCCGTACACACGGGTCATGTCGTACATGGAAACGGCTATGATGATAGCGCCCGCCATGATCATGTATTTGGGCTGCACCTTGCCGGAGAGGCGGCCGACGACGAACATCATCACCATCGTGACGAGACCGCCCGGCGACAGCACGAGGCCTGCCCATGTTGCGGTATAGCCGAAATTCTGTTGCACCAGCTGGGGTAGGAATTGCGTGGTGGCGTACAGGATCGCGCCGATCGCCAGCATCACCACGAAGCATGCGCCGAACTGGCGCGTCCCCACCATGCGGATATCGATCATCGGGTTGCGGCGGCTCGCCTCCCACGGGATCATGAGCACGAAGGCGGCGGCGCTGATGAGCGCGAACGTGACGATGAAGGTCGAAGAGAACCAGTCATCCACTAGGCCACGGTCGAGCACGATCTCGAGCGCGCCGAGAAAGGTGGCGACCAAGACGAAGCCGACAATATCGAACCCGCCTGCTTCCAAGAGCCGGCGCCTCTGCTCCTCGACCGCCGCTGCGGCCTCGCGCAGGAGCAGCGCAATCAGTGCGATCGCGAGCACGCCGACCGGACCGTTGATGAGGAAGCACCAGTGCCAAGAATAGTTATCCGCCAAATAGCCGCCGAGCGTCGGCCCGACGACCGGCGCCACCACCACGGCAACACCGAACAGCGCAAAGCCCTGCCCGCGTTTCGCCGGTGGGAACGCATCGGCGAGAATCGATTGCGAGACCGGCACCATGCCGCCGCCGCCGAGGCCCTGCAGGATGCGGAAGAACAGGAGCGACTGCAGGCTCCAGGCAAATCCGCACAGCACCGAGCTCGCGGTGAAGAGCGCGAGACAGATCAGGAAGAAGCTCTTGCGGCCGAGCAGGCGGGCGAGAAAGCCGCTGGCCGTCAGGGCAACCGCGTTCGCGACAAGATACGTGGTGACGACCCAGGACGCCTCGTCCTCGCTCACCCCCATGCCGCCGGCGATGTAAGGCAGAGCCACGTTGGCGATTGTCGTGTCGAGCACCTCCATGAAGGTGGCGAACGCGACCAAGATGGCGATCAGCCACGGGTTGGGGGCGGAGGCCCCCGCTCCGGCTGCGCCGCTGCTCATAGCCACGCCCGCAGCTTGTTGTAGAAGGTCGGAAGCCGCTCATAGAGCGACGGCCTCGGATCGACCCGCACCGTCGGCACGACCGACATCCCCGGCCCGAGCGCAACGTCCTTCGGGAGATTATCCATGAGGAGCTTCACCGGCACGCGCTGGACGATCTTGACGTAGTTGCCGGTGGCATTCTGTGCCGGCAGCAGCGAGAACGCGGTGCCGGAGCCGGGCTGGACGCTGTCGACATGGCCGCGGATCGCGCGCTCCGGATAGGCGTCGATCTCGAGCGTCACCGGCTCTCCCGGCCGCATGCGGTCGAGCTGCGTCTCCTTGAAATTCGCCGTGATCCATATTTCGTCCGGCACGAACATGGTCAGGTTGGTGCCGGGCTGTGCGAATTGACCGGCCGCCGCGCTCAGCTGGACGACACGGCCCGCCTGCGCCGCCGTCACGGTCGTATAAGAAAGATTCAGTTGCGCTTGGTCGCGCTGGGCATTTGCTTGCGCGAGACTCGCGACGGCGCTCTCGCGCTGTGCCTTCACCGACTCGAGTTGTCGCTGCGCGACCTTGAGGTTGGCTTGCGCGCTGGCGAGCGCCGCCTCCTGCTGCTGCTGCTGCGACGTCCACTGCTGCGCGTTCTGAACCGTGCCCGAGCCAGTTTGCGCCAGATCTTGGTAGCGCTTCGCCTGCTGCTGGGCGAAGACCAGCGCCGCTTGCGCCTGGTCCACCTGGGCTTGGTTGGCGGTGATCTGTGCCTGTTGCACGTTGATCTGCGCGTCGATGTTCTGGATGTTGGCTTGCGCGCTGGCCACCTGCGCCTGCGCCTGATCGAGCGCGATGCGGTAATCACGATCATCGATGCGCGCGATCACGTCGCCGGCGGCAACGTGCTGGTTGTCGGTCACAGGCACCGCCGTGATGTAGCCGGAGACCTTCGGGGCGATGGGGAATTGCCGCGCCGCGACGAAGGCGTCGTCGGTCGATTCGAAATGGCGGGCGTAGTCCCAGTAGAGGTAGCCGCCCGCCGCCGCTGCGATGAAGAATAGGAGGCCGATCACAAAGGCAAAGGGGTGCCGCCGCAGAAGCCCGCGGCGCGGCTCATCGCTGCGTTCATCCGGATGACTTTCCCGCTCGGCCGGCACCTCGACGATGCGGCGCTCGCGAGGGGGAGGCTCCCGCGGCGCTGGCGCGCGGGCGCGGAGCTCACCGGAGTCTGCGGTCAGCCGCTCACGTTCATTCGGCGCCCAAGCGGACGCGCGGGCTTGCTGTCGGCCTGAACTCTGAGGGGGCCCTTGCCCGCCGCGATCCCGATTTTGCGTCTGTAGTGCCATCGTTGGCGCTCCCGCGGATGGCGGCGGGGCATCCAACGATCCTCGCCGAAAAAACGAAACGATACCGTTTCGTTCCTTTACTAAACCCTCCGGCAGGCCTAAATCAAGGGGGTGGCGGGACGGCCGAGGCGGCAGCGGTGCGCCCCATGCATGCGGTCGCGAGAATGTGATGGCAAAGTTCCCAACAGGCGCCCGTTTGCAGAAGCGGCCCCCCGGACGCACCGGGCGGCCGCCGCGCAAACTCGCCGGCGAGGTGGACGCCCGCATCCTCGACGCGGCCCGCCGCGTGTTTCTGGAACGCGGGCTTGCCGGCGCCAGTATCGACGAAATCGCCGAACTCGCCTGTGCCGGCAAGCCGACGATCTACGCCCGCTTTGCAGGGAAGGAGGCGCTCTTCACCGCCGTGGTGATGCGTAACGTCGCCGCCAATATCGCGCGCTTCGAGCACTACGTGCCGAGCGGGGCAAGCATCCAGGAACGGCTTGCAAGCCTCGGCACTGCCGTCCTGCACTGGCTTTTGGTCGGCAATACAGTCGGCTTGATGCGACTCTCAATTGCCGAATCGCGCCGCTTTCCGGAGCTGGCGAGCAGCGTCCACAACATGGCGCGTGGGCGCGGGCTCGAAGCCGTGGGCCGGCTATTGGCGGAGGCCGCGCAATCCGCCGAACTTGGTAACTTGCCCGCCTTCGCCGCGCAGCGCCTCGCCACAACGGCCGAGCTCTTTGTGGATCTGGTGGTGTTCCCGCTGCTGCTGCGGGCGCTGCACGGCGAGAAGCTCAAGTCGCTATGCGCTGAGATCGAGTCGCATGTGACACGCAGCGTCGCTTTCTTTCTTGCCGCCTGCCGACACGGCGGCGTCACTTGAGTCTGACGAGCCAGAGGCGAACAGGCTGAGCGCCGCGGCCAGCAATCGCCGGCGCGGCATTAGCAGCATCGGGGCTCAGCAGCGCCCGCAGGCGCGCGCGGCCGCGCGGGCGGCGGTAGCGGGATGAAATCGGCCAGCGGTGATCGGGACATTGGTCGAATAGGCGATGACTGGGCCGCGCGCGGCGTTCGTCTCATGATAGCTCGCCGACGTCATGCATCAAGCAAACCTGCTCGTGCGCAGACCTCAAAACCGCGCCGAGGGCGATATTCCAGGTCATTGAAATTTGGCGCGCCACGGTCGATGAAGATGGGCACTATTGCTGCGCCGTGCCGCTATGACGCCGCGACCCGCCACGCGTCCCAATCGGCAAAGCTACGACACCCTACGACTTTGCGTTACGCCTCGTAGGCAGCTGCCTTCCGATTTCACAGGGTGGTCCGGTTACCCTTCGATAGCGGCCCTCTCGATCAACCCCGGGATCGACGTAATGTGCCAGAAGCTGCCGTGGCCCCTTCCGCGCATATGCGACCGTGATGTAAGGCCGTGTTCCTAATCAGGCGACGCCTTGCCCGCGGCGGTGGAGCGCCGTTTGCGCCGGCGGCGGTGTGGGACTATTGCTTTTCGACCTTGGGCACTGAAGCGAGATGGTGCACCCAGTGCTGTTGCGAGCGTGTCCAGATTTGCGATCTCGGGATCCGCTGTTCTCGCTGGCGCACGGTTCCGACCCGGATGAAATAGACCTTTGGCCCGTCTCCTACGGCTGTGCCATAGATCGGTGAGCCGCACCGAGGACAGAATGCCAGTTGGAGTTTGCGTCCGCTCTCCCCCATCCTGACATAGATCGTCGGCTCTCCGGACAGACGAAGCGCGTGCTCAGCGACCGGGACGAACGTGCGAAACGCGGTGCCCGTCAGCTGCTGGCAGTCGATGCAGTGGCAAACCTTGGTCTTTTCCGGGTCCGCTTCGCCCTCGTAGGTGATGTAGCCGCAGTGGCACCCGCCATCGATATGCATCAGGCCTCCTAGATGCGTTGTCGGTTCGTAGTTTGGCGATGGCTCCCGCCAACATAGCCGAGTTCCGCGAGCACCACTACCACGGAACATCCTTGTCAGCCGCCGATGATAGACTCGGACCTCAGCCGATGTTCGCAGCACGACCACCGCCGGCGAGAGATTTGGCGCGCCACGGTCGATGAAGGTGGGCACTATTGCTGCGCCGTGCCGCTATGACGCCGCGAGCCGCGACGCGCTCCAATCGGAAGCCCTGGCGGCGAAATCGCACAGTACCGTCTAGTGTCGTACGGTGGCGCGCCCGACAAGATTCGAACTTGTGACCTCTGCCTTCGGAGGGCAGCGCTCTATCCAGCTGAGCTACGGGCGCGCTAGAAGACGTCATTAACCGATCGCTCCCGGGGCGGCAATGCAGGGATGGGCGCGGTGAGGAAGGAGCCCATGGTCAATCCGCGCGCGTTCGCCGCCACCGCCTGCGCTCAGCATGGAGATCAGAAGCGGCGCGCGCGAGGACTTGCGTGCCGTGCTCGCCGCCGACATGGGCAAGTGGGGCCCCCTGGTCAAGGAGCCGCATCGCGCAGTGAGGCGCAGCTTCCGGCGCATCGATGCCCAAACCGGCGGCCTGTGTCGCGGCCGAACCTCTTGAATCCATGCGACGAACGTGAGCATGAAAAAGGCAACCCCGACCCCCGGGAGCATGCCATGCCGCAGACCGCCGAGACGCGCACGCATCGCCCAGCGCCGCAGCGCGAGGACGCCGCCTTCAACTGGCAGGATCCGCTCGATTTCGAAGGCGAGCTCACCGAAGAAGAGCGCATGGTGCGCGACACCGCGCGCGGCTATGCCCAGGACAAGCTGTTCCCGCGCGTGCTCATGGACAATCGCGAGGAGCGGTTCGATCGCGCCATCGTCTCCGAGATGGGCGCGCTCGGCCTGCTCGGCTCCACGATCCCGGAAGAGTACGGCGGCGCGGGGCTGGGCTATGTCGCCTATGGGCTGATCGCGCGCGAGATCGAGCGGGTCGATTCCGGCTACCGCTCGGCCATGTCGGTGCAGTCCTCGCTCGTGATGTATCCGATCTTCGCCTACGGCAGCGAAGCGCAACGCAAGCGCTATTTGCCGAAACTCGCATCGGGCGAGATCGTCGGTTGCTTCGGTCTGACCGAGCCCGACCACGGCTCCGACCCCGGCTCGATGACGACGCGGGCGGAGAAGGCGCCGGGCGGCTATCGGCTCACCGGCAGCAAGATGTGGATCACCAACGCGCCGGTGGCGGATCTCGCGCTGGTCTGGGCCAAGCTCGAGGGCGTGATCCGGGGCTTTCTGGTCGAGCGCGGCACCAAGGGTTTGTCCACGCCCAAGATCGAAGGCAAGCTTTCGTTGCGCACCTCGATCACCGGCGAGGTCGTGCTCGAGGACGCGTTCGTGCCGGAGGAGAACGTGCTGCCGAACGCCAAAGGCCTCGGCGGCCCCTTCGGCTGCCTCAACATGGCGCGCGCGGGCATTGCCTGGGGCGCGATCGGCGCGGCGGAGTTCTGCTGGCACCGGGCGCGCCAATACGCGCTCGACCGCAAGCAGTTCAACCGTCCGCTCGCCGCCAACCAGCTCATCCAGAAGAAGCTCGCCGACATGCAGACCGAGATCACGCTCGGCCTGCACGCGGCGCTCCGTCTCGGGCGGCTATTGGAGCAGGGCCGGGCCGCGCCGCCGGCGGTGTCGCTGCTCAAGCGCAATAATTGCGGCAAGGCGCTCGAGATCGCGCGCATGGCGCGCGACATCCACGGCGGCAACGGCATCGCCGACGAGTTCCACGTGATGCGCGTGCTGTGCAATCTCGAGACCGTCAACACCTACGAAGGCACGCACGACATCCACGCGCTGATTCTCGGCCGCGCCCAGACCGGGATCCAGGCGTTCTTCTGATCGGGCCGGGCAGGGGACGATCGGCGTCGCAGTCTAGGCGCGCGCCGGCGCGAGCTCGGTGAGGCGGCCGACCATCGTGCTCTGCGGATCCGCCAGCGCATCGATCACGGTGAAATGGTTCATGCCGGCGATGGCCTCGTAGCGGGTTTGCGCGCCGGCCTTGCCCCAGCTGTCGGCGACGATGCGGCTCTGGCGCAAGAACTCGCTCGACTCCGCCCCGCCGACGACGGCGTCGAACGGGCGCCCCTTCGGCGCCGGCCAGAACAGCGGCGAGACGCGGCGGGCCTCGGCCTCGTCGAGGCGCAGATCCTGCGCCATGGCAAGCCCGACCAGCGGCGCGAGGTCGAACAGACCGGAGATCGAATAGGCCGCGGGCACGAGGTCCGGCGGCGCCTTGGGATAAAGCGCGTGCCAGTCGGTCGCCACCATGGCGCCGGCGAGATGTCCGCCGGCGGAGTGGCCGTAAATCATCATGCGCTGACCGGTGCGCAGCCACAGGAACAGGCAGGCGCGCCGGATCTGATCGATGATCTCGGCGATGGTCACCTCCGGGCAGAGGTCGTAGCCGACGACCGCGACCGCCACGCCGTGGGCATTGAGCCCGCGCGCCATGTGGCTGAACATCGATGGGTCGAGCGAGCGCCAGTAGCCGCCGTGAACGAACAGCGCGAGCGGCGCGACCACGCCGGGGCGAGGCGAAAACAGGTCGATGAACTGGCGCAGTGACGATCCGTAGCTCAGGCCGAGCTCGGCGCGCCGCTCCTTCATCGCTTCGGCCCGATAATCCTCGCCCGCGCGCGCCCAGCGGGTGAAGATTTCGGGGTGCTCGGGTACGCGGGCGCGGTTGTTGTATTCGGCCTCGTAGTCGATCGGCATGCGCTGTCCCCCCGTGCTTCTCTATCACCTCTTTCGGCTGGCGGGGAGAGGGAGGCAAAGGCGGCCCGCTTTGCCTTTCCATGAATCGCGGCTATCTCTGGCGCCATGAAGGTCGATGGCAAACATACGCGCACCATCTGGGTCGAGGCCGACGGCGCTTCGGTCGGCATCATCGACCAAACGGCGCTTCCGCACCGGTTCATCACCGTCCGCTTGGCGACGGTCGCGGACGTGGCGCGTGCGATCGCGACCATGCAGGTGCGCGGCGCGCCGCTGATCGGGGCGACGGCGGCCTATGGGGTCGCGCTGGCGCTGCGCGCCGATGCGTCCGATGAGGCACTCGAGCGCGCCTGCGCCACGCTTCTCGCCACGCGTCCCACCGCCGTCAACCTCAAATGGGCGCTCGACGAGATGGTGGCCGCCGTGCGCAACCGTCCGCGGGAGGAACGCGTGGCCGCCGCCTATCGCCGCGCGGCCGAGATTTGCGACGAGGACGTCGCCATCAACCAGGCGATCGGCCGCCATGGCGCAAAGCTCATCGCCGCCATGGCCGCGAACAAGCAGCCGGGCGCGCCGATGCAAGTGCTGACCCATTGCAACGCGGGCTGGCTCGCGACCGTCGATTTCGGCACCGCCTTGGCGCCGGTCTACGTGGCGCACGATCAGGGCGTCGCGCTCCATGTCTGGGTCGACGAGACGCGCCCGCGCAACCAGGGCGCCGCGCTCACCGCGTGGGAGCTCGGCCAGCACGGCGTGCCGCACACGGTGATCGCGGACAATACCGGCGGCCATCTGATGCAGCACAGCATGGTCGACATGGTGATCGTCGGGGCAGACCGGGCCACCGCCAACGGCGACGTCTGCAACAAGATCGGCACCTATCTCAAGGCGCTCGCGGCGAAGGACAATGGCGTGCCGTTCTATGTCGGCTTGCCGTCGCCAACCATCGATTTTTCCCTGTCCGACGGACTGACCGAGGTGCCGATCGAACAGCGCGGCGCGGACGAGGTCGCAACCATGACCGGCCGCACCGCCGATGGGCGCGTCGAGACCGTGCGCGTCGTGCCCGAAGGCCCGGCCGTGGCGAACTACGCCTTCGACGTGACCCCCGCGCGCCTCGTCACCGGGCTCATCACCGAGCGCGGCATCGTTGCGCCGCGCCGGGACGCGCTCGCCGCCGCCTTCGTTGAACGTGCGCAGGGGACGTCGCGGTCGATCGCGCGCTGAGGCAAATTTTGGCTTGCTCGCCGGCCTCCCCGGCCATGCGCGCGCCTCTCGTTAACGACCAATGGGCATTGATGGGAATGAGGACGCAAGGAGTGCTGGCGCGCGCGTGGCGGATATGATCCCCTGTGCGCCGACCGGGCTGGGAGAGCAGCGTGCGTGGCGTTCGGTTTCGGCGTGCAACCACAAGCGTACCCTTGCCGGGGCTATTTCATTCCATGAGCATCAGCTCGCTCGCTGCCGTCCTCCCCGTCGACGGCCGGCAATCCTCGACTGCGCTCGCGGTCGCGCGCGGCACCACGCGGCTTCTCCATTCGCTCGGGTTTTCGGTCGTGAGCGAATTGGCGCTGGCGTCGGGCCGGCGCGCCGATCTTGTGGCGCTCGGCACCGACGGCGAATTGTGGATCGTCGAGATCAAGTCCTCGATTGCCGACCTTCGTGCCGACCAGAAGTGGCTCGATTATCGGCTGCATTGCGATCGGCTGTTTTTCGCCACCACCCTCGACGTGCCGCGCGAGATTTTTCCGCCGGACGCCGGCCTCATCGTCGCGGACGCCTTCGGCGCGGCGATGGTGTGCGAGGCGCCCGAACACCGGCTCCATGCCGCCACGCGCAGGAGCATGATGCTCGCCTTCGCCCGCGTGGCGGCGCTGCGCTTATCGGCGCTCGTCGATCCGGAAGCGCCCCCGCAAGCCTAGACTAGTGTGGCGGTTCAGAAGTCCGCATCGTTCTTGCAGCGAGTCCGAAATGCGGACTTCTGAACCAAAGCCACACTAGATCAATAAGTTGCTAGCGTCCTTCGATTCCGAGGTTCGCAAACGAGGCTGCGGCACAATGATGCGAACTTCGGAATCGGGACGCTAGTGTGGCGGTTCAGAAGTCCGCATCGTTCTTGCAGCGAGTCCGAAATGCGGACTTCTGAACCAAAGCCACACTAGATCAATAAGTTGCTAGCGTCCTTCGATTCCGAGGTTCGCAAACAAGGCTGCGGCACAATGATGCGAACTTCGGAATCGGGACGCTAGTCGGCGGCGACGAAAATCCGACCCTCGTTCACCAGGCCTTTGAGCAGTTGCGCCACGTAGTGCCCGACCACATCCTCGGGCGTGCCGTCCCTGCCCAAGACGGTCACCTTCGGGCTCAGCCGGCCGGATCGCCCAGACCAACTGACCAGATCATGCGAGAGC
>Ga0124850_1000110_pt1 | contig 11630 bp, 8 predicted proteins | sample PanSoiMetaGPlot1_FD_97462 | JGI IMG/M metagenome (GOLD analysis project Ga0124850, IMG submission 97462) | Tropical forest soil microbial communities from Panama analyzed to predict greenhouse gas emissions - Panama Soil - Plot 1 (PacBio error... | ecosystem: Environmental > Terrestrial > Soil >...
CTCCGAATTCAGGCTCGACGTTGCGGTCGTGCTGATTCTGGTCACGGCGCTGCTATCGATGGCGGTCGATGCCTTCTCCCGTGGCCTGCGTCGACGATTGCGCATTGACACAATGCCGACGCGTCTGTCGGAAGCGCCGAGCGAACCGGCGATCGGTCGCCTGGTCGGCGCGGAGAGGCCGGCATGAAAGGGATGGCCCATCCCGTGCTCAAGGACGTGGTGCTGGTCGGCGCTGGCCACTCCCACGTCACAGTGCTGCGCATGTTCGGAATGAAGCCGATCCCGGGCGTGCGCCTCACGCTGATCAGTCGCGAGGTGCACACACCCTATTCCGGGATGCTGCCTGGCCTCATCGCCGGCCACTACGGTTTCGACGACGCGCATATCGATACCGGTCCGCTCGCCCGGTTCGCCGGGGCGCGGCTTTATCAGGATGAAGTGGTCGACCTCGATCTCGCCGGCCGCCACGTCATCTGCCGCCGTCGTCCGCCGGTTCCTTACGATTTGCTCTCGCTCAATATCGGCTCCACGCCGAACACCGCGGATGTGCCCGGCGCAAGCGAGCACGCCATTCCCGTCAAGCCGATCGACGGCTTCCTGCGGCGGTTCGAGGCGCTGCAGGCGCGCGTTCTCGCGCGCAAAGGGCGCACAGCCCTGGCGCTGGTTGGCGCCGGTGCCGGCGGCGTCGAGCTTCTGCTCGCGGTCGAACACCGGTTGCGGCAAGCGGTCACGCGCGCCGGGTTCGATGCCGGCGGACTGTCGTTCGTCCTCGTCTCCGACGTAGCCGACATCCTGCCGAGCTTTCCGGCGGCGTTCCGCTCACGCTTCCACGCCATTCTGGCCGCGCGCGGGATCGCCGTTGTCACCGGTACGCCTGTCACCGCCGTCGAGGCCGGACGACTCATCCTCGAGGGCTACGGGCCGATCGCAGCGGACGAGATTCTCTGGACCACGCAAGCGGCGCCGGCGCGCTGGCTGGCAAAGGCCGAATTGCCGCTCGACGCCCGTGGCTTTCTCAGGGTCGACGCAACGTTGCGCGTCGCCGGACACGACGACGTGTTCGCGGCGGGGGACACCATCGCGTTCTCCGGTCGTGACTTGCCGAAGTCGGGCGTCTACGCCGTGCGCGCCGGGCCGGCGCTCGCCGACAACATCCGCCGCGCGGTGACCGGCCGACCCTTGCGGCGGTTTCGGCCGCAGCGCCAGGCGCTCTATCTGGTCTCGACCGGGGCGCGCCATGCGGTCGGTGCCCGCAACGGTCTGGTAGTCGAAGGCGCCTGGGTATGGCGCTGGAAGGATTGGATCGATCGCCGCTTCATGCGCAAGTACAACGATCTGCCGGAAATGACGCCGCCGGCGGCGGCGCTGCCGCCGTTGGCCGATCGGAAGGCGCTCGAGGAAATTTCCGCCATCGCCATGCGCTGCGGCGGCTGCGGCGCCAAAGTCGGCGCCACCGTGCTCTCACGCGCGCTCGCAGGCATCGAGCCTGCTGCGCGTGCCGACGTCGTGGTCGGGCTCGACGCGCCGGATGACGCTGCCCTCGTCGACGTCGGCGGCGAGCAGCTCTCGCTGCAGACGGTCGACTATTTCCGCGCCATCGTCGACGACCCTTACATGCTGGGCAAGATCGCGGCCAACCACTCGCTCGGCGACGTCTATGCCATGGGCGGGGAGCCGCAGACGGCGCTGGCGATCGCCACCGTGCCGTACGGGCTCGAAAGCAAGGTCGAGGCGGACTTGTCAGCGATGATGGCCGGCGCCAACGAGGTGCTGCGCGAGGCCGGCTGCGCGCTGGTCGGCGGGCACACCAGCGAGGGCGCCGAACTGGCACTCGGCTTCGCCGTCAATGGTCTCGTCCCGGCGACGGCGGCGCTCCGCAAAGGCGGTCTCGAGCCGGGAGACGGGCTGATCCTGACCAAGCCGCTGGGCACGGGCACGCTGCTTGCCGCCGACATGCGTCGCAAGGCAAAGGCCCGCTGGGTCATGGCGGCGATCGCGCATATGATTCAGTCAAACGGCAAGGCGGCTCAAATCCTGCGGCGGCACGGCGTCCATGCCGCCACCGATGTGACCGGGTTCGGTCTCATCGGCCATCTCATCGAGATGGTGCGTGCGTCCGATGTCGACGCGACCCTCGCCATCGATCGCCTGCCGCTGCTCGAAGGCGCGCGAGAAACCGTGGCGCGCGGCATCTTCTCGTCATTGCAGCCGCAGAACGTGCGCCTGCGCCGCGCGATCCGGGAGTTCGCGACGGTCGCCGAGCATCCGCTCTACCCGCTGCTGTTCGATCCCCAAACATCGGGTGGACTGCTTGCGGCGGTCCCGCTCGCGCAGGCCGAGCGTTGCGTCGCCGCGCTGCAGGAGGCCGGATATGCCGCCGCCGCGATCATCGGGTTTGTGGCCGAGCGCAGCGATGCGCTCGAGCCCGTGACGGTGGACCTGACCGGAGAACAGCTCGCCGCGGCATTGGCTGGACTGCACCCTGCCCGCTCGCGCGCGCACGCGTTGCGGAAAGATACCGAAAAAACCGCTCTCTGAGTCCGGGAGCTGCAGGCACTGATCCCGCCAGCTCACCGCCCGTCCCACAGCCGCTGGCTCGCGATCTTCGCGCCCTCGGCGAGCGACTGGAACTTCGCCCATACGATGCTCGGGTGCACTTCCTTCGAGCCGGCGAAGGTCGCAAAGCCGCAATCGGCGCCGGCGATGACGTTCTCGCGCCCCACCACCTTGGCGTAGCGGCCGATGCGCTCGGCCACAAACTCCGGATGTTCGACCAAAACCGTCGAGTGGCTGATCACGCCGGGAATGAGCGATTTGCCCGCCGGCAGCTTGGCGCTCTCCCACACCGTCCATTCGTGCTCGTGACGCGGGTTCGCGGCCTCGAAGGAATAGGCGCCGGCGCGGATTTTCAGGATGAGGTCCACGATGTGCTTGAGCTCCAGATCATGCACGCGCGGCCCCATGTTGATGCCGTAGCAGGTGTGATGTCGAACTTTCTCCGGGGGGATGTTGCGCAGCGCGTGGTTGAGCGCCTCGACGCGGAGTTCTGCCCATTTCCGGAACTGCTCGAGGGTCAGATCGGTGTCCTTGATCCAGTAGGTGACGAGATGCGGATCGTCGACCTGCAGCAGAAGGCCGGCCTGCACGATCGCCTCGTATTCCTCGCGCAACGCATCGGCGATAGCGAATAGATAGTCCTCCTCGGTCTTGTAATAGCCGTTGCGCTGCCAATCCGCCGCGCTCGTCGGCGAAATGGACGGCATGAAAGCCTCCTGCGGCCTAGCGCCGTCGAGCGCCGCCTTGAGATTGTCGATGTCGGTCTTGAGTTGCGCCATGCCGCGATAGGTGATGGGCGCGGTGCAGACCATGTGAGTCTGGCGCGCGGCCACGTGCCCCTCGCGGTAGAACTCCGGAAAGGACTTCGCTTCGCGCGAGCCCGCCCACGGGCTTTGCCGCGGCACCTCCCTGTCCACCTCGAAGCCGCCGAGCCGTTCGTTGACGTACGAGACGAAGCTCGGCTTGCCGAACTCGCCGTCGTCGACGATGTCGATGCCGAGGTCGATCTGCTTGCGCACGACCTCGGCGACCGCCTGGCGCAGCCGCGCGGCGTGGGCCTTCGCGTCGACGGGCTTGCCCTCTTCCTTGGCCCGCACGACGGCGAGCAGATCGGCGGGCCGCGGCAGGCTTCCGACGTGGGTGGTGAGAATCCGGTCGATGCTGCGCTTCATGGCGCCTCCTGCTGCGTCTTATTTGGGGATCGCGCGCCTACATGACGTCCCCCATCACCACTTCGCCCTCGGCCAGAGGCCGCTGGTAGAATTCCGGATTCATCCGGCCCGCCACGCCTTCGCGCGCGAGCGCCGCCTCGAATTCCTTGCGAATGGCGGGATCCTCCTGGTGATACGGGATGGCGCTGCCGCCTTTGCCGAGATCGATGGCGCCGTAGTCCATGAGCTGCTCGCCGGGACGGCCGGGCTTGCGCGAGCGCTGGTTGTTGGGCCCGTGCCAGGCGGTGATGCGCAGGCCTTCCTTGCCGATGCCGAAATGCTGGTGGAACCAGTCGCCGCTCATCGGCGCCGCCGAGACCAGCCCGACCGGTTCGTAGTCCTGTCGCAGCACCTTGTCGGCCTTGCCGTCCCGCCACGGCGTGGTGCCGAGCGTTTCCGGCCAGGTATAGGTGTAGCCCTTGCCCTTGATGCAGACCAACACGGCGGCGGAGGCGTGCTTGTGCGCCTTGGAATAGCGGCCGGTCTCGTGCTGGCCGATCCACAAATAGAAGCGGTTGCCGGCCATGAACGGCTCGACTCGGCGATAGCCGGGCGAGCGGCGGTTGTCGAGCGGCAGGGCGGTGTTGACGATGTCGGGAATGAGATTGGTGCGCCGCATGGCGAGCCCGCGGATCGGATCCGGCTCAATATCATCCCGGGGCTTGAAGTAGTCCTCCGCCCCGGCGAAGCGCTCGCTGAACGTATAGGGACAGTTGAAGACGAAATCGGTGTTGTCGATCACGTTCATGACGTTCGGCGCCGAGGTCCCACACAAGAGCAGCGCGGGCGCGCTCGCCGCATTCACGAGCCGGTGGTAGGTGTTGAGCGGGATCGAGAACAGCGAGCCCTTCTGCCACTCGAACGCGTGCCGCTTGCCCTGCCCTTCCTGCCAGACCTCGGTGGTGCCGCGGCCTTCGACCACCAGCACCACCTTTTCGTAGAGGTGCCGCTCCACGTTGAGCGCGCCGGCGGAGGGGATTTCGACGAGGTAAAGGCCCCACAGCCCCTCGGTGCCGAAGAGCTGGATATACGAGCCGCGGCCGCCGAGCCGCTTCCAGGGCGCCAGCGGCAGATCCTGCACGCAGCGAACCCCGATGCCGCGATAGACCGGCACGCCCTCGGCCTCCATGAAGCGGTCGTAGGGCATCGGCGCGCGCTTGAACTTGCCGTATCCGGCGTTCTCGCCGGCTTTCGGTTCGTGCCAGTGCACTTGATCGGGAGTGTCGTGCATGGGTTTCCTCGGGACGCTCGATCGCGTTGTCAGTGGCGGGCCCCGCTCAGGCGCCGTTTTTATCGAGCCAGTCTAATAGTGTACACGAACTGGAAAGACGCGCGAACGTCGCGCGCGCCACCAAGATCGAGCAGCAGTCGCGGCCGGCATTGCCCCGAACCGCGAGTCCGCGCTACCCGCCGCCCCGGGTCTCGGCCAGGAGCTTGCGGACGTATTCCAACAGCTCCGGCGCCGCGTTGCCGATCCCGTCGATCGCGCGCAGAACCCCATCGCCTCCGATCGGGCTCACGTCGACCCTGAGCTTGGCGGCGTCTTCCAGGTATTGCGGATCGTCGTGCACCGCGAGGAACGCGCGCTGCAGCGCTTTGGCGCGATCCGCCGGCAACTCCGGCGGCGCGGCGAAGGGCCGTGACATCGCATAAGGCAGCTCCGCAAGCTCGATCAGCGCGCGCGCCGCCTCGTTCTTGGCGAGCTCGCGCGCGGTCGGCACATCCGGAAAGTCGGGATGCCGGGTCGCGCGCGCGAACTGAACCAAGACGCGAAAACCGCCATCGGGCCTGAGCCACTCGGGCTTCACCGATCTCAGCGTCGACAGATCGACGGTCCGCCCGTGCACCTCGCCGCGCTCGATCGCGAGAAAAATGGAGGCGCTGTCCGGATAGCCCACGACCTGCTTGACGTGCAGGCCGATGGTGTCCCGCAGGATGACCGGCACGTCGTTGCCCGTGGCCCCTTCGGCGGTGCCGCCGAGCATGAGCGCGGGCAGGTCGGGACGGCGCGCCTCGTCGATCGATTTCACCGGCGCGTCCTTGCGCACGATCAGAATATAGGCGTCGTGGACGAAGCTCGATGTGGAACCGAGCCATGTGAACTTGCGTGGATTGAACTGGACGTTCGAATTGCCGCCGAGGAGACCGATGAGCGGCATGTTGCGTGCGAACGTGGCGATGGTGGCGCCGTCTCTGGGCGCGACGTTGTAGAGATAGTTGACCGCGCGCAGGCTGCCGGCGCCCGGCATGTTCTGCACGATCACGGTCGGATTGCCGGGAATGAACCTGCCGAAATGGCGCGCCAAGAGCCGCGCATAGGTGTCGTAGCCGCCGCCCGGCCCATAGCCGACGATCAGATTGACCTGCTTGCCCCTGTAGAAATCGGCGACCGCATCGGCGTGCGCGGGGCTCACCGCCAAGGCCGCGATGACCACCATCGCCGCTCGCCAACGCGCGAACATGCTTCCTCCCGGTATCGTTGCAAGGGTAGTCGCGCGCATCGGCGCATTCAATGGTTTCGCCCCGATCTGGGTCCCCGCAACGGGGTCCCCGCGACGCGAGCGTCGCGGGGTGCCCTCGCGAGGACGAGCGGAGTGGGATCCGTCGCACGCATGCTCTCCACCGCTCATTCCCGCGAAAGCGGGAATCCAGGCCATCACATCAGTTCTTTCGCAGCGCAAACATCGTTTCTGCGTTGCGGTGGCAGACCTTTTCCATGTCCTCCTTGGGCAGATCGAGCGACTCCATGACCGCGATGGTGGCGCGGATGTAGCCCCTGCCCTTTTCCTTGTCGAACGGACAATCGGACGCGAACAGCACGTGATCCGCGCCGAAGAACGACAACCCGCAAATCGTCGGCGCGCGCGCGCCGGCGAGCGCGGTGTCGCCGTAGAAGGCCTTGAAATAGTCAAACGGTCGCTTCTTCAGCCTCTTCAATATGAGTGAATAATCCTCGTCCGACGTGCGCGCGCCCAACTGATCCCAGCTGTGCGCAACGCGCCCTTCGAAATACGGAATGACGCCGCCGAGATGGTGCGAGATGACTTTGAGGTTGGCAAAGCGATCCATGATGCCGGAAAAGACGAGCCGCGCCAGCGCGGCGCCGGTCTCGAACGGCCAGCCGATCACGCTGCAGATTTCGTATTTCGACGTCGTCTCGCTGCGGTAGTCCGCCATTTCGCGCGTGCGGATCGGATGCAGCAGGATCGGCCTGCCCGACTTCTCGATGATCTCGTAGATCGGAAGGAACTGATCCTGGTCGATGGGGGCACCGTCGACATTGGTGTGCAGCTGGATCGCGTTGGCGCCGTTCGACAACACCCGCTCGGCCTCCCTGGCGGCCGCCTCGGGCGCGTTCATGGGCAACGAGGCGGCGTAGCCGACGAAGCGGTCGGGATATTTGGCGACCATCTCGGCAAGCCCGTCATTGCCGAGCCGCGCCCATTCGGGCGAATGATCGGGTCCGGTGAGCCGGTCGATCGCCGGCATGCCGAGGCAGATCACTTGAGTGTAATCGGGAAAGGAATCGACGACGCGCAACCGTTCCTCGACGTCGTAGAGCGCCGGGATTCCCCGCATCCGTTTGCCGAGATCCTTCTGCCCCGCCGGCGATTGCAGCATCAATTCGTAAATGCGCTTGGGAAAGAAATGATTGAACGCATCGATGTAACGCATGTCTTCAATCTCCTGCTTTGGTCGAGCGCGCGCGGGCGGATTGTGTTGCAAGAGCGCTGATTTGTATACTCGGCGTTGCCGCGCGCCCCGCACGCGGGTCGAGCGCGCGCACACAAGTGTCGCCAGGACACGGTCTAGGGAGGTCGCCATGAAACGCTTGATCGTCGGGCTGCTCGTGCTGCTGAGCCCGTCGGCATGGGCCCAACAATCGCCGCCCGAAATTCCCTACGATTCGGTCGCGAACCTGTTGAAGCTTCCGCCGGATATGCACCTGGGCGAGGTTGCCGGCGTCGCCGTCAACTCCAAGGGGCACATCTACGTCTATTCACGCGGCGGCTCCAGCCGCGGTCCGGCCTACGGCAATACGGCCTCGCAGATTCTCGAATTCGATCGCAACGGCGTGTTCCTGCGCGAGATCGGCAAGAACCTCTATGCCTGGTCGTTTGCGCATACGGTGCGCGTTGACAAGGACGACAACATCTGGGCGACCGACAAGGGCTCGGACATGGTGATCAAGTTCAGCCCCGAAGGCCGGGTCGAGATGGTATTCGGACGCAAATCGGAAGCCTCCGATCTCGACGCCCACCCGCACGAGCGCAACGGCAACCCGCCGCTGCCTGCCGTCGACGGCCGCTTCCGCCAGCCGACCGACGTGACCTGGGATCCGCAGTGCAACATCTACAGCAGCGACGGCTATGTGAATTCGCGCGTCGCCAAATACGACAAGAACGGCGACTGGGTGAAGTCGTGGGGGCAGCGCGGCAAGGGCCCGGGCGAATTCAACCTCGTGCACAGCATCGCCGCCGATGCGCAGGGCAACATCTACGTCGGGGACCGCAACAACCGCCGCATCCAGGTGTTCGAAGGCGATGGCACGTTCAAGCGCGAGATCAAGATCGACGTGCCGTTCGATGAAAACGCAAAGCCCGCGATCGGCAACAAGCCGGACCTCACCAACTATCTGCAAACCGGCGGCAGCTTCGCCCCGGGCGCGCCGTGGGCGCTCTGCATCACCCCTGGGCCGGACCAGGTGCTCTACAGCTCCGATTCCTATCCCGGCCGCGTCTACAAACTCAGCCTGGATGGAAAGGTGCTCGGTTATCTCGGCAAGTCGGGCAAGCAGCTCAAGCAATTCGGCTGGATTCACGAGATCGCGTGCCCATCCGAAAACGAGCTCTATGTCGCCGAGATTCTGACCTGGCGGGTGCAGAAGCTGATCCTGCGGCCGGACCAGCAGAAGGCCGCGGTCGAGTGAACAGCCATCAGGGATAGGTGGTCACGAAACGCGACAAACTCTTGACCGCTGACATCTGGCTGCCGCTTCCTGTCAGCGTGACGGGGCGACAACAGTCTTCTGGTAGAGATCCTGCCACTTTCGGGCGTGATCGAGGATCATGGCCGAATCGATGAGCTGGAGTGGGCCCTGGTTGAAAGGCGTCTCGATGCTTCGGCTCACGGTGACGAATTGGCGCTTGGCCAGGATGTGCTGGCCCTCATCCCCGATGAGGAAATCGAAGAACAGCACCGCCGCAAACGGGTGCGGCGCGTTTCGCGCGAGCCCTTCGCCCGTGGCCCGGGCGATTGCCGGCGGAATCACGAACCAGTCGAGCGGCGCGCCCCTGCTCTTCGCCTGCTCGGCCAAAAAACCGTAGACCGTGAGCGCCAACGGCACTTCGCCCGCCGCGACCAGATTGGTGAGGAGGCTGTGACCCTTGCGCACGGACATGCCGTTCGAGGCGACGATGTCGCGGAACAGCCGTAGGCCTTGCGTCTCGCCGAAATCCATCACCACCTGCGCGAACCAGTCGAAGTCCTCGGCTTCGATGCCGAGCTTGTCCTTCCACTGCGGCCGCAGCAGATCGTAGTAGGTCTTGGGCAGGCTTTCCTTGCGGACAAGATCGGTGTTGTAGGCCTGCACGATGGTGCTGAGATAGACCGCCACCCATTGCCGGTGGGGAGCAATGGCCTGGGGGATGATGCCCGCGAGCTTGGGCGATTTCACCTCTTGCAGCAGGTTCTCGCGGTAGAGCGGTTCGAGCGCCGAGCTCGAGCCGGCCATGACATCGACCTCGAAGCGCCGCGCCCTGGCCTCGCCCACGATGCGTTGCAGGAACCCTTCCGAATCTGCGCGCCAGACTTTGACCTTGACGCCATATTTCTTGTCGAAGGCCGAGACCAAGGCGGCAATGTCGTCGGGTGGTATGGACGAGTAGAAGGTGAGCTCCTTCTCCCGTTTGGCGCCTTCGATCAACCGCTGCTCCCGGTCGGCGCCCTGGTAGCTCGCGATCTCGGCCACGCTGCTCGGCTGGGCGAGCGCACAGGGAGTGAGCGCAAGCAGCGCAAGCGCCGGCAGGATTTCACGCAGACCGCGTCGGGGATGTCGCATGCCGACCGAGCTCCGCGCTGCAGTTGGTGTCGTCTGCAAACCATGGCACAATTTTGTGCGCCTTGTCAGGGCTTGTGATGCGTCCATGGCTGTCCACGTTTGTTCACCGTAACCCAATAGAAACGGGCATATCCATGTTCCCTTGTCTACACTTGTTTCTTGGCTGTTTCCTCCCGTATATTGGACACCTGTTGGTCACACCCACCATGTCCAACAAGGGGAGGCCGGAATGGCACGCAGGGTTCTCGACAAGTCGCTCGACAGCCGCGACGCACGGCGCCGGCTCAAGATTCGGGGCAAGCCGTATTATAGAGTGATCGAGCGCGGGCTTCATCTCGGCTATCGCCGCCTGGGTGGTGGACAGGCCGGCACCTGGGTTGCTCGGTTCTATGTTGGCGAACAATCCTATGAAGTCCAGAAGATCGGCATTGCCGACGATGTGTCCGACCCCGACGGCGTGGCGGTGCTGGCCTTCTGGCAGGCCCAGGACAAGGCACGCAGGGCCATGGTCGAGCGCGCCCACCGCGCCCTCGGCAAGCATGGGCCGATTACGATCGGCGACGTGATGGATGAGTATCTGGCCTATCTCGATGGCCACAAGAAGTCCGGCTCCGATGCCCGCTACCGTGATAGCGCGCTGATCCGCCCAGTGCTCGGCGACATCGAGGTCAACAAGCTCACTGCTGATCACCTGCGCGAATGGATGATGCAGATGGCGCGGACGCCGGCGCGGCTGCGCACCCGCGAAGGGCTCAAGCAGCAATATGCCTCACTCGATAGCACTGACGCTAAGCGGCGGCGAAAAGCGTCGGCGAATCGCACGCTCGCCATCTTGAAGGCCGCGCTCAACCACGCATGGCGCGAAGGTAAGGTGCCATCGAATGCGGCGTGGTCGCGGGTCAGGCCCTTCGAGAACGTCAACACCGCTCGCATTCGATACCTCACCATCGCCGAAGCGAAGCGCTTGATCAATGCGTGTGATCCCGATTTCCGCCTGCTCGTGCAGGCCGCGCTTGAGACCGGCGCACGGCTCGGCGAGCTAGTGGCGTTGGAGGTGCACGACTTCAACCCCGATACCGGGACGCTCGCGATCAGGACGAGCAAGTCGGGCAAGTCCCGTCATGTCGTACTGACTGAAGAGGGCGCGGAGTTCTTCGCCCAGGTCTGCGCCGGCCGGCCCGGACATGCCACGATGTTCGTGAAGGCAGATGGTGAGCCGTGGGGGCGAGGGCATCAAGGTCCGTTGATGGCCGCCGCCTGCAAGCGGACAAAGATCACGCCGCCGATTGGCTTCCATGGTCTGCGCCACACGTGGGCCTCGCTCGCGGTGATGGCCGGTGTGCCGCTGCTCGTGGTTGCGAAGAACCTCGGGCACCGCGACACCCGCATGGTCGAGATGCACTACGGCCACCTCGCGGCGTCCTACGTCGCTGACGCCATCCGCGCTGGCGCGCCGCGGTTCGGCTTCAAGCCGGACACCAAGATCGCGAGGGTGTCATGAAGAAACGGCAATTCGCCCATTGGATTCGCATCTGGTTCAAGGACAACGATCTTGACCCAGGCAACCCGGCACACTGGGACATCCTGATCAGTAACCTGCAGGTAATGCGTGACCTTATGGTTGGCCTCGCCTTTAAAACCCCGCCAGGCGGGCGCCCCCGAACACGGAAGGGCCACGCACAACTGCTGGCCGATTTCAACCGGGTCCGCAATGAGCACCCCGGCAAAAAGATGAAAGAACTGGTCAACATCTTTGCCGAGGAGATCGGGTACGAGCGCAAGGTGAGCACGTTGGAGCGTCA
>Ga0124850_1000111_pt1 | contig 11620 bp, 10 predicted proteins | sample PanSoiMetaGPlot1_FD_97462 | JGI IMG/M metagenome (GOLD analysis project Ga0124850, IMG submission 97462) | Tropical forest soil microbial communities from Panama analyzed to predict greenhouse gas emissions - Panama Soil - Plot 1 (PacBio error... | ecosystem: Environmental > Terrestrial > Soil >...
TCGCTCCAATGTTCGGCGAGCTTGAGGATGCGCACGCGCTTGGCGATGCCGAGCGATGCGCGACAGGTCGCGTCGCAATGCGCGTATCCTGCGTCGTCGTGATCGGGGATAACGATAATGTCGGCTCCGCGTAGCTGCGCGCTGTGCTCAGCTCTCCACTTCGCTTTCTTGCCCGGCTCGCTCGCACCGTGCGCGTTGCAGGTCGCAGGAATGCCGAGCGACCAAAGATTGTCGGCGTCCTTTTCGCCTTCCACACAGGCAACAATACGCCCCGCCGCGATCGCCTTCTCGATCTCGTCCTTGCGATAGAGAACGCTGGTGTCGGCACCGCCGGCGCCCCAATCCCAGCCCTCGCCTGCTTTATTTGAAGAAGGGTCGCGATGACGGATTAGGAAGCGCGGCTCGTGGCCCTTCGGATAGCGAACCTTTTGGAAGCCGGGATAGTCATAGGTTGCGACAATGCCGCTACCGTGACCATTGGCGTGCTGCTGCCCATTCTCCGGGCCGCTCCAGCCGCAATGGTTGCAGCCCCAGCGTGCGTGTTCCCCGTCGTCCTCAATGGTGACGCCGAGACATTCTTTTTTCTGATTTGCCACGCTGCGACTGGACGAACATTTCGGGCATGTCCTGTAGTGGCGACCGGGCGCATAATTCTTGAGATAGATGCCGTTTGCTTCGAGTAATTCTTGCGCGCTCATCATGCTCATCCTTCTTCGCTCAAGTGTTGAGCCACGGCCATCTCAACCGCGTGGCGCGCTCTTTTGACGAATGGATTGAAGACGTCCTCCGATATATTCGGCGACAGACTTCCAAGGTGTTGGATCATCGTGATGATCAGAAAGTCGACGGATGCGTCGACGACCTCTCTTGCGCCACATGGGGCTAGATCGTTAGCGGCGCGACCGAACGCGTCGACCAGGTCGTGGCGCAGGGTTTTGTCGTACGTCGGCGCCGTCATATTTTGCTCCAAGTGCGCTCGATGACGCGCACGCCGTGTGCCGTCGCGATTTCATGCGCATCGGCCAACGCTGCCTCGCGCGAACTGTGCTGCCATCCCCACGTGCGCCAAAGAACAAGCCAGCTCCCGTCATCGGATGGGCGGACGCACACGGGGCGAACTGGAAATTGCAGGAGCACGGCGGTCATGGCGCGCGCTCCGCTGCCAGGATGCGGTCGAGTGCGGCGCCGAGCGGGCCGCAAGCCGAGCCGTCGCGGTTGCGCATAAGCGGCCGGCACGCCATATTGAAGGGCGATGCTCGCGACGACCGCGCTATCACGCGCGGCCGTGTCGCTGTCCGACCCAGCTTTTCCGTTGGAGAGGAAGATTTCCGCCAGCTCGCCGCCACCGAAGCGGCCGACAGTGCAGGTATAGCGCAGGCCACCGACTTCGAGGTCGAAGGTTTCGGCCGGGCGGCGGTTGCTCAAGCGCTCGCGAGTCATGACCGTCGCCTGAAACCACCGTTAGCAGGATGAAACCAGAACACGCCCGGCGCGGCGCGCGTCTCAAGGTGCCGTATGATGGCGCGGTGGATTTGCTGCTCGGTCATGGCACCTCTCGGCAATCGAGGCAGCGGAAGCCGTGGCGCCGGAGCAGCGCTTTCAAGATCGCCCGCAAGTCGTGGATGGCATCGCCGCGCGTGGCTTCGAGGCGCAGGAGGAATTGCGATGGTTGGCGGCTAACGGTTGGCAGATCGACCGAGCGGCCGCTAGCCGCCTTGGGCACATCGAGCCCACCGCTGCCCGAGCTGAACCCCGCTCGGCCTAGCTTGGAAATCCTATTGCGAACGCGTGTTGGCTGTGCGAGAGGAGACACGTCGAAGTCCTTTCGCCGGGTTCGCGCCCTCCAACGCGGCCCGGCAATTCTTTTGTCCGGGCACCGGCCTGAATTGGTCGGTGGGGTGGCCGCTCACGCCGCCTCCGGCTCCTGCTGGAAGGAGCGGCGCAAGCGAAACAAAGCTTCTCCGCTCAATGAGCGCGCGGACATTCTCGCCGCTTCCTCCAGCTGCCTTTTCAACTCTTCCTCGACGCCGACGCTAAGCTGCTCTCGCTTTTCATCGGCTTTCCGTCTGGCCATATCTTCGCTCCTGATTTCTGCACTGCAAGAAAGTGCAAAATTCTGATAATGCACGCCCGCTCCCTTGTCAACCGGTTACGCGCGAGAGTACAGTGCAAAATAGGTGACGATAGTGAGGAGGGCAGTAAAATGGTGAGAAAACCGAAGGCTGGCCGGCCGCCTCGTCATGCCGGTGCGCGCTTGGTTAAGAACCGGACTTTCAGGGTCTGGGGCAAGTTAGACAACCTGCTACGAGCGGCGGCGGAACAATCTCGCCGCACCGTCAGCGCAGAAATCGAATTTCGCCTTGAGCTTAGCTTCCTAGTGGATCGGCTCGACGGAAAAATGAGAGCCCTTCTCGGGGTGGACCTCAAACAAGCGCTGTTCGGTCAACTTGGGGGGCTAGGTTCTTTCGGTGATGAAGACGAGATTAAACGCTGGGCCGCAAGAATTGCGAAAGGGCATGCCGACATCGAGGCCGAGGAGCGCCAGCTAGACTTTGAGAAAAGGCTTGCCCGCATCGAGGCCGAGGAGGAGGGGCGGCTAGAGCGAAAGAAGACATGACATGCTACGCGCGCCCGCCCGCGCCACCTCCGAGCAGGATGGAACGTCCATGTCCCGTGCCCTCTCCGAGAACCGACCAGTCCCGCGGCGAGGTTTGTCCCGCGACGAGGCGGCGATGTACGTCGGCGTCTCGGCCGCGAAATTCGACGAGATGGTTGCAGACGGCAGAATGCCAGGACCGGTGCAAATCGACGCGCGCAAGGTTTGGGACATCCGCTCCATCGACATGGCCTTTGACGCGCTCCCGCGGGAGACATGCAACAGTTGGGACGGCGTGTGATGACCAGGATCAAGCTGCGGCACGTCAACGAATACCTCGATCGGCACGGCAAGGTTCGCCGGTACTTCCGACGGAAAGGCGGGCGTTCCATACCGCTGCCGGGCCTGCCCGGCTCGATCGAGTTCATGGCCGCCTATCAGGCCGCGCTCGCCATCGTCTCGCCTCCCCCGCCCTCCCCTAAGCATGTGATCGCCGGCTCGCTGGCGGCCGTTGCCACCGGATATTTCCGCTCGGCCGATTTCGCGAACCTCTCGCCATCGTCGCAGCGGTCATACCGCGTGGCCTTGAAGCCGATACTCGCCGCTACGGCCACCGGCTCGTGCGCGAGCTTCCCAAGGAGGCCGCGCGTCACATCATCGAGGACATCGGCGCCCTGCGCCCCGGAATGGCCAACCTGACGCGCTCGGTCCTTTCGAAGGTGATGGCCTACGCGATCGACACCGGCATACGCGCAGACAACCCCTTCGCGGGTCTCAAGCCATATCGGCTCGGCACCCATCACACCTGGACGGACGCGGAGATCGCACAATTCGAACGCCGGTGGCCGCTAGGAACGCGCGAGCGGCTCGCGTTCGCCCTGCTGCTCTACACCGGCCAACGCGGGGGCGACGTCGTGAAAATGCTTCGCTCCGATATCGTCGACGGTCGGTTACGTGTCGCCCAGGACAAGGTGCGCAAAGGCACCACCAACGAACTCCTGATCCCGATACACCCCGCACTCGCGCGAGCGCTGCAAGCGGGGCCGGTTGTGGGCATGACGCACGTCATCAACAACGCGCGCGGCAAGCCAATGCAGCGGCTTACCAAGTTCATCGCTGCGGCCACGCGGGCCGCTGGCCTACCGCCACGCTGCGTGGCGCATGGACTGCGCAAGGCAGCCCTACGTCGGCTCGCCGAGGCCGGCTCGACCACGAAACAGATCGCCGCCGTGAGCGGGCATCGCTCGCTGTCGGAGATCGAACGCTACACCGCCCGAGCCGATCAGGCTGGCCTCGCGCAATCGGCCATCGCTAAGCTGCCGGACGAGAGTGAGGTTACTAACCGAGAACCAGGTTAGTAACTTTTGGGGTGCTAAGTATTTGATGGGCCGTCGCTTCAAGGGCCACGGGATTTAACGCCAAATTAAATGGTTGCGGAACACATATCGAACATATAGTGTCTGTTCATGATTTGTTTCGGCGAGTCTTTTGGGGCCGCCGCAATGGGGGAAATGCAAGATGCTCACCCGCAAACAATTCGAATTGCTGCGCTTCATCCACGAGCGCCTCAAAGAGGCCGGCGTGCCGCCCTCCTTCGACGAGATGAAGGACGCGCTCGACCTGCGTTCCAAATCCGGGATCCATCGCCTCATCACGGCGCTGGAGGAACGCGGTTTCATCCGCCGTCTCCCCAATCGTGCCCGCGCCATCGAAGTGATCAAGCTGCCTGAGTCGGTCGCGCACGGCATCGGCACGGGCCGAGCACGCGGATTCACGCCGAGCGTAATCGAGGGGAATCTCGGCCGCGTGCGGACCACATCGGAGGACGAAGGCGGACGCCCGGTGGCGGTGCCTGTCATGGGCCGCATCGCCGCCGGCACACCGATCGAGGCGATCCAGACCAAGAGCCACGTTATCAACATGCCGCCCGACGTGCTCTCGACCGGCGAGCATTTCGCGCTTGAGGTGCGCGGCGACAGCATGATCGAGGCCGGCATCCTCGATGGCGACATCGCGCTGCTCAAGAAGACCGAGGGGGCCGATACCGGCGACATTGTGGTAGCGCTGATCGACGAAGAAGAGGCGACCCTCAAGCGTTTCCGCCGCCGCGGTGCCTCGATTGCGCTCGAGCCCGCCAATACCGCCTACGAGGTCAGAATCCTCCCGCCCAACCGCGTGCGCATCCAGGGCAAGCTGGTCGGGCTGTTCCGACGCTATTAACCGCAATCCCCGCCCTGCCTCGAGGAGGGACAACGACCTCAGTCGCCTGCCTCCCGATCGTCTTCACGCGGCGTGGCGTCGCGCGGCAGTGGTGGCATCACGCGGGGCGGCGCGGGCGCCTCGCTTTCTGGCGCAACAGCGCGTCTCCACGGGCGGTCATAGCCCAAGGGTCGGCTGGCGGTGATCTCAAAGCGCTCGCCGAGGCGACGCAACGCCATCGCGCCTGAGCGTTGCCAGACCTGGCGGTCGACCACAAGCGCGGCACAGCCGGGCGGCGCATCGCGCGCACTCACTACCAGCACCGCGCGGCGGCAATCCTCCTCGAACGCCTCGATCGTCTTTGCGATGGCGACGAGCGAGCCGTCGCGCAGCCTCCCGATGCAGCCCGCCGCATCGCATTTGATCCCGTCGCCAAGCGTAGTGTCCTTCGGCGTGCGCGCGTCGGCATCGGCCGCAAGCCATTCGCGCAACGCAAAGACGTCGCCACCCGATTTGACCACGGAAAAGTGGCCGTCTTCACCACGGATGGCGGTGGCGCTGCCGTCGGCGGCGATCAGCACATCAGGCTGGGGCGCGCGAATCATCAGCACAATGGCGCCGACGATCAGCAACGCACCGATGAACCGCAAGGGCGTCTTGAATAAGCAGAGCACGACGAGCCCAGCGGTGCACAGCAGCAGCGGGCCGGTGCCGAACGCCGCCATCCGGCCCAGCGCTCCGGGAAAACTCGTGACCCACAGCGCAACGGAGATCATCCAGTCGATGCCCTGCCCCATCAACCGCCAGCACAGGCCGTCGAAGCCGAGCGGCATGCTTATCAGGCCAAGAATCCCCGCTGGCATGACCCAGGCGGACACCACCGGCATCGCCATCAGATTTGCGATCACGCCGTAGGGAGATATGCGATGAAAGTGATAGGCGACGTATGGGATGGTCGCGGTGCTGGCGAGCAGCGAGACCAGCAACAGGCCGACGATCTCCCGGCCGCCCCACAGCGCGATCTTCGCCGCGAGCGGCGTATCGCCGCCCTTGCTCATCCAGGGCAGACCCTGCTGATAGCCGGCGACGAGCGCCAGCGTTGCCGCAAACGACATTTGGAAGCTGGGGTGAACGATCGCTTCGGGTGCGAGCAGCAGCACGCCAAATGCCGCTACCGTGAGCGTGCGGAAGGTAAGTGTCGGGCGATCGACCATCACGCCGATGAGAACGATGCCGATCATGATGAAGGAGCGCTGGGTCGCAACCTCCGCGCCCGACAACAGAAGATAGAATGCCGCCGCGATCAGGGCGGCAAGCGCCGCCCATTTCTTGATTGTGTAACTGCCGTTTTGTTCTGTCCCAAGCCGTGTTAGCTAGTCGCAGGACTCGCTTGATTTCGTGCGCTTTGGCCTCACTGCCGTCCTCTTCTGTCACGTCCAGTCACGGACAGTTGGGTAGCAAAGCGGTAGCAGCCGGTTCTTGATTTGTTTTTCAAGCAAGCGCGGGAGCCGAAGCCGTGAAGGCCAGCGCCCGACCCGCCAGTGGCAAGGCGGGCCGGAACTTGACCCGCGACGCGATACGCGACACCGCCGGGAGCGCGGCAGCGCCCGCGGCCAGATGCAGAAATTGTCGACGCGGCAGGTTCATGGGATTTAGCCCCCCGGCAGTCGCACGGTGAACACCGAGCCTTTGCCCTGCTCGCTCGTCACTGTCACATCGCCGCCCATCATGCGCGCGAGCTTGCGGGTGATGGCAAGGCCGAGCCCGGTGCCGCCGAACTTCTGCGCGGTTGTGGCGTCGGCCTGGCTGAACTCCTCGAACAACTTTGCCTGCTGCTCATGAGTCATGCCAATGCCGGTGTCAGCGACCGCGAGCTCGATCCAGTCGCGTCCGTTGGCGACCCTGCGCGCCCGCAGCCTGACCTCGCCTTCCTTGGTGAACTTGCAGGCATTGCTCAACAGGTTGAGCAGTATCTGCCGCAGCCGCATGGGGTCCACGGTCAATGCGCCGAGGTTGTCTTGGGCGTCGACGGCGAGACGGTTCTTGTTCTGTTGGGCAAGCTGTTTCGCGGTGCCGATCACCTCGTCGATCAGAGGTGCGAGTTGCACGGTCTGAGGATTGAGCTCAAGCTTTCCGGCCTCGATCTTCGACAGGTCGAGCACCTGGTTGATGAGGCCAAGGAGGTGTGTCCCAGCGCGGTTCACGCGCTGAAGCGGTTCCTGCGCCTTTTCTGTTCCGAAGCGCGCCGCGTTTTTGACCATCATCTCGGTCAGTCCGATGATGGCGTTAAGCGGCGTGCGCAGTTCATGACTCATGCTGGAGACGAACTGCGATTTGTTCTCGCTGGCCTGCAGGAGTTGCCGGTTCTTGTCCTGGATTTCGTCGAACAGCCGCACGTTCTCGATTGCGATTGCCGCTTGGTCGGCGAATGTTTCCACAAGTGCGATCTGCTTGTCAGTGAACGGCTTGAGTTCCAGTCTGTAGATGGTGATGGTTCCAACCAGGTCGTTTCCTTTTAACATCGGGACGGCGAGCATCGTCCGGATCGGCCGCTCATCTCGCACAGCATAGGCATACTCGGGATCATCCTGGATGTCAGGGACGTGTACGGTTCGCCGTTCGAGGGCAGCACGCGCCGAGATGCTGTGGCGTCCCGGAGCGATCGGGTTCTTATCTACGAACTCCCTGAGCGCAGGCGACACGTTGTAGGACGCCGCCGAGCGCAGAAGTTTACCATCGAACTGAAAAAGGAACGCCCTCTCGGCCTCGCATAACCTGACGGCATTCTCAACCAGTGTGTCGAAGATGGGCTGTAGCTCGAACGCCGTGCGGCTGATGACCTTGAGCACGTCAGCGGTGGCGGTCTGCTGCTGCAGCGACTCGCTCAGCTCCTCGGTGCGTGCCTGCACCTCGTCGAACAGCCGCACGTTCTCGATCGCGATCACCGCCTGGTCAGCGAAAGTGGTGACCAGCTCGATCTGCTTGTCCGTAAACGGCCGCACGGTTTTACGCTGTAGAACGATCACACCGATCGGCGTTCCTTCCCGCAGTAGCGGAACGCCCAGGTAGGTGCGCTGGCCGCCGGTCTTGACAGACTCAATGAACTTGAACTCCGGATCAGCCAGAATGTCGGGAATATGAATGGCCCTGCCTTCTAGTACGGCGCGCCCGGAAATCGACCCACGTCCCAATGGAACCGGGGTTCTTTCCATGTACTGCTGGTACTCGGGCGAGTAGCCGTAGGATGCGACGTGCCGTAAGCCATCGGGCGTGGGGCGGACGATGGCTGCCATATCAGCTTCGCAAAGTACGCTCGCCGACTCGACCAGGGTGTTGAGCACGGTCTGCAAGTCGAACGCCGAGCGGCTGATGACCTTGAGCACGTCGGCAGTCGCGGTCTGCTGCTGCAACGATTCGCGCAGTTCGTTGAGCAGCCGAGTATTCTCGATAGCGATGACGGCCTGCGCGGCGAAATTCTTGACTAGCTCAATCTGCTTGTCGGTGAACCGACGCACCTCCTGGCGGTAGATGGCGATGGCCCCCACCAACCCGCGCTCCTTGAGCATTGGCACGATGAGCAAGCTTCGCGCGCCGCCAGCATCCGCAAGCTGAACGAAGGTTGGTTCGCCTTCAACATAGGCTTGCTCCGTCCTGATGTCGGCGATGTGAACAATCTGCCCCGTGTGAGCGAGGCGCCCGAGAGGAAGCTCCGGGCCGGGGTAAATGACCGGTTGACGGTGCCGCGATTCGACATGCGCTGCCGGTCCATGCACCGCGACCGACCGGAACCCGCCGCCCTCGGAAAGCCACATCACGCCGAATTTTGCCTCGCAGATGCGCGTGGCGTTCTCCAGCATGGCGTCGAAGACGGGTCTCAGCTCGCCGGGCGAGCTCGAGATGACGCGCAACACTTCGGAGGTCGCAGTCTGTTGCTCCAGCGACTCGCTCAGATCGGCGGTGCGCTGTCGCAGCTCGTTAAGCAGGCGCGTGTTCTCGATGGCGATGACGGCCTGGTTGGCAAAATTCGTGACCAGCGCGATCTGCTTGTCGGTGAACGGGCGCAGCTCCTGGCGATAGATCACGACTGCGCCGATGAGGTCATCGTCCTTGAGCATCGGCACGGCAATGGTCGAGCGGGCGCCGACGAGTCTGGCAGGCGAGCTGGGGTTGGGAGCTATTGCATCATCGGCGATGTGGGTCACTTCTCGTGTCCGAACGAGCCGATCGAGAATGGTTCCCGAGGGGGCCTGGAACGCCCCGCGCCGATGCATGAACTCGGCGTAGGCTGAAGGCGCATTCACCATGGCAGCCGGGAAAAACGCGCCGTCGCGATAACGGAACAGCGTGCCGAATTTGGCCTCGCAGAGCCGCGTCGCGTTCTCCAACATGGCATCGAATACCGGCTTCAGGTCGCCGGGTGAACTGCTGATGACCCGCAGGACTTCGGAGGTCGCGGTCTGCTGTTCCAGGGCTTCAGTTAGATCATCGGTCCGCTGGCGTAGCTCGTTAAGCAGGCGGGTGTTCTCGATGGCGATGATGGCTTGGTTGGCATATGTTTTCAACGCCTCAAGCTGCTTTGCCGACAAAGTTCCGGGATTGACCCGCACTACGCTAATCGCGCCGATTGCCGTCTGGTCTTGCATTAGCGGCATAAAGGTCGCGGCCCGATAACCACTCCCTAAAAAGTTTTTCCGGCCCACCTCCATTTCGGCTGGCGCATTCTCAACATTCGGAATATCGAGCATCTTGCGGTCAAGGATGGCGACGCTGTGCATGTATTCGCGCGTGAGTGGGAAAGGAAAACGCTGCCGCCATAGCTCGGCACGCACGGGATCGCGCTCGGCGACAGCAGCCGCCTTGACCATACCGTTTTCGACGAGCGCGATGCTGACCGCAGCTCCGGGAAAGAGCCGCACCCCACTTTGCACGATGGCGTCGAATACGGGCTGGGCGTCATGAAGGGAGCCCCTGATAACCTCTAGAATTTCCGCTGTTGTCGTGAGTTGCTCCCGGGCCTCGCTCAGCTCGCGCGTGCGCGCCTCGAGTTGTTTCTGCAACTGTGCCTGGGGTTCGCTGTCAATATGAGTTCTCGCCTTCGTTGTCTTCGAACGAAGACCGGTAATGCGTCTTCGGCTCTTCGCGCCTTTGCGAGCCAAGATCACCTCGTCGGCACAGTCACTGGTCCCCCCTTCCGGTCGGCCCAGCCAAGGATCGGGCCCACCGATCCTAACGCACGATGAACTCGCGCCGCGTCACTCGATCACCTCGTCGACGCTGGCGAGCAGCTGCGGCGGCACTTCGAGGCCGAGCGCCTTGGCCGTATGCAGGTTGATGGCGAACTCGAACTTGGTCGATTGCAACACCGGAAGCTCTGCAGGCTTAGCGCCATTGATGATGCTGCCGGTATAAGTCCCGACCTGACGGAAAGTGTCCGCAAGATTTGTCCCGTAGCTCATTAGCCCGCCCGCTTCGACGAACTCGCGAACAGTAAAACTGGCAGGCAGTCTGTCGCGCGCTGCCATAATGGCAAGTTGAACGCGGCGGCCATTGAACAACGCATCCCCGCCGACGAAAAGGGCCTCGCAACGCTCGCGCACCATGCCTGCAAAGGCTACATCGATTTCGTTGCTGGTGCTGGCGTTGAAAACATGGACTTGCAGCCCTAGGACGGGGGCGGCTGCCTGCACCTCCTTCAAAGTACGCTCGGCGGACGCAGCATTCGCCGGATTGACCAATACGGCAATGCGAGCGGCCTTGGGCACTAGCTCGTGCAGAAGACCAAGCCGCTTCGCGGTAGTCTCCTGGATAAAGAAATTGATGCCTGTCATGTTGCCGCCCGGTCGGGCGAGGCTGGCGACCAGACCAAGCTGAACCGGGTCATCAGGAACGCTGAAGACGATCGGGATACTGGCAGTGGCAGCTTTGGCTGCGAGGGCCAGAGGAGTCCCACCGAGACTGGCGATCACCGCCACGCGACGGCGGGCCATGTCGGCCACGAGCATCGGCGCGCGGTCGTACTGGCCCTCCAGCCAGTGGTATTCGACCACGACATTCTGCCCCTCGACGTTGCCGGTATCGCTCAAGCCCTTGCGGAACGCAGCCGCATAGTGCCTGGAGGCATCCGCAGGCCCGGCGAAGAGAAATCCGACGACGGGCATCGCCGACTGCTGCGCGCGCGCCGCGAGCGGCAACGCAGCCGCGCTGCCGAGCAGCGTGATGAACTCGCGCCGCTTCATCTTCGCGGTCATTCGATGACCTCGTCCGCGAGGGCCAGCAGCTTGTCTGGAATTTGGAGGCCGAGCGCTTTGGCCGTTTTGAGGTTGATCACCAGCTCGAATTTGGTTGGCTGCATGACCGGCAGATCGGCGGGTTTCTCGCCTTTGAGAATGCGCGCGGCATAGAGGCCGATTTGCCGGTACACGTCGGGAACATCAATGCCGTAGCTCATCAGACCGCCATCTACGGCATATTCGCGAGCTGTGTACATCGTGGGCACCGCGTGGCGCGCCGCCAAGGCCACAACCTTGTGACGGCGCGTCGTGAAGAACGGAGAGGCAGCTACCGCGAGCGCTGCGATGCGCTGTGATGCAACAGTCGCGAATGCTACCTCAATCTCGCGATCGATGTTTGCGCGCAACGCATGAATCTGCAGGCCAATGGCGCGTGCCGCCTCCTGCACGTCCCTTAACTGGCGCTCGGCCGCAGGGAAGTTCGCGTTTAGGAGGACGCCAATTGTTGCCGCCTGCGGAACCAGCTCGTGTAACAGCCCAAGCCGCTTGGCTTCTAGTGTGGTGGTAAAAATGTTTATCCCAGTGAGGTTTCCGC
>Ga0124850_1000112_pt1 | contig 11607 bp, 5 predicted proteins | sample PanSoiMetaGPlot1_FD_97462 | JGI IMG/M metagenome (GOLD analysis project Ga0124850, IMG submission 97462) | Tropical forest soil microbial communities from Panama analyzed to predict greenhouse gas emissions - Panama Soil - Plot 1 (PacBio error... | ecosystem: Environmental > Terrestrial > Soil >...
CTGTCATACGCCCCTCCCGTGCAATTCCCGCCGTCCGATGGTGACTGTCATACGCCCCTCCCGTGCGAGGTGCGTAAAGGGAACGATACCACGCCACGAGCGCGCTGTCCTGATTAGCGCGGGACCCGGCGAGGGCGGAGCGCGCGCCGGGCACAGGCTGCAATGGAGCGCCGCCTGGCCTGAAGACTCCGGCTTGATTTCAAGAGATTTATCTTCGCCCGCGTCGCTTCACTTCGTCTCGGACCTGCGAGAAGATGTTGACGCGCGCGGTTTTCTCTGAGGGCGACGCGGCCCGTCCAATAACGGCAAGCCAACCTCCGGGGCGCGCGCATGGTAAGACTAGCAAGCATTACCGGTCAAGGTGGCGAGGCCGCACTTCTTTAGAGCGTGTACTCGTAGATTGCGATTGTCCGCCAATACCCTGCACTTCCGGGCTGAGCGCGACCGCGACCTTCGTCCAGATCAGTAGCTTGCCGCGCGCGTGCGGTGCCGGGCGACGTAGACGGCGTCGTCGACGGGTTGGGGTTGGCTCACGAACATGTTATGGCGCCTGCGATCGGTGATAGGAACGCCGAGGTGCACCGTGAGCAGCTCGTGTGCCGTCACCGCTGCTCCCCGTGCACGAGGTGCCCGCTAACGCGGGGCAAGGCCTGGTGCCAGTCGGTCGGGCCACCGGTCATGTATCGGCCTCTATCGGTTGGCCGATGATAACACACGGTGCGCCAATTCGGCGTCGGCCGCTAGAAAGAGCACGCGCCTAAAACTTCTACCCCGATCTTGTCCGCCCCCGTTTTTCCCGAGCTGCGAGAAGCAGGGTTGGCAGCATCCGGGCTCAAGAAGCTCCTGGAGAGCGATTGAGGCGCCGCGTAACTCTCGTTGACGGGAAACAGCTTGCCGCTGTGTTGCGCATCAAGGCCTTCTGGCGTCTACATTGTTGCCCGATAGCTGTTTTGCTGTGATTGACCGAGGCGTGTGCCGTCTCGATCGCATGTGTCGGTCCGGACGACAGCCAAAGGCTCGGCCTGACCACGGCCTATTTTTGCCGGAATGCCCGGTTGAACGACATCACGAGCGGCCCGATCAGGTAATTGAACGCCGTGCGCTCGACGGTCGGAAACATGACCGTGGCCGGCATGCCGGGGTAAAGCCGCACGTTCGGCAAAGCCTCAAGGTCGCTTTGATCAACTGTCACGAGCGCGGTGTAATAGGAATAGGGGTTGTCGCCACGTTTGTCGGTCAGGCGATCGGCCGAGACCAGCGTCGTGGTGCCGCGAACCACCGGCGTTATGCGCGCTTTGTAAGCGGTCAGATGAACGTCCGCCCGCATATTCTGATGGACCTCGCTGATATCATCGACCGGGATCTGTGCCTCGATCACCAGCGACTCCTGCTCCGGCACAACGTCCAGAATCTTGTCGCCTTTGGTAATGACCCCACCCACCGAGAAAGCGGTGAGCCCGACAACATACCCGGTATAGGGTGTGCGAATTTCCATTCGGCCGAGCACCGCCTTGGCGTTGGAAAGTTTCGGTATGACCTCGAGCAACTTGGCCTGGGTGTCGCGCAGATCCTTGCTGACCTCGGTCATTCGGTCGTAGTCGAGTTGGGCCATTTGTTGCATCTGCTCGGCGATCGCCTGCCGCGCCTTGGCGATATTGGCGAGCGTATCGGCCTCCTGACCCTCCAAGCCCGCGCCCGATCGTTCGAGCTGGAGGTAGCGCGGCTGCGCGATCAGCCCTCGCTTCACCAGCGGCTCGATGTCGTCCCGTTCCTTTTTCACGGACTCCAGTTGCGCCCTGTAGGCTTTGGCTTGGGCTTGCCCGCCGGTGATCTGGGCCTCGAGTTGCGCGATTTTCTCGTTGATGACGTTGCGCTGGCCGGCAAGCGCCGCGAGCCGGCTTTCGAATTGATGCACCTGTCCACGCCAGACCCCGGAAAAAACAAGATCACTCGCCAGCGCCTTTAAGTCGTCCGGTATCGTCAAGGCAGCCTGCTGAGCAAGCTCTGCCCGCAGCCGCTCCTCGGTCGCGCGCAGGACGAGATATTGCTGCCACAGCACGTCATATTCTGCCCGCGCCTGGGTATCGTCCAACACGATCAAGACATCGCCCGCGGCGACCCGGTCTCCCTCTTTGACCCGTAGCTCCTTGACGATTCCGCCGTCGAGATGCTGCACGCTCTTGCGGTTGGTCTCGACCTTGACAAAGCCGTTGGCGACGACTGCACCATTGAGCGGCGCGGTCACCGCCCAGGCGCCGAAGCCGCCGAAGAAGATGGCGATGATCGACCAACCCGCGATGGCGGCCGAGCGCATGGAATCGCTCAGCGCAGGCGGGCCGCCTCGGCCCGTGCCTGAGGTTGCCGCAGATATCGCCGCGCCCCGGCGTTGTTGAGCGGGTTCGGCTAAGCGCACGGAATCGCTCTTGGCCACGGGGCGTCTGCGGGCCGCGGTCGAGAGTGCCGCGGATGTCGCCCCGCCCCGGCTTTGTTGCGCGGGTTTGGCCGAGCGCACGGAATCGCTCATGGCACAGGGGCTTCCTTCGGATGCGGTGGAGGATGCCGCGGGTGTTGCCGCGCGCCGGGTTTGTTGCGCGAGTTGGGCCACCGCGGCAATTGTATTGGCGACGGTAGCCTCGGGCGATGCGGGCCTCCCGTTCGTTGGTGGCGTGTTCCTGACGTCGCTGTTCATTGTGCTACCTTCGCTTGCAGAGCGGTCCCGCCGCTGATCGGTTTGACCGATGCGAGGCGGGTCAAGTGGCCGATCACCTCATTGCGCGGCCCAAAGAGCTCGACCTTTCCCTCTTTCAAGACCAGAAGCTTGTCGACCAGGCCAAGAGAGTTCAGCCGGTGCGAGATAATGACGACCGTGGCGCCCCGCGTCTTGAGGTGGGTGATGCAGGCGAGCAGCGCGGCATCGCCGTCCGAGTCGAGATTCGAGCTTGGCTCGTCGAGCACGATGAGGCTGGGATTTCCGTAGACCGCGCGGGCCAGCCCGATGCGCTGCCGAATGCCACCCGACAGCACCGCTCCGCCGTTGCCGACATTGGTTTCGTAGCCGTTCGGCAGGCGCAGGATCGCCTCATGCACGCCGGCGAGCCTAGCCGCCTCGATCACCTCGTTGTCATCGTCTTCGGTGCGGAAACGGCTGATATTCGCCGCCACCGTATCGGCGAACAGCTCGATATCCTGCGGCAGATAGCCGAGATGCCGGCCGAACGATTCGCGCGGCCAAGTCGAGACATCGGCCCCGTCGAGCCGCACAACGCCGGCGGAGGGGACGAGCACGCCGACGATCTGGCGTGCGAGCGTCGACTTGCCCGCGCCCGACGGCCCGATGATTCCGAGGACTTCGCCCGCTTCGAGCCGTAACGAGATGCCGCGCAGGATCGGGCTGGGAGCGGGGGGAATGCCGTAGACCAAGCTCTCGACCGACAACCGCCCGGCCGGCCGCGGCAGCGCGAGGGTGGGGTCGGGCGCCGGATTGCTGGCGAGCAGCGCCTTCAGGCGCAGAAAGGCACCGCGCGCCGAAATCATGTTGCGCCAGGCGCCGACGATTTGCTCGACCGGCTGCAGCGCGCGACCGAGCAGGATGCTGGCGGCGAACATCGTCCCGACCGTGCCCAGCCGCTCGATAACGAGATAGGCGCCGAGCCCGAGGATGAGCGACTGCATGGAAAGGCGAAGAAAGCGCACTAGGCTGGCATTGCTCGCTGCGCGATCGCTCGCGACGACCTGCCGCTCGAGCGCCTGGCTGCGGTCGCGATCCCAGCGCTGCAACAAGCCGGGCATCATGCCCATCGCCCGCACCACCTCCGCACTGCGCAGGCTCATGTCGGTGAAGGCGTAGTTGCGCGAAGCCGAGGCGCCCGACTCTGCTATCGGGCCCTGCACGCGCCATTGGCCGAAGACGGCCAAGACAACGAGCATAATCGCCGACGCCAGCGCAAACGCGCCAAGCAGGGGATGCAGGAGGAAAATCACGAAGATGTAGATCGGTGCCCAGGGCAGATCGAAGACGGCATGGATGCCCGGCCCGGTCACGAACTGCCGGAAGGTGTCGAAATCGCGTAGTGTCTGGCTCGTCGGCGGCGCGCCCTTGGCTGACGATTCCACGGTCGCCGCGAGCACGCGCCCGGCCATCCGCCGGTCGAGGCGCACGCTCGCCCGCGTGAGCACGCGCGCGCGCACGAAGTCGAGGCCGGCGAGCGCCACGAACGCGAAGAGCAGCACAATGGTCAGCATCACCAGCGTGACGTGGCTCGCGCTCGAGATCACCCGGTCATAGACCTGGAGCATATAGAGCGGGCCGGCGAGATAGAGGAGGTTGATAGCGAGGCTGAAGATCAGTGCGGTGACGAAATAGCGCCGGCAGCCATGGAACACCCCGCGCAGCTCGTCAGACTTCGATTTCGTAAACATATTTTTACCCTCGCGGGAAATCCCCCGCGTTTTTAGGACGGTTGCTGTGAAGGCTTTTCGACCTGGCGCGCCTTGCCCGCCTTGGTCAGGCGCTGCACGACTGCGGTCATCTGATTATAGAGCTCGACGAAACCCGCCGGCGGCATCGATAGATGCCCGATCACGACGCGGTTGACGGTCTTGCCGTCCGCGGCATTCATCATGGCGACGCTTAACCGACTACTTCGGCACCGGCCGGCGCCCCAGCGGCGCCGGCCAACTGGTGTCACCTGACGTGGATCAGGCGAGCAGGTGAACCCCGAGAACGCTCGGGGTCGTGGTGTCGTCGTCCGCGTCAGTCAGGTTTGCCTGGGTGTTGAAGACGATGTCGAACGGCGTGGGAACCGCGACACTCTGCAGCAGGATGTCGAACGTATCCTTGCTGGCATCGTTGCCGATGCCGGAGATGTCGATTCGGCTGTAGCCGTTGGCCGTGATGATCTGCACGGTGTCGTTGTCGCTGGTCTGGCCACCGCTCCCTCCACCGAGGCCATGCAGCTCGTATCCCAACCCGCTCGCAACCGCTGTGATGGCGCCGCCGGGAGCGGGGTCGTTGCTATTCACCGTTACAGGGTTGGGGCCGACCAACGTCTGCCCGTTGACGACAATGCCCGTAATCTGAACTTCGTTACCGCTCGCATCGTATACGCGCACCAGGGCATCACCGTCGTCGCCCGGACTGTTGTTCTGATTCATCACGAACGTGAACCGGTTCACGGTTACGAGCTCACCGGGATCGATCACGTTATTGCCATTGTCTTCGAAGAAGTCGATTCTCATCCTGTCGGTGATGTCATTTTGGGTGCCGGGGTTATCGTCGAAGTTGAAGTCCTGCCCAGTCCCCACCCCGACGCCAGCCTGGCTGACCTGAGGGTCGACCGCAGTGGACGTACCATTGCTCTTGTCCTCGAACGCGCTGAACCGGGCATCGATCGTGCTTCCGCTGCCAGGGATGTTGGGGTCGCTCCCGATGTCATTGACGATCGCCGTATGGCCCGAGGCCACGTGCGAGACGAATGCCCCGAATTGGACGTCCACGAGGTTGTCGATCGGCTTTAACATCGTGATGTCGTAGAGGTCGTTCGCCTGCACCGAGCCATCCGGGTTCAGTGTCATCGTGAACACCGTCTTGGCCGGATCAAGGCCATCGGCTGGGTTCTGGTCCGTCGTAGCCGTCAGCGTGTCTGTGCCGAACCCGAACAGGAAGATATCCGAGCCGCCCGACTTCAGGTTCTCGAGCGTCGGGGTACCGTCCTGGATGGTCCCCTGAAGAACGCTGCCGTTGGTGCCGACGAATGCGGAGGTGCCAGGCTGATCGGCGCCGACATGGTCGAAGGCGCCGAGCGCGGCGTTAGCGGTCGCACCGGCCGTGTTGTGTACCGAAAGGTCGGACGGTGTGAGCGGCACGGGCGTGTCGTCGTCGACGGTGACGATCAGGGCATTGGCGGCGGCCGCCACCGTGTCTTGATCGAAGTCGGTGGCGCGCAGGATCGAGCTGAGGTTGATGGTCAGGTCGTTCTCGGTGTCGTCACCGGGCAGGCCGTTGAGGCTCGGATGGTCGAGCTGGTCGACCAGGGTGAAGGTCCAGGCGCCGGTGGTGCCGTTGAGCGCGAAGGTGAACACCGTGTTCGCACCCGCCGAGGCGGTCAGCGTGTTGCCAACCACCGCGTAGGTGACGGCGACGCCGCCCGAGGTCAGCGACGGCAGGCCGCTGGTGTCGGTGTTCAGGCTGAAGGTCAGCGGCTGGTCGGCGCCGGAGTTGAACAGCGGCGCTACGCTGCCGGTGGCGACGGTGGCCTCGCCGGCCACGTCGCCGACCCCGCCGGCAATGCCGCCGGGTACCCCGTCCTCGTCGACCGTGCCGGTCTGCTGCGCCTGGCTCGCCGTCGGCGTGTCGTCGTCGACGGTGACGATCAGGGCATTGGCGGCGGCCGCCACCGTGTCCTGATCGAAGTCGGTGGCGCGCAGGATCGAGCTGAGGTTGATGGTCAGGTCGTTCTCGGTGTCGTCACCGGGCAGGCCGTTGAGGCTCGGATGGTCGAGCTGGTCGACCAGGGTGAAGGTCCAGGCGCCGGTGGTGCCGTTGAGCGCGAAGGTGAACACCGTGTTCGCACCCGCCGAGGCGGTCAGCGTGTTGCCAACCACCGCGTAGGTGACGGCGACGCCGCCCGAGGTCAGCGACGGCAGGCCGCTGGTGTCGGTGTTCAGGCTGAAGGTCAGCGGCTGGTCGGCGCCGGAGTTGAACAGCGGCGCCACGCTGCCGGTGGCGACGGTGGCCTCGCCGGCCACGTCGCCGACCCCGCCGGCAATGCCGCCGGGTACCCCGTCCTCGTCAACCGTGCCGGTCTGCTGCGCCTGGCTCGCCGTCGGCGTGTCGTCGTCGACGGTGACGATCAGGGCATTGGCGGCGGCCGCCACCGTGTCCTGATCGAAGTCGGTGGCGCGCAGGATCGAGCTGAGGTTGATGGTCAGGTCGTTCTCGGTGTCGTCACCGGGCAGGCCGTTGAGGCTCGGATGGTCGAGCTGGTCGACCAGGGTGAAGGTCCAGGCGCCGGTGGTGCCGTTGAGCGCGAAGGTGAACACCGTGTTCGCACCCGCCGAGGCGGTCAGCGTGTTGCCAACCACCGCGTAGGTGACGGCGACGCCGCCCGAGGTCAGCGACGGCAGGCCGCTGGTGTCGGTGTTCAGGCTGAAGGTCAGCGGCTGGTCGGCGCCGGAGTTGAACAGCGGCGCCACGCTGCCGGTGGCGACGGTGGCCTCGCCGGCCACGTCGCCGACCCCGCCGGCAATGCCGCCGGGTACCCCGTCCTCGTCGACCGTGCCGGTCTGCTGCGCCTGGCTCGCCGTCGGCGTGTCGTCGTCGACGGTGACGATCAGGGCATTGGCGGCGGCCGCCACCGTGTCCTGATCGAAGTCGGTGGCGCGCAGGATCGAGCTGAGGTTGATGGTCAGGTCGTTCTCGGTGTCGTCACCGGGCAGGCCGTTGAGGCTCGGATGGTCGAGCTGGTCGACCAGGGTGAAGGTCCAGGCGCCGGTGGTGCCGTTGAGCGCGAAGGTGAACACCGTGTTCGCACCCGCCGAGGCGGTCAGCGTGTTGCCAACCACCGCGTAGGTGACGGCGACGCCGCCCGAGGTCAGCGACGGCAGGCCGCTGGTGTCGGTGTTCAGGCTGAAGGTCAGCGGCTGGTCGGCGCCGGAGTTGAACAGCGGCGCTACGCTGCCGGTGGCGACGGTGGCCTCGCCGGCCACGTCGCCGGTGCCGCCGGCAATGCCGCCGGGTACCCCGTCCTCGTCAACCGTGCCGGTCTGCTGCGCCGTGCTCGCGACGGGAATGTCATCATCGATCGTGACGTGCACGATCCCCGTATCGGTGCCTCCGCCGCCGACCGCCGTATAGGTCAGGTCGATCAGGACGTTGGGGTTCTCGGTATTGTCATCCGCCGTTCCGTTCCCTGACGGATGATCGATCTGGTGGAGGAGCGTGAAGGTGTAGTTGAAGGGCGCCGAAGCGGCGACCTGGATCTTGAACGCCGCGGTCGACGCCGCGAAGGCGAGCGAACTCGTGTTGGTCGAGGCAAAAAGCGTCCCGGAGGCAGCATCCCAGAAGAAGGTCAGTGCCGCACCGCCAGAGGTGACGACCGCGCTGGAGGTATCGAGCACGGCGGTCTGGTGTAGCGCGGCAAAATTGACGCTGGTCGCGTCGGTGACGGGCAGGGCCCCGGTGAGGTTGGCTTCGGCATCGTCGCCGGCCTGGACGTCGTTATTACCGACTCCCGGGATGTTGTCCTCGTCGGCCACCAGCGAGACGTCGTTGGCAACGGGCGGTGCAACCACGGCTGCCGCCGAAAGCGAGCGGTCCTGGTTGCCGATACTTTTCACGACCCCATCCTCGGAAATGCTGAGGACGCGCGTGTGGTAGGGCGAGCCGCTGATGTCGGACGCCGTTTGAACTGTCTCGCCCGCATCGTCGCGCCAACCGGGTCCCCCAGCAGAGTCGAGGGACGAGGCAATGTGTCCACCCCAGGCGACGACGACGCTGTCTGCGTTGTTGCTGGTGCTTCCGGTGTATGTGAAGAAGACGGTGATCGATGCCTTCGTATGATCCGCGTTATAGGTGATGGCGCTCGTCGAGAGGTTGCTGACCGCGCCGAACACCGTGATGTTCTGCGGTCCAGACGGCTGGCCCGAGCCCAGGCCATCCGTCACGCCGAACTGGGCGCCGAACCCGGTGAGAAGCTGGGGATCCGACGGAATTGCGACGGTGGAAACCGAGCCGGAACTCAGATCGTTGATGCCCACCGTCGGGGTCACATCCGGCTCGCCCGGGTGCTTTGTACCCTCGAACGAGAAATTGAAGCCGGTCAGATAGTCGAGAGCATAGGCACCCGAATCGACCGTATCCCACTGGATCTGGAGGCCATAGGTTACGCCAGTGGTTAGATCGTCGATGACCGCACGGTACGGAATGCTGTCACCCTCGGCGTAGTGTGCCTTGGTCTGATTGAGGTTTCCGTTCACGAAGACTTCGTTATTTCCCCCTGTTCCGTCAGCATCCGGCGCCGGGCCATCGGCCCACTGATCCAGGTTAACTGATAGTGCCATGGCTTTTATTCCTTCGTTTAGAGGAAGTTGAGGCGTTTAGCGGGGAGTGAAGGAACTCTCAGCTTCATGATTGGACTGAAAACTAAAACGTGAAAGACGCGCGTCGTCTATTCATCTCCGGATAACTGTCGTTCGATAGTGATCGATGGATATACACCACGGATATCTTATGCTGAGCGCGATCGGACCTAACCGGCGCAGGGAGAGCGCCGGTTGCCGACGCTCGCAGGCGTCGACGTGATCTCGCGCTGGATGCGCTCGGGTTGTTGGTGCGAATCCGCCGCCAGTGCTCCTCCGGGAAGGGGTAGTAGGTGAGTGTCTCCTCGACCGCCGCGTTCACCACCCGCCCGGACTGTTCGCGTGAGACAATCAAAAAGACGCATGGCTATAGCCGTTACCTATGGTCAAAGTGACGCAACCTGTTAGCGTGGAGTATGGAAATACAACGCACTACAATTCGACCATCCTGGAGGGCAACTTCGAATTACATGTTTTAAAGTCCGGAAACGGGAGATGGACCCTCCATGAGAAAAAAATCACCTCAATAAAAATATGATCTTGAGTCGCGTGCGGCTCAACTGCCTACGGATCGTCAGGGAGGGAAACTTATGACCCGTTGGCTAGCGTTTGGGCCCTGCGCCGTTCGAAACTCGACAATGCAAGTGTCGTCGCCCGCGGGGCCAACGTCGAACCACCTCAACGAGCCGAGCCTACGCCACGCGCAGTCCCCTCTCCTCGGATCATCCGAGTGCGCTCGCTGTGTGTGAGTTTCATACAGGATACATGTGCATGTGATAGCGGGAATTGCCGTCTTCACATTGACAAGGGCGGTCGGAGTCTGCAAATCGAAACCTTTTGCGCAGCTCCGCGCCGACCCGGAACGACCAGCCTTGCGGTGGGAGGAAATCATGGCCACGGAAATCGATGGTACGCTTGAGTCGGCTAGGCCCGAGGGGCGCAAAACGCCCGCGCTGGTCATCGCCAACCGGCAGGAGATCGCAGGCGCCGAGATGGAGGCGCTGTTGCAAGCAGGCGGTTATATCGTTGTCAAGCGCTGCTTGCACGAACATGACCTCTTGCGCTCCGCGGAAGCCTATCGTCCAGACATCATCCTGCTGGCGGAAAACATCGTGGGCCAGGAGGCCGCGAAAACGGTCTTGCGACTTCGGGCCCTCAACGTCTCGGTGGCGATCATCATCCTGCTCGAAGCGCGCGACGCGATCGCGGTCGTGGATCTGCTGGAGCTTGATGTGGGAGGGATTCTGCTGAGCGCGGCCTGCGCCAGGAGCGTCATCGATTGTGTCGAGAGCGTGCGTCAGGGCCGCAAATGGGTCGACCCCAACCTGTTGTGCCATCCGGCCATGCGGGAGCGGCCCCCGCAAATTGCAAGCAGTTTGACGTCACGCGAAGCTGAAATCGCCCACCTTGTATCGCGAGGTTTGCGCAACAAGGAAATCGCCCGCGAGCTCCATTTGTCCGAAGGCACCGTGAAGATGCACTTGCATCATATCTACGAGAAGCTTTGCCTCGGCGGCAGAACGCAGCTGGCGCTGTCAACGTCCAGAGCCTCCGAGCGGATGCCGGGACATGAAGTCTGCCCCCCGGGGGAGCCAGCCCGCCCGGATTCCGCCGCTGCGCCAAGGTTCGTCGCCTGGCGCCCTCCGAAGAATCCCGACACCGCACCCGGCCACCTCGTGGCGATCAGTCTCTCCGGCATCAAGATCGGTTCGACCTACACGTTCCAGGTCCGGGATCTGCCATACGCGCCCAGCGCCAACGGCGAGGTTTACGCCTACAAGCCCTTCACCGTGACTGACGGCGGCGAGGGCGACCTCGACAGCAACCGGAACGGTCAGATCGTGACGACGTGGACCGTCCGTGACGACCTGGACCTGGTGAACGTGACGCTCAGCCTGACGGCAACCGGCAACGACGGCAGGGCGGCGTCAACGACGCTCGCAGATGCACCGGAACGTAGTTTAGCGCGTCCGGCTTTTCGAACTGGAGTGATCCGCTCCCATTGAAGTGGTCCGACGTGAATGTGGAACGCGCGCCGTGTTTTAAGAAGCAGATTTCATAAACGGGTCAAAAAGAGTCAGATTGTTCTTGCCAATCAGCCAACGGCTAGGCCGCGGTAAAGATTGTTCCACCTCATCTTCGAATCCCATCATGTTCCGAAGAGAAGCGCGAGCCCGCGGGCGACACGACACCGCAGGTGGATAGTCTGAAAGTGCTTGACCCCGGATGGCCGATTAGAGAAGCGACATCAGCCAGACGATTGCTCCGGGTGGGACAGGCCCTGTATTGAAGTTGGAGTTCCCCGCTCTTCTTGTGCAGGTTACCTTTCATCACTGGCGACTTTCGGCGGCTTGTCATCTGTTAAGACACCCACCGCCTTGCTCGCTGTCACCGCCAGCAACAGGGTGAAACCTAATTCCGCGACGTGCTGAGGATCAGCGATATAAAGGCTGAATTTCGGCGGGTAGATAAAATAAGCGGCGGCAAGCCCGCTTGCGAAAGGCCGCGATTTCACAGCGCCGGTCCAGA
>Ga0124850_1000113_pt1 | contig 11589 bp, 9 predicted proteins | sample PanSoiMetaGPlot1_FD_97462 | JGI IMG/M metagenome (GOLD analysis project Ga0124850, IMG submission 97462) | Tropical forest soil microbial communities from Panama analyzed to predict greenhouse gas emissions - Panama Soil - Plot 1 (PacBio error... | ecosystem: Environmental > Terrestrial > Soil >...
ACCAAGGCATTGTCCAGGCCGACCTTGCGACCTTGTCCTAGGTACCTTCCAGGGATGATGAACTGGCATGCCTCATGGGACGAGGAAATTCCGCTCTCCAATAGTTCCAGTGTGACAAGTGGCGTCTGAACGAAGAGGTTGTGAAACTTAACCGCCCCCATGCTAGTTTCCTTCAATCACCGACAGCGGCCCTTAAGCCCAGGCGTTGGTGGCTGAGAGACCAGTTTGTGCTCCCGCCTGACAGGCCAGAGGAGCGCACCATGAAATCCCGAGAAGAAAATCTGTTTCTGCTGACTCATATCGAAAAGCATATCGTGGAAGGAAACAATCATATTAGAACGATGCAACGCATCATTACCGCTGGTGAACAGCTGCGAGTCGATATGGCCGAGGCAAAGGGTCGGCTCGGACAATTCATGCGTACGCAAGACCAGCGTCAGGCACAGCGCGAGCGAGTTCTCCGAGAACTCGACCAACTAGGCGGGCTGGTTTAACAGTCGACCCAGACGTCTCCTCACATCCAGGCTGATGAGGTCCGGGCTGACTCTTAACTTTGTTTGACGCTGCCTAGCGTGACACGTTCACCAACCCGCGCTCTCGTCTAAAAACTCGCTCCCATTAAGCTCGTCTGCTTCATCGGCAATCCGATCATAGTTAGCTGCGAGCTTCAACATTCTGTCGCGCGCACGAACATCGTAAGAAAGCTCCGCTTTGGTCCGGCATTCATCCGCGCGAGCCCTGAAAGGCTGCCCATCAAGGTACGTCTTACGCATCGCACCATCGATCTGTTTTTTGTCTATTTGCTCTTACCAACGCAAGTGGAATCAAAACTGTTCCATTATTTTTGCGGAACGAATCTCCAAAGCCAAGCATTCGTGTCGCATGCAACGACACTCAGCTTTCCATGCCAACGCTGGCCTGCTTGGCGCATTTCTCCTCATTGGTCTCACTGGTCTCGTTCCCGCTGGAGTTCTTTATTGGCTTATGCGCCCCACGGTTATCGTTAATCCGGGCCTTAGTGCTTACCAAGCTCCGAAACCTGACCCACTGTTTGCTCGCAATTCGAACTACCTGTTCGGTGCTGCAAAGCAGCAGAGCGTAGATGGTCGGTCAGCATTTGCGGCAGCGCGTAACGCAATACCCGAGACTTCTGCCGATGTCGGAAAGAAAAAACGTCAAATTAAGCCACGCGCATATGTTCGCCGATCCACTTCGCCACTTGCGTATGAGGCCTCGTGGCCGGTCGGAACCTATGGCGCTCCAAACGGGTATCGCTGAGGCCTGGTCGTTGCTGCGCTATTGTAACGACGGTTCCCTTCATTGCCGTAAAGCCCCGCTCTTCCCGGTTGGCTGCTACGTAACTCTGAGAGCCGGTCGTACTCTGTGCCGTGCGCCCTTGCCCGCCGGCGGAATCGAGACTTGTCGCGCCTGTCCATGGTGGCACGGCGCACGAGACACATTCATTGCATTGAAGGCCGTACCGGCGCCTGTGCCCACCCTACAAGCGTTGGAAGCGCCGCTGTCACGCCGCCTTGGCTGGCTTCGCCAAACTCGCAAGGCTGCGCAGGATCGCAGTCGTGCCCTTGAGCCGCTTCTCGGGCGACGGCCAGTCCTGAAAAAACACGACCTTCTGGTCGGGCCGCACGCGCGCCTGCGGTCCCTGCTGTCGGATAAAGGCGACGAGCCGGTCCGGGTTGGCAAACGTATTGTCGCGGAAGGCGACCACCGCACCCTTGGGACCGGCCTCGATCCGCTCCACATTGGCACGCCGGCATAGCGCCTTGATGGCAACGATCTGCAGCAGGTGCTCGACCTCGATCGGCAGCTTGCCGAAGCGGTCGGCCATCTCGGCGCCGAATGCGTCGATCTCCTGCTCGTCCTCGATCTCGGCAAGCCGCCGGTAGAGCGCGAGGCGCACCGGCAGGTCGGCGACGTAATCCTCCGGGATCATCACCGGCGTGCCGATGGTGATCTGCGGCGACCAGCGGTCGGCGACCGGCGCGGCGATGCCGGCCTTCAGGCTCGCCACCGCCTCTTCCAGCATCTGCTGGTACAGCTCGAAGCCCACTTCCTTGATATGGCCGGACTGCTCGTCGCCGAGGAGATTGCCGGCACCGCGGATGTCGAGGTCGTGGGAGGCGAGCTGGAAGCCAGCGCCCAACGTATCGAGCGATTGCAGCACCTTGAGCCGCCGCTCCGCCTGCGCGGTGATCTTGCGCTCGGGCAGCGTGAACAGGGCATAGGCACGTACCTTGGAGCGCCCCACACGGCCGCGCAGCTGATAGAGCTGCGACAAGCCGAAGCGGTCGGCGCGATGCACGATCAGCGTGTTGGCGGTTGGGATGTCGAGGCCGGACTCGACGATCGCGGTCGAGAGCAGGACATCGTACTTGCCATCATAGAAGGCCGTCATGACGTCCTCGAGCACGGTCGCGGGCATCTGCCCGTGCGCTACCGCGACCCGCATCTCGGGCACCTGTTTGTCGAGGAACTCTTTGACTCCCGCGAGGTCCTCAATGCGCGGACACACGTAGAACGCCTGCCCGCCGCGATAACGCTCGCGCAGCAGCGCCTCGCGCACGATCAGCGGATCGAATGGCGCCACGAAGGTGCGCACCGCGAGGCGATCCACCGGCGGCGTGGCGATGATCGACAGGTCGCGCACGCCAGTGAGCGCCAGTTGCAGCGTGCGCGGGATCGGCGTGGCAGTGAGCGTCAGCACATGAATCTCGGAGCGCAGCTGCTTGAGCCGCTCCTTGTGAGACACGCCGAAATGCTGCTCCTCGTCGACGATGAGGAGCCCCAGGTCCTTGAACTTGATGCCCTTGCCGAGCAGCGCGTGAGTGCCGATGGCGATGTCGGTTTGCCCCTCCGCGATGCTCTGCTTCACCTGCGTCAGGTCCTTGCCGGTCACGAAGCGCGAGGCCTGCCCGATCTTGAGCGGGAAATGGCGGAAGCGGTCAGTGAATGTCTTGGTGTGCTGGCGCGAGAGCAGCGTCGTCGGGGCTATGACGGCAACCTGCTTGCCGCCCATGGCCGTCGCGAAGGCGGCGCGCAACGCTACCTCGGTCTTGCCGAAGCCAACGTCACCGCAAACCAGGCGATCCATCGGGCGGCCCTTGGTGAGATCGTCCAGCACCGAGTCAATCGCCGTCTGCTGGTCATCGGTCTCTTCGTAGGGGAAGCCGACACAGAACTCCGCGTAGGGACCATGTTCGACCGCGAGCTTGGGCGCCTCGCGCAACAGGCGCTCGGCCGCAACCTTGATCAGCTCGTTGGCGATCTCGCGGATGCGGCTCTTCATGCGCGCCTTGCGCGCCTGCCAGGCTCCGCTACCGAGCCGGTCAAGCTCGACGCCGGTCTCCTCCGAACCGTAGCGCGACAACAGCTCGATGTTCTCGACCGGCAGGAACAGCTTGTCGCCGCCTGCGTAATGAATCTCCAGGCAGTCGTGCGGCGCGCCCGCCGCCTCGATCGCGCGCAGGCCGACGAAGCGGCCGATGCCGTGGTCGACGTGCACTACGAGATCCTCGGCCGAAAGGCTCGTCACCTCGGCGATGAAGTTCTCCGGGCGCCGGGCAGCGCGGCGCGAGCGCACCAGCCGGTCGCCCAGGATATCCTGCTCGCTGATCACGGCAGCGTCGGCGGTCTCGAAGCCGGTCTCGAGCCCCAGCACTGCGAGCGCCACCTGATGCTTGGGCAGGTTCAGAGCCTGCGGCCAGGAGGCGACCGGCGTCAGGTTAGCGAGCGCATGGTCGGTGAGCACATGCTGCATGCGGTCGCGCGAGCCCTCGCTCCACAGAGCGACGATGACGCGCTTGTTCGCCTTCTGCAGCGCCAGCACGTGCTCGGTCACCGCCTCGAACACATTGCGTCCGGGCTCATTGCGCTCGGCGGCGAAATTGCGTCCCTGCTTGGCCCCGATATCGACCATCGGCCCCTTCTTCTCGGGCGCCGCAAACGGCGAGAGACGCGCAACCGCGGCAGCCGCGAGGCGCTGCTGCCACTCGGTCTCGGTGAGATAGAGCCGGTCAGGAGGCAGCGGGCGATAGATCGCTCCCGAGCCGGGCTGATTCTGAGCCTCAACGCGCGCGTTGTAATAGTCCTTGATCTGCTCGAGCCGCTCGTGCGCGGCGTCCTCGTCCTGTGGCTCGAGCACGACCGGCGAACCCGGCACGTAGTCGAAGATCGTCTCCATGCGTTCATGCAGCAGCGGCAGCCAATGCTCCATACCGGGGTGGCGGCGGCCCTCGCTCACGGCCGCATAAAGCATGTCGTCGGTGGTGGGCGCGCCAAGTGCCTCGACATAGCCGCGCCGGAAGCACCGGATGGTCTCGGTCGTGAGCTGGAATTCGGACACCGGCACCAGATTGAGCGCGTGCAGCTGATCGGTGGTGCGTTGTGTCTCCGGATCGAAGGTGCGGATGGTCTCGAGCGTATCGCCGAAGAAATCGAGCCGCACCGGCTCAGCCATGCCGGGCGCGAACAGGTCGATGATCCCGCCGCGCACTGCATAGTCGCCAGCTTCGCGCACGGTCGAAGCGCGCGCGAAGCCATTGAGCTCGAGCCAGCCCGTGATGCCGGCCATGTCGATGACCTGACCCGGCACAGCCGAGAGCGATTGCGTCGCCACGAGCGATTTTGCGGGCACGCGCTGGAGCGCAGCGTTGATCGTCGTGAGCAGCACCGACGGACGCTCGTGACCCTTGAGATGCGCCAGGCGCGACAGCGCCGTCATGCGCAACGCAACCGCCCCAGCATGCGGCGAGACCCGGTCGTAGGGCAGGCAGTCCCAGGCCGGAAACTCGAGCACCGCCAGGTCGGGCGCGAAAAACGACAGCGCACGCGCGAGCGTCGCCATGCGGGCGCCATCGCGGCAGATGACCAGGAGGCTCGTGGCCGGCGCACCACGTTGCCCGGCCACCGCACGCGCCAGGTCGGCGCACACGAGACCCTCGGCACCATCGGCGACGCCAGTCACCGCCAGCGGCCGGCCCGGCTCAAGCAGGTCTGCGGGCGAACGCGCCATGCCGAACAGCTCTTTCCAACGCGCCATATCGCTTAGCCCCTATCGCTTAACCCTTGTGTCGATCAGTTATTTCAGCGCGCCCCGCCGAGGTGGAACTCGCGCATCCGTCGGAACACGCCAGTGTCGACATCCTTGGGCACGTTCGCTTCCCCGGTAACCCAGGCGAGAAGGTCGCGGTCTGGAAGCTCGATCAGGCGCTCAAGGTCGGCAAGCTCCGCATCGCTCAGCTCCGCCAACGCAGAATCAGCGAAACGGCCCATGATCAGGTCCATCTCGCGCATGCCGCGATGCCAGCATCGAAACAGGAGCTTGCGGCGGCGCAGATCAAGACCGTCGCTGGTGCGTTCCGTCATCATCTATCCAGGTCTCCAACGCCAAAAACCCGGACGGGCCGGGTAAGCGTCATATAGCGATCGTCGCGCACGTTGTCAGCAGACCTGATCACGTTGTCAGCACAGATGGTTGCCATTCCACCGCTCGCAAGCGAGCATTGCGATTCGGCAGGAGCGCGCATGCGGCCAGACGTTCTCAATCCCCTGTTTGCGGCGATCACGAGCCTTCCGGGCATCGGCTCGAAGGTCGAGAAGCTCTATCGGCGCCTGCTTGGCCGCGACGATGTCCCGCGCGTCATCGACCTGATCATGCACTTGCCGACTGGCGTGATCGACCGCCGCGCACGGCCGAAACTGCGCGACGTCCAGCCCGATACGGTCGTGACCGTCGCGGTCACGGTCGACCGGCATCGGCCGCCGCCACCGCACCGTCCGCGCGTGCCATACCAGATCTACACCAGCGACGAGACCGGCGATCTCGTGCTCACTTATTTCAATCCGCACAAGGACTACCTGGAGAAGCTTCTACCCGTTGGTGCGACACGCTACGTGTCCGGAACGGCCGCGTTCTACGATGGCACCCTGCAGATGGTGCATCCCGACCGGGTGGTCGACGAAGCGGGCCTCGCCAACTTGCCGCTGGTCGAGCCGGTCTATCCCCTGACCGAAGGCTTGAGTCTCAACCAGGTGCGCAAAGCAGTCGATGCGGCACTCAAGGCCCTGCCGGACTTGCCGGAGTGGCAGGAGCCGGAATGGGTCGCACGCCAGGGCTTTCCGGCTTTTGCCACCGCACTGCGCACGCTACATCGGCCGCACGAGCCTTCCGATATCGATCCCGGCGGCGCCGCCTGGACGCGGCTGGCCTATGACGAACTCCTGGCCGGCCAGCTAGCGTTGGCGCTCGTGCGCGCACATCTGCGCAGGCCAGCAGGCCGCCCGACCGCCGGCGACGGGCGCCTGCGCCAAAAGCTGGCCGACGCCCTGCCCTATGCGCTGACCAATTCGCAGACCCGCGCCATCGCCGAGATCGCCGATGACCTTGCCAAGCCTGAGCGGATGCTGCGGCTGCTGCAGGGCGACGTCGGCTCGGGCAAGACCGTGGTGGCGCTGATGGCCGCGACCGCCGCCATTGAGGCCGACAGGCAGGCCGCGCTGATGGCCCCGACCGAGATCCTCGCGCGTCAGCACCTTGCGACGATTGCGCCGCTCGCGGCGTCTGCCGGCATCGAGGTTGCGATCCTGACCGGCCGTGAGCGCGGCCGCGAGCGCGGCGACATTCTCGATCGACTCGCGCGCGGCGATATTCATCTGCTCGTTGGCACGCACGCGCTATTTCAGGACGACGTCGCCTTCCACGACCTGGCGCTCGCGGTGGTCGACGAGCAGCACCGTTTCGGTGTGCATCAGCGCCTCGCACTTGCGCAGAAGGGCGAAGCCGTCGACATCCTGGTGATGACCGCCACGCCGATCCCGCGCACGCTGGTGCTGACCTATTTCGGCGACATGGATATCTGCGAGCTGCGCGAGAAACCGATCGGGCGCCAGCCGATCGACACGCGCACGTTACCGCTGTCACGCCTCGACGAGGTCGTCGCCGCCATCGGCCGCGCACTCACCGAAGGCCGGCGCGCCTATTGGGTGTGCCCACTGGTCGAGGATTCAGAGAACGTCGATCTCGCGGCCGCGACCGAGCGCTTCGAGGCGCTGCAGCAGGAATTCGGTGAGGCCGTCGATCTCGTGCATGGCAAGATGAAAGGCGCCGACAAGGATCGCGCCATGGAACGCTTTAGCGCCGGCGAGACGCAATTGCTGGTCGCCACCACCGTGATCGAAGTCGGCGTCGACGTGCCCGAGGCAACCGTCATGGTGATCGAGCATGCCGAACGCTTCGGCCTGGCGCAGCTTCATCAGCTGCGCGGCCGCATCGGCCGCGGCTCCGGCCGCTCGACCTGTCTTCTGCTCTACAAGGAGCCACTCGGAGAGACCGCCAAGGCCCGCCTCAAGATTATGCGCGAGACGCAAGACGGCTTCCGCATCGCCGAGGAAGATTTGCGCTTGCGCGGTGAAGGCGACGTGCTCGGCACGCGGCAGTCTGGAATGCCGGGCTTTCGGGTCGCGCGCGTCGAGCTGCATGGCAAGCTGATCGAAGCGGCGCGCGACGACGTCAAGCTCGTGCTGGCTCGCGACGCGACGCTCAGCTCGCCGCGTGGCGAGGCGCTGCGCAGTCTTCTTTATTTCTTTGGACGTGACGAGGCGATCCGGCTGATCCGGGCCGGCTAACGAGCGCGCGCTGTTGCCAACATCATCGAGTGGCCTTGAACCAGCCGGTCAGCCAGCTGCGCCGCCGATGCCCTTTCAGATCGCGCTTGTGCTGGTAGCTGCGGGCCGCGGTTTGCAGGTCCTGCACGCACATGTTCGCGACGCCTCTCGTTTCGCCTTCCGAAAGCCCCTCCTCGCGCGCAATGCGAGTTGGCTCGGCAAGGAAGCGTTGTCGAAACGTTTTATCGGTCAGGAGCCGCGCCAACAATCGCTCGACATCACCCTGCATATCGAGCTCAACCCTGTTGCCGGCGACGGCCCGCGGCCAAGGCGTCACGTGCGCATTGGAGTTCCTGCAGTAGCGTCGGGATCGGCGGATAGGCGCCATCGCGCTCCAATATGACGGTCAGCGGGTTAGGCGCCCGCGCCGCGAGCTCGCGCAAAAGCTCGTAGACCGGCTCGCTCACGTCATGCAGATGATCGTCAACGAGATGACTCTTGCTGCCATCCGGCGCAGTGACCCATTGCCCACCCGCAATATGCACGCCGCCGATGCGCGCGAGTGGGAGACTGGAGAGAAACTGCAGCGGATCGAACCCGAAATTGATCGAGTTGGCGTAGAGATTGTGCAGATCAAGCAGCAGATCGCAGCCGCTGGCCGTCATGATATTCACGATCCATGCCGGTTCCGAGAGCTGACTGCACGGCGGGTCAATCAAAGTCGCAATGTTTTCCATCAGCGGCTTTGATCCGACGACAGAGTTTGCCCGTTCCAGGTTCTGCACCGCTGCCTCGACGGATGCTTCAGTTCGCGGTGGCGCCGCCAGGTGCCCTATCTCCACTCCGCCCGCACGTGTGAAGGCCAGGTGCTCTGACCAAGCCTCGGGCTCAACCTCGTTGACCAAGCGCGCGACGCGATCGAGGCGCTGGCGGCTCACCGCGTCCGTGCCCGCCAAGCCAAGCGCGATCGAGTGAATCTGAACGGGCACTTGGCGCGCAATCATCTTGAGTGCCTGCCACTCTCGCCGACGCACATCAAAATACTTGTCGGCTATCACCTCGAGCACGTCGATCTGGTCGAGGGAATCGAAGATTCCTGCCGCGAGTTCAGGACGCCACCCAAGACCCACGCGATCGCGCATCAGCTTCCGCAGCCTCCACAGCCGCCACCACCACCGCCGCATCCGCCGCCGCCACTGCTTGAGCCGCAGCCCCCACCACTGCCGTCAGACGACGAGCGCGGCCAGAGCTGCGAGGCAAACGGGAAGGCTGCGGTCGGCAGCATCGCAGCGCCGAACAATGCCGTCAGCCACAGCAGCTCGCGCGAGCCGCTCCCTAGGCGAAGTGTTGACGCCCGGTCCTGCAATCCCTTGAACATGCTGCGGATGCTCTCGAGATACGAATCGCCCAGCGCAGTCCGATAAGGACGTGAGTAGTGGACGACCACGATCGTGGCAATAACCATCATTCCGATCAGAAAGCCAACGTTGCCGCGGCTGGCTTGCAGCGCGACGAACAACTTAGTCCCGCCGACCCCTAAGAGAACAGCCAATGCCAAGATGATCAGTTGAACACGCCTCTTCGCCAGCTCCGAATCCGGAACAAGCCGAAGGCGAATCAATTGATCTTCATAGTCTTCCTTAGCGACACGCTGCGCGCTCGATCGCCCCAGTATCGAATCGATATCCGCGCCATGTTCGAAGTGCTTTAACACCTCCTTCTCGATGCGTCTGTTGACCACCTCCGGCTTTGCGGAGCGTGTAACTGTCCGATCCGACACAGTCAGCAAGCCACGATCGATTAACCCAAGCGTCGCGACGCGTATCACTTCGCTCGGGCCACCACGCAAGCACGCAAGGAGCAACGGATCGTTAGCACTGCCTGGAGGTGGCGTGCCCTCTTCGCCACGCCTGCGCACAAAGAAGAAAAATGCGATCACCGCGATCGCGAACAGGGCGTAGAATACGAGGAATTGGGGACCCGGTAGATTGAACGGGAACATGTTTCCCTCACGTGAGGCGCTCCGCGCGCCGGTACACTTGCATCACGAATGCGAGCACTTGGAACATCAGCTCCGACGCGCCGGTGTCCACCGTTGCGCTGTCGTGAATCGCCACCAGCCGCGCGGCCACGCTGGAGGTCTCCGAGTTCAATGACGCTGCCACGGCCGCGAGGGCGGCGTTCGAGTCCGTCATCGGCGCACCCTCAAGTTCCAGCAGGGTGCCACAGGCAGCGCGTAACGGGCCGAGCACATCGGCCAAGATGAGCCTGACTTGCTCTGGCCGATGTCCGCGCCCGATGCAAGAATCCCGCAGTCGTACGACCAAATTAAGAAGAACTTGTCTCAGCCGGAAGACTTCTGCTTCCCTAGGAATCCTAAGGGGTTGCAGCAGGTCTTGGCCAAAGACAACACGATGGCGTCGCAGGATGTCGGCGAATTTCTGCGCGAAGAGTTCGGCCGCTGACCGCAGCTCATCCTCCAGCACGAACATCGCGCGCAGCTTGATCGCAGCCTCTGCCGCAAGGAAAGCGTCCCTGAGTTGAACAACTTTCTCCGGCGCGAACCTGCGCAACACCAACAACAGATTGACGTCGGATGTGGGCCCGAGCCGGCCTTCAGCTGCACCACCAAACAAAACTGCAGAAACGAGATCCGCCGAGAAAGTATCTCGCGCGGTCGCGAGGAACGTCGATAATCCACTGCTCACATGACTCGGCAGTCCGTCCAAGCGTGCGATATCGCTCATGCGTTGTTTCCCGGCCTCGAGGAACAATCGTCTCACAAGCTATTTTATCAACGGCGCCTGTCGCTTCCCAGCGCCCTGCATCTCCTGCACCGAATAGAGGAAGTTCCTACTTCACTGGCGCAGCCGCACGCGCTTGCGCCGCCAAGCGCGCTGCTTGCGCCATCGCGGCCAGCCGCCGCTGCTGATCAGTGCCGCCGTTGGGCTGCACCATGCCGGCCGACATCAACAGCGTCATCGCCTGTTCAACCGTAATGTCGAGCTCGATCAGGTCGCGACGCGGCACATAGAAGAAGAAGCCAGTCGTGGGGTTCGGCGTGCAGGGCATGAACGCCGCCACATGCTCGGTGTCCGGCAGGCGCGCGGCAATGTCCGGGCTCGCGCTTTGCGACAGAAACACCAGCGACCACATTCCAGGCGACGGAAACTCGACCAGCGCCACGCGCCGGAAGCTCGAGCCGCTCTTGGAGAACAGCGTCTCGAAAATCTGCTTCAGGCTCTTGTAGACTGGTCGCACTACCGGCATGCGGTTGAGAATGTTCTCACCGAATTCCACCAGCTTGCGGCCCACCAGGTTGGCGGTGAGAAATCCGAGCGTCGTGATCGCCAGGAACGCGATGATCAAGCCGGTACCGGGCACCTTGATCGGCAGATATGTCTCGGGGCGATATGCGTTCGGAATGAGCGGCCGCACCAGTTCGTCCACCCAGTTGATGAACCACCAGGTGAGATTGAGGGTAATGTAGACCGGTCCGACTAGGATCAAACCGGTGAGAAAATAATTTCTGATTCGGCCGATCAGGCCGTGATGGTGGGAGACCGGTGCGGGCGGCGGATCCGGCAGTGCGCTCAATGGCGCCGGGGTTTCCGGCGCTGGCGGCAACTCCTTGTCTGGCGCGTTCATGGCGGTACGTGACTGCAGCTTCCAGGTGGCAACAATGTGGTGAGTCTATCGTGCTGCCACAACAGGGGTAGGCCTACCAAGGTCGCAAGCCCTATCCTTCACAGTTTTCACTCAACCGTCACAGACTTCGCCAGGTTCCGAGGCTGGTCGACATCTTTGCCCAAAAAAGCAGCGACGTGATAGGCGATGAGCTGCACCGGAATGGCAAAAACCAGGGGGGCCACCGTGGCAGGCATGTCCGGCACCGCCAGCTTGGCAAGCAGCGGCACGTCTGCCTGGGTGGCGCCCTTCGGATCGGTGACCAGAACGATCTTGCCGGAG
>Ga0124850_1000114_pt1 | contig 11535 bp, 16 predicted proteins | sample PanSoiMetaGPlot1_FD_97462 | JGI IMG/M metagenome (GOLD analysis project Ga0124850, IMG submission 97462) | Tropical forest soil microbial communities from Panama analyzed to predict greenhouse gas emissions - Panama Soil - Plot 1 (PacBio error... | ecosystem: Environmental > Terrestrial > Soil >...
AACTTCATTATGAAATGACTGCGCTGGCTGGCGGCAAAATTAGCATCGTCTTGAGGCGGGAGGCTCTGGGGCTGTGGTCGCGCACGCGACTGGAACGCCGTAGTTCCGCGTGCGTTTTCCCCTCATGAACTTTAATCCGGGCGGACATTGACTGAGCCATGCCGATTGGAAATCAGAAAAACCAAGGAGATCGCGGGAAAGGAAACGGAGTAAACGTCTCAAACGGCAGCAGCCAGAGCGCAAGGAAAAATACCGCGAGCGTCAGTACCGAGCTAATCGCAAACAGCACCACAAGCTCTCTAAGCCGAGCACGAGACATGACATGCAACGCCAACGCAGCGAACGCTCTTTTCTGGGCCTAACGCCAATGCATAACACCGCGAGTGCAGTAATTTCTAGATGGGATTTGTATGGATTGATGGGCGAGACGCTTCCTCTTGAAGCTCAGACGTCGGCGACCACCGTCGGCAATGTCCTGCGAGTAGTCGAGCCGCCAAGCGAGGCGCGGCTTACTCTCGGTCGCCGTCCTTGGGCTGAATCTGCTGTTGCTGCTGCATGGCGGGCCGGACTTGCTTAGCGGGCGTACCTCCTCCCCCAACCCGAGGTCTCCTCGAGAGATTTCGGAACCCCGCTCAGTCGGCGCCCGAAGCATGCCCTGGGCGGGGTTCGGCTACGAGGCGACGCGCGGGGCGGCGATGGCCGCGTTCGTAAAGTAATGGCGGTACGAGAGCCGCCAGCGGCGAGTTAACCGCGCGGAAACCATAACCATGGCACCCTCGGGCACCTCCTACGGATGACGGTCATATCACGAGGGTTTCTATGCGCGCCTGTGCTCGGGTTGCGCTCGCTTCAATTGCCGTGTCCGCGAGCTTTAGCCTCTCGGGGTGCGCCGCGATTGAGCAGCTAAAAGAGACCTTCTTGCGGTGGGTCGAGTCCCAGAAGCTCCCGAGCGGACGCGGCGTGTCTGTCGGCAAGTTGCCAGAAGCGACTCCTGTGGTTCCACCGAGGAAAACGCCGAAGGAGCCAAGCAAGCGGCACCCACAGCGGAAGGATGTAGGACTTAGGCCGGGCGCTCATATGCGAGAAGCCCAATTCCTTGAGAGCGCGATGGATCGTATCGTCCGCGAACTGCAACGGCAGACCGTTGTGCTTCCGCCAAAGAAACCGCCGATCCCCGATTCCACCGAGGCGGTGAGGCCGGAAGGCACCGAGGGGCAATCCCCGCCGTCTCAGCCTACCCCGAGGTGGCTGCCTAGTCGCTGGCCCGAAGCACCGCCACCCGGACGTTTTTCACGCTAAGATTGGGCACCGGATCACGGGCCTGCCGCGCGAGCGATGATACACCTCGGCGATGTCGTATTCCGCCACGTTTGCACGCACAAAGCCCCACATACGCGCGCGCCCAGGCTACGAGCCGACGCGCGAGGCCGCCATCGCGGCGTTCGCTAAGAGCTGGCGGAGGGAGTAGTTCTAAGATCGGGAAGTCCGCTTTCGGGGGCAAACCGGAGAACATTTGCTCATTCTGGGCCTTTCCAGTTTTGGACCATAAAAGACATTGCCGAGTACAAGACCTATTCCTCTGGGCGCTTCAATCGGCTAGATTTTACGTAGCTGTCCTTGAAGCGGGACATGCCGAAATCTTCGCGTGGAAGCGGGCAGCTGGCGTGCCGTCGGCGGGCATCGCACTTCAGCAAACCGACATTCCTTTTTTGCCGGCGTCAATCAGCCATCGCGGGGTCGTGCGCGCCAGCGCACGACGCATGGTCCAATGATCAGAGGAGGAAAGTCATGAAAACTCGGTTCACAGTGGCGTTGTCAATGCTCGCCGGTGCTGCCCTCGGCGCTGCGGCGGTCCAGGGGCTTCATGCACAAGCCAAGCCGCCGGTCTATACCGTAACTGAAATCGATGTAAAAAATGTAGATGCCTACCTGAAGGAATTCGTCCCGGTAGTTCAACCCATCGTCAAGAAAGGTGGCGGTACACCTCTTGCTGCCTCACTCAAGGTCACGGCGATTGAAGGCACCCCACCTAAGCGGGTTGCCATAAATCGCTGGGACAGCCTTGAAGCTGCGCAAGCTTTTTACAATTCGGCCGAATACAAAGCCGCCCAGAAAATTGGCGACAAGTACGCGACGTTCCGTCGTTACGCCGTTGAGGGCTTGCCGCAGTAGTTCAACGCCTCCGAGGCCGCCTCAAGGCTTGGCGGCCTCATTCTTTTCGGTTCTGTTGGAGTTGGCGAGACGGCGCTCGGCGTCAATGGAGAAATCGCGACAGGCCGCTTCTGGCACTGAACGGACATATCGGAGCAAGCTGCCCCGGAGCGCGAAGAGCTGCCCGAGGACATTGCGCTCGCCTATGCAAAGATATTGAAAGAGCCGCCGAAGCCGCCAAGCTTCGAGCAGCGCTGGAGCGTGTGGGGCGCGGGCTATGGCGGCAGCAATCGCACCAGCGGCGACGTGGCGGTGGTCGGCAGCCACGATCTGTCCGCGAGCACCGCGGGCGGCGCCGCCGGCCTCGATTACCGCCTCGCGCTTCAACTCGCGCAACGCGACCGATACCCGGAGCGAACTCGGCGGGCGCTTCGACCGGCTGCTGCTGCTCAACCCCGAGGCCGCGCTCACCTTGCGCGCGCGCGTGGCCTGGGCGCACGACTGGATCAGCGATCCCTCGCTCGCCGCCATCTTCCAGACGCTTCCCGGCGCGAGCTTCGTCGTCAACGGCGCGACGCCGGCAAAAAATTCTGCCCTCACCTCCGCCGGCGCCGAGCTTCGGCTTGCCAACGGTGTCGTGCTGCTCGCCAAATTCGACGGCGAGTTCGCCTCGCACTCCTCCACCTACGCCGGCACCGGCACGGTGCGATATACGTGGTGACCTAGCATTCTCGGGAGCGACTTGCGGGCGTCCGAAGCGGACGTTGAGCAGGATTTATGAGTACACGTCCTAACCGTCCGTGATTTCAAAGAGATGGATCGCCTGCCAATAGCCAGTGGCTTCAGCGCGATTCAGAACAATTCAGGTCTGTCCCAAGGACTTTGGTCCGCGATTGGCGGCACAGTCGGCCACAAGCACGGTAAGCATCTTGATGCCTCTTGGGAGCCGAAGGGGAGCAGATCAATGAACATGTCGGTCACGGAATTCGTGGTGCCACCGGCCATTGTCGGGCGCAACCGATCAGTCTGGCGGGAGATCATCGATACGGTGATGGAGGGGCCGCCGCGAACGGCTGCGGATGAAATCACCGAATATCTTGCACGGCATCAGTACGATTTATCACCGACGTTGCGGATTGAGCTTGAGCGGCGTCACGTCTGCCTATAGCGCAGACGGACCTCTTCGACGACGCGCGAGATCGGCCGAATGTCGAAGACCAAGCGAAGGTATCGTGCCCCGCGCAACTAGAGCAAATGATCGAATAACAATGTAATATTGTTTGACTGGGCATGCCTCCGAGGGAGGGGAGCATGACAGGTCACATAGGAAGGCGCCATTTCATTACCCTGCTCGGTGGCGCGGCAGCCGCGTGGCCGCTCGCGGCGCGGGCGCAGCAGAGCAGGAATCGCATTTGGTTTCTGGCTAATGATCCGACGATCAAGGGAGAGAACCATGAGCATGCGTAAGAATCGTACACATGACTTCGCATCTTCACCGCCGGAGCCGGTCGCTGGTAATGGCCTGCTGCATCGGCGAGCGTTGCTTGAGCGTGGCGTCATGCTTGCCGGTGCGGTTGCGACCGGCGCGGGTAGCCAGCTTGCCAGCGCCAGCGCTGAGCCGCTGACAAATGGTCCTTGGAGCCTCGCGCCCGGGGTGCCCATCCCCCCTTATGGCCAGCCGTCGAAATTCGAGCAGAAGGTGGTGCGCACGCTCAGCAACCCCAAGCTCGAGCCCCGCACCAGCGGGGCGCGCACGCCACACCATCTTCTTAACGGCACGATCACGCCGAATGGCTTGCATTTTGTAGTTGCTCGTGGCGGTGAAACTGAGATCGACCCGGACAAGCATCGACTCCTGATCCATGGGCTGGTGCGCCAGCCGATGATCTACACGGTCGATGCTCTGCATCGTTATCCAATGGTGTCGCGCATCTCCTTCGTGGAATGCGGCGGCAACAGCGCGCCGCTCTACTCGAAGGAGCCGATCCAGGGCAATGTGCAGGCGCTGCACGGGCTTTGCTCCTGCGCCGAGTGGACCGGCGTTGCGCTCGCGACGCTGCTCGATGAGGTGGGCGTCGACCCCAAGGCGAAGTGGTTCATTGCGGAGGGCGCCGACCTCCCGACCATGAACAAAAGCATTCCACTCGCCAAGGCGATGGATGACGCAATGATCGCGCTCTACCAGAACGGTGAGGCGATCAATCCGTCGAACGGCTATCCGATGCGGCTGCTGCTGCCGGGCTATGAAGGCAACATGAACGTCAAATGGCTGCGCCGGATCAAGCTGGTCGATTCGCCGGTAATGGCAATCAACGAAACAAAGCAGTACACGATCCTGCGGCCGGACGGGAAAGCCTGGCAGTTTTATTTCCCGCAGGAAGTTAAATCCTTCATCACTCACCCGTCGCCGGGGCTGAGCATCAAGGGACCGGGCTTTTACGAGATTTCCGGCATCTCGTTTTCAGGCAATGGTCGGATCAGCAAGGTCGAGGTCTCGGCCGACGGCGGCAAGAGTTGGGCCCAGGCGGCACGGCAGCAGCCCGTTCTGAGCAAAGCATTCACCCGTTTTCGGATGGCATGGAATTGGGACGGGGGGCCGGTGATCCTGCAAAGCCGCGCGACCGACGAAGCCGGCAACGTACAGCCGTCACGAGAAGCATTCATTGCCGAGCGTGGGCCACCGAGGGGCACACCCAATGTGGCCGCGTTCACAATGGAGCACTGCAACGTCATCACGAGCTGGGGCATCAATCCCAAGGGCGAGGTGAGCCATGTCTATGCTTGAGAAGCTTGCTGTGAGCCTTGCTCTGACTCTTGGAGTGAGCGTTGCCGGCGCTGCTGATGCGCCGAGACTCGGACAGCCGATCGCTCCGAATGATCTCGCATCTTGGGACATCAGCATCGGGCCCGACGGCAGCGGCCTTCCGCTTGGCAGCGGGACACCGTCGCAGGGCGCGGCCGTCTACGCCGCGCACGGCTGCGCGGCCTGCCATGGCGAGAAGGGTAGCGGCGGCCCGAGCGGTCCGCTGGTCGGCGGTGGTCCGCTCAATACCACCGATCGCGATCCGGTAAAGCTGATCGGCAACTATTGGCCGTATGCCACGACCATATTCGATTACACGCGGCGTGCGATGCCTTGGCAGCAGCCGAAGACGCTCACGAACGACGAGGTATACGCGCTCACCGCCTATATTCTCGCGCTCAATAAGATAATTGGCGAAAATGATGCGATGAACGCAGAGACTTTGCCCAAGGTGAAGATGCCCAACCGCGATGGGTTCATCAGCAAGTATCCAGAAAAGCACTGATGGGGGGCGTCCAGGCTGTTGGCCTGTCGCCTCCGATGTCCTGCCGCAATCCAAAGCTGGTGCCTACTGTGTGGCGAGTATGTCGATCGCATCCTCAAGGAGCGACCACACGGGCGCGGTGCCCATCAGCAACAAACTAACTGACGCCAGAATGCATTTTTGTCGAAGGCTTATTTCTCCATCCTCTCGATAGAACGCCGCTGCACCGCCATGTCGGGACGGCGTCGGGCTATTGCAAGGGGTAAGAACTGAGGAAAAATGGCTTCCGGCCATGCGTACCGCTGTCAACGCACCAAGAACATTTCCCTTCGGGGCTAGCTCGCACCTTCCGCGAAAAGTCCAAGCCCTTAGATTTGAGCCGAGCTTAGTCCTGGCGGGTCAGATTTCTCTTTTCAGCGGGCTTTGGTCGCACCGATGAAGCGCGATCCGACTAAGGCAATTCTTGCAACTCCGCCGGGAACAGGCGCACAGCGGCGTGTACTAGCCCCGCGAGATTTGTGGCATTGAGTTTACGCCTGAGGTGGGAGCAGGTGTTGACTACAGTCTTGTAGCTGACTTTGAGCTCTTTGGCGAGAGCCGCAATGGGTTTTGCCTCCACGCCGGTAGCCGAGAGCGCGACTTGCATTGCGAGATCGTCGCTGAGATAGCGGCTACCTGAGCGCACCTGGTGCAAGGCCTTTATCATCTCGTCCGGGGACGCATCCTTGAACATATAGCCATTGGCACCCGCTTTGAGCGCGCGTATGGCGATCGTCGGGTTTCTGTGCATGCTGAACACGAGAATGCGGCTGCCTGGATAGTGCGCCCGCATCCGCCGGATCACGTCGAGGCCACCCAGCACGCTGCCCCGGATGGGGAGATCGATGATGACCACATCGGGATGGTGGCGACGGAAAAGCCGATAGCCAGAGGTCACGTCTCGTGCCTCCAACACGGCCTTGACGTGAGCGTCTTTTAGCCAGCACCGCAATCCTTGTATCACGATAGGATGATCGTCAATGATCAGAACTCTCGTTATGGCAGCCGACTTGCTCATGTGAAACGGTCCCTCAGCAATCACATGCTCTCCAGCGTCCCTATTCAATTGTTGGCGCGAATAGTGGCCAAAAAGCCACAGCAATGTAAAAAACCGGCATTTCTACTCGGGACGCGCTAATGGAAATTCGGGACAAATTGGCAAGTGCCCCTCTTCGAGGCGCGGGCTTTGGCTGCTGTGAACTTATTGCGCATTTCAGGCGCTCGAGTCTCATTATATTGAGCAGGTTAGTTTGAATGAGTGGCAGCAATGGCTCCGACTTGCGGCCGTGTACTCGCGCAGACATTGCACAAAGTTCCCTACCAAATTTGACAGAAGTTCGGGTGGCAAGAAGTCGTTAATGGGTTGAACTTGCGACGGGGAAATTTGGTGTTGTTTGGGGGCGACAGTGCTGGGGGCATTAGGGACTAATCGTGCTCCATCGCGGCTGCATGTTTTGAAACCGCGGCTATTGGGGGCCGTCGCCTTAGGCGCATTGACGTTTTCGGCAGAGCTGATCTCGCCGGGGCCCGCCGGGGGCCAAGTATCCGAAACGCTGCCGGAAGTCACGGTCACCGCTCCGCGACCCGCGCGGCGGCCGCCTCGACGCGCAGAGCCCGCACCCCGCCGGCCGGCCCCCGCGCGGTCCGAGGCGCCTGCCCGCCGCGCGCGCGTCGCCACCGCGCCTGCCCCCGCGCCCGCCGTCACTACGCCGTCCCCCTTTCAGTTCGTCGCTCCGACGCCTGTGACCGGTCTCGGCATCGACCGCAACAAGGTGCCGGCAATGGTGCAGACGCTCCCCGCCGCGGACTTTTCGCGTGACTATTCGCCTAACGTGGTCGAGACGTTCGTGCAGCGCATCCCGGGTGTCACCGCCAACGACGTCCAGGGCAACGAATTCGCCTTGGATCTACGCTATCGCGGCTTCGCGGCTTCGCCGCTGCAGGGCACGCCGCAGGGACTCGCCGTCTACATGCAAGGCATCCGCGTCAATGAAGCCTTCGGCGACACCGTCAACTGGGACTTGATTCCGAAGGTCGCGATCGGCCGCTCGGATATCTGGACCAACAATCCGACCTTCGGCCTCAACGCCCTTGGTGGCGCGATCAGCTTCCAGATGAAGGACGGCTTCACCTACAACGGCACCGAGTTCGATGCCTCAGGCGGCTCCTACGGCCGCGTCGGCGGCTCCCTGCAATACGGTGTACGCAACGGGGAATGGGGCTCTATCTGGCGGCGGAAGGCCTCAAGGACGATGGCTGGCGCCTCCAGTCGCCATCGCGGCTGGCGCGCTTCTACGGCGATCTCGGCTGGAAGGGCACCGATGCCGAGATTCATCTGGTCACCTCCGCCGCCGACAACTACTTCGGCGTGATCGGACCGACGCCGGTCCAGCTGCTCGCCAACGACTACCGCGCCATCTACACCTGGCCGCAGACCACCTTGAACCAAGCGGAGTTGATTGCACTCAACGGCCGCTACGCGGTGACCGACCATTGGACGGTGCAGAGCAATCTTTATTATCGCCGGTTCGACCAGCAGCATGTCGACGGCAACGCCGCCGAGGTCGAGCGCTGACTACAGTCTTGTAGCTGACTTTGAGCTCTTTGGCGATGCTGTTATAAGCTTGGCCTTTCGCCAGCAGCGAGAGAGTTTGTGACTCCCGCGGGCTCAGAGCCGCAATGGGTTTTGCCTCCACGCCAGTAGCCGAGAGCGCGACTTGCATTGCGAGATCGTCGCTGAGATAGCGGCTACCTGAGCGCACCTGGTGCAAGGCCTTTATCATCTCGTCCGGGGACGCATCCTTGAACATATAGCCATTGGCACCCGCTTTGAGCGCGCGTATGGCGATCGTCGGGTTTCTGTGCATGCTGAACACGAGAATGCGGCTGCCTGGATAGTGCGCCCGCATCCGCCGGATCACGTCGAGGCCACCCAGCACGCTGCCCCGGATGGGGAGATCGATGATGACCACATCGGGATGGTGGCGACGGAAAAGCCGATAGCCAGAGGTCACGTCTCGTGCCTCCAACACGGCCTTGACGTGAGCGTCTTTTAGCCAGCACCGCAATCCTTGTATCACGATAGGATGATCGTCAATGATCAGAACTCTCGTTATGGCAGCCGACTTGCTCATGTGAAACGGTCCCTCAGCAATCACATGCTCTCCAGCGTCCCTATTCAATTGTTGGCGCGAATAGTGGCCAAAAAGCCACAGCAATGTAAAAAACCGGCATTTCTACTCGGGACGCGCTAATGGAAATTCGGGACAAATTGGCAAGTGCCCCTCTTCGAGGCGCGGGCTTTGGCTGCTGTGAACTTATTGCGCATTTCAGGCGCTCGAGTCTCATTATATTGAGCAGGTTAGTTTGAATGAGTGGCAGCAATGGCTCCGACTTGCGGCCGTGTACTCGCGCAGACATTGCACAAAGTTCCCTACCAAATTTGACAGAAGTTCGGGTGGCAAGAAGTCGTTAATGGGTTGAACTTGCGACGGGGAAATTTGGTGTTGTTTGGGGGCGACAGTGCTGGGGGCATTAGGGACTAATCGTGCTCCATCGCGGCTGCATGTTTTGAAACCGCGGCTATTGGGGGCCGTCGCCTTAGGCGCATTGACGTTTTCGGCAGAGCTGATCTCGCCGGGGCCCGCCGGGGGCCAAGTATCCGAAACGCTGCCGGAAGTCACGGTCACCGCTCCGCGACCCGCGCGGCGGCCGCCTCGACGCGCAGAGCCCGCACCCCGCCGGCCGGCCCCCGCGCGGTCCGAGGCGCCTGCCCGCCGCGCGCGCGTCGCCACCGCGCCTGCCCCCGCGCCTGACCGAAAATCCGTCCTCCAGCACTACGATGTTGCGGATGCCGAAGCCGTTGCGTGCGTTCGAGCCGCGGAAACCCGCCGCCGCCCTCGTGCTCGACCGGAAAAAGTTGGCTGCATTTTCGGCCGCCGCCGGTCGATTTCTGCAGTTCCCGATTGGCGATAGGCGCTGCAACCGAACGCGCGCGAGCGTTGGCAATGCCGGCGGGAACGCGCGCCCAAGCCTTACAAACGCGACTCTAGCGGCGTCGCGCCTGCTTCACCGCAGGTCGCCTACCGCGCCTTGCTCGAAAGGTGCATTGGCCGCCCACCGAAAAAAGTTGGCCGCATTTTCGGCCCTCGGCGGGGACTGACGAGATCGGCCGATGTAAGTTCGCATCTGGTGGCCGCACTTCGTCAGTACGACCGGATACCGGCGTTAGCGGCGGAACTCGCGAACCGGCCGATGGCAGTGCTCGTTGCGACCGGAGGAGAGACGGCGAATGGTCAGTGGCGCGTGGCCTTCGCGTCGAGGCATGCCTGCATGAAGTTCTCTTTCGTGATCGTGGCATCGCAGGCGTCGCAGAAAAATACGAACACGTCACGGCCGTCGTCGACGACATAGCCCCCTGCATAGCGCCCTGGCTTGCCGCATCGACCGCATGGGCCGGTCTCGGGGATGTCGTCTATGGGACCGTCCATCGGGATCGTCATGACCGCCGTCGCCGTCCCGCGGGTCTACTGGATCGGGTCGGGCGACGGAGCTCGAAAGTCATGCCAGCTCTCCATCAATGCCATCGTCGGGATTGGGCTTGACCTCCACCGGCTCGGGCTCGGGTGCCGGTGTCACGTCGATCATTCTCTCGGCCTTCTCGGCTTTCTCGGCCGCGATCCAACGGTCGACGATGTCATCCATCACCTTGTAGGGGTCCTGCTTGTAGATGTCCGGCGTATTCTCGCTTTGGTTGGCTACGGCAACCGCGGCATATTTCGGGCTTTCAAATTGGGCACGCGCAGCGGCGCACCTGCCCGAAAAAGCTAAAAAGCGCATAAACCGCAACTCGTCGCGGGGATTCTCCCAATGTGCCACGCCCTTGTCGTCTTCTCGGGGCGCGAATTTCTTCGCCAATGAGGGGCGTGGGCATGTTCGGTCCTCCGTTGCGGGCCGCCACTCGAAAACCAACGGCAGTTTATCAATGTTAGTTGGGAGGCACGGCGCGATGAACCCGGCCGGGAGGGTACGCTGCAACATGCGCACTAAATAAAATGGGGCAGCGGTGATTGCAACTTAACCAATCAAGGACCTGCTTTTTTGCTAAGGTCGCTTCGGTGCCCGGTAGTCGGTCCTCGCTCCAATCACCGGATTGAGAACAGGGCCGTTCCCGAGCTCACACAACGGTGATTGCAACTTCCGACCAAAATGTGATTGCGGTCACAGCTCTCTCTTGAGCTCCTCCTTAAACCTGGCAACTGCGACATCCGAGCTGCCAGGAGGAGGACATGGCACCGAAACCAGACAAGTCATTTGCCAAGGCCGCGACGAAGCTCGGGCTGGCAACGGCCATCGCGGCGCTTTGGTTGAGCGCGGTTCCCATCGCGGGCGCGGTTGCTGACGTTCAAATCAGCGCGGCACGCGCGCAGGCCCTTCAGCAGTGCAACCGCTTGGCCGCACGATTTCCGCTACACGATTGGGGTAACACCCAAATCCAACTGTATCGGTCCTGCATGGCCCAACATGGCCAACAAGAATGATTGGCCAAGCGCGTCACAGTGAATTGATCGCAAATGGGTAATGATGCGAATTCTCGTTTTGCGCGATTGGGATACGTTGTGATGGAAGGACGCCCCGCACCTGCGCCGCGTTGTCGCGATTATCAAGATGGAGGACGGATCATGAAAAGGCTCGCTATGCTTGGAATTATCGGTGGGGCCGCAATATTGACTGCGGCGCCCCTCTCCCTCCAATGGTCGCAAAAGAATGTGGTGCTATCGCTCGACAGCGCTAAAGCTGGAACTGCGACGAGCGCTGCAGGTGTCAGCCGAAGGGTTCACCGAAGGGCATATCGCCGCGCAGCTTACGGGACCGCAGCGGCTGGATCGGGTGGATACGGCTATAGCTCGCTGGCCAACTGCGGCGGCGAATACTTGGCTTACGGAACAAGCTACGTCGCACCTTGCGGCCAGTACAGCAGCAGCTACGCCATAGCTGAGGAGCGTCTAAAATCAGGCTACAGCGTCGCACCGTTCAGTTATTACGGACCGTCCAGCTA
>Ga0124850_1000115_pt1 | contig 11516 bp, 6 predicted proteins | sample PanSoiMetaGPlot1_FD_97462 | JGI IMG/M metagenome (GOLD analysis project Ga0124850, IMG submission 97462) | Tropical forest soil microbial communities from Panama analyzed to predict greenhouse gas emissions - Panama Soil - Plot 1 (PacBio error... | ecosystem: Environmental > Terrestrial > Soil >...
GCTCGCGATACGAAACGAAATTGCGGCGCGACGTCGCGCTCAAGGTCCTGCCCGACAGCCTGGCGCACGACGCCGATCGTCTCACGCGATTTCAGCGCGAGGCCGAGCTCCTCGCCACCCTCAACAACCCGCACATCGCCGCGGTCTACGGATTGGAAGAAAGCAGCGACCGCGCCGCCATTGTTCTGGAGCTGGTCGAAGGTGAGACGCTCGCCGACGTCCTCTCCCGAGGCCCTCTCGCGATGGACGAGGCGCTCACGGTTGCCGGCCAGATCGTCGACGCGCTCGAGGCAGCCCATGACAGAGGCATCGTCCATCGCGATCTGAAGCCGGCGAACATCAAGGTTTCGCGCGACGGGACCGTCAAGGTCCTCGACTTCGGGCTCGCCAAGATGGTCGAGACGAGCACCGCGTCGAGCGTGAACACTGCCAATCCGAGCTTCTCGCCGACGCTCAGCGTGCACGCGACCATGGCCGGCGTCGTGCTGGGCACGGCGGCGTACATGAGTCCCGAGCAGGCGCGCGGGAAACCGCTCGATCGGCGTGCTGACGTGTGGGCATTTGGGTGCGTGCTCTTCGAGATGCTCGCGGGCACGCAGCCGTTCGAGTCCGGCGACACGGTCACCGACACGATCGCGGCGATCATCAAGAACGAACCTGACTGGAAGCGCTTGCCGGCCGCGACACCGCCCCGCATCGTCGCGCTGCTGCGACGCTGCCTGCAAAAAGACGTGCGCCGCCGGCTGCCCCATATCGGCGTCGCGAGACTCGACATCGAAGACGCCGAAGCGGACGCTGGTCTCGTCGTTGGGACGCCGGAGCGGGCCATCAGTCGCGTGCGATCGATTGTTCCGTGGGCCATCGCGGCAGCGGCGGTTGCGGCAGCGGTTGGTCTCGCAGCGCTCATCGCACGTCATCGGGAGCCGGTCGGGCTCGGCGCGGTCCGCTTTTCGCTGACTCCGCCAGACGGCGTGACGCTGGGAAGCAATGTCGCGCAGCGCGGAACCTCACAACCGGCGCCACACTTCGCCGCGTCGCACGATGGCCGCTCCATTGCCTTCATTGGATTCAAAGAAGATCAGAGGCCGCAACTGTGGGTGCGTCGGCTCGACGCGCAGTTGAGTCGGAACCTGGCCGGCACCGATGAAGCGTCGTTTCCATTCTGGTCTCCAGATGACCGTTTCATCGGCTTCTTCGCACAGGGCAAGCTGAAGACGATCGATGCGAACGGCGGCGCGCCCGCGACGATCTGTGATGCGCCGGCGGGCGAAGGAGGCTCCTGGAATCGCGACGGCATCATCGCCTTCGCGCCAGATGACACGGGCGGCCTGTTTCGAGTGCCGGCCGGCGGCGGCATCGCGGCGCCGCTCACGACCCTGGATGCAGCTCATGGCGAGACGTCGCACCGTTGGCCGCAGTTTCTACCCGACGGACGGCATTTTCTGTATCTGGCCATGACCGGCGCGCGGCAAGCGGCGCCAAACGAGATCAGCCAGGACGCGCTGAATGACCTGCGGGCACTATACGTGGGTTCGGTCGAGTCGGCGGACCGCACGCTCGTTCTGCGCGGTGCCTTGCGCGCCATGTATGGAAGCGATCATCTATTGTTTCTGCGTGGCGCCACGTTGACCGCGCAGCCCTTCGACGCGCGCACGCTGCGTCTCGTCGGCGAGCCAGTTCCCGTCGCCGATCCGGTCGCCACGAACAATGGCAACGGGCGCACCGGATTCAACGTGTCGGACAGCGGGATGCTGATCTATCGAGGCGGAATTCTCGGCGGCCGCGCCCTTCTGTCGTGGCGCGATCGCTCGGGGAAACCGCTCGGATCCGTCGGCGCAGCTGACGACTATGTCGAAGCGCAACTCTCTTCGAACGGCCGGCTGCTCGCGGTGTTGAAAAGAATGCAACAGGACAGCCCCGGGTCACCCGGTCCTCAACTGGCTGACGTGTTTGTGCTCGATCTCACTCGAAACGCCATACGCCTGCGGCTGACTTCACAACCCGATCAGACGAAGGTTGGCCTCACCTGGTTGCCCGATGGACAGCACGTCGCGTTCGGCGCTGGAAGCTTGCCCCGTTTACAGGGCGGCGGTATTTACGTTGTGCCGGTCACCGGGCTCGGCAAACCGGAACTGTTGTATACCGCTCAGGGAGGTCAGCGACCGACATCGTCCTCGCCAGACGGGCGCCTGATGGCCTTCAGCCAGATCAGCGCGAACCTGCACCGCGATGTATGGCTGCTGCCGCTGTCCGGCGAGCGCAAGGCAACCCCGTGGGTGCAGTCGACCTACAATCACGACCAGGCGACATTTTCGCCCGACGGCCGCTGGATTGCGTACGTGTCGGACAAGGGCGGCCCGGGCGACGTGTACGTTCGCGCGATCGATGGCGATCGCGAGTGGCCGGTCTCCCAGAACGGCGGCACCGCACCGCTGTGGCGCGCTGACGGGAAGGAACTGTTCTACTGGAACTTGGCGACGCGGTCCCTGATGGCGGTTCCGATCGCATCCGCTTCCACGTTCGAACCGGGCACACCAGTGAAGCTTTTCGCCGTCCCCCGCCTTCGTGCCTCCATCGGGCAGTACTCAGTGGCGCCCGACGGTCAGCGATTCCTCATCCTCGAACCGGACACGATCGACCCTCAGTCAACGGCGACGCAGTCACCGATCGAGGTCATCCTCAACTGGACACACGCGTTGAACGAACGCTGACGCGAGCGGCCATCATCAGCGATAGACGCCACCGCCGGCTTCGTCAGGTGCGGCTGCTTTCCGCACGCGGAACGCGAGGCTGATCCGCTCGCCGACCGCTTCGTCGGTCTTCGGCACGCCGTGCATGTAGTGAAGCTGCGTCGCGTAGTCCATCACGAACAGGCTGCCCGGCTCGAGGTCGATGTGGATCAACCGGCGGGGCTCTGCTTTCGCGCGGATCGTCATGCGCCGTGTCGCGCCCAGCGAGACGAGCGCGATCGGAAATCCCTTGCGGATCTCGTTGAGATGGTCGTTGTGCGGCGCGACACTGTCGCGGCCGTCGCGATACAGGTTCAGGCCAACGCTGTTGAACGGCACGTCGAGCGACTCGATCACGCGCCGCGCGGCGGCGACGATCGCTGACGGCGTGCCGTCCGGCGCGGGATCGAGTCGAAAGTGGCCGGTCAGCCGCGGGACGTCGACTTCGCGGTCGTACATCATCCGGCGCTGCGCATGCCACTGCACGCCGTGCCGCAGATCGGCGAACCATGTCTCGGCCGTTGCGAGATCGACGAACCCCGGCGTGTACGCGATGCGGCCGCGCTCGTCGTCGACGAGCACGCGATCGGTCGAATCGAACAGCGTCGGCTGAGCCATCACAGCACGGCTGGCCGGGTGGGTCGCGTAGGCCGGGTGGGCCTGGTGGGTCGGATCATTCGCGCTTCTGGGTTCTTGCGACCGACCTGACCCACCCGACTTACCCGACCCACCTGACCTACCCGACCCACCCGACTCACGTGACCCTCAGTATGCGTCAGAACATCAACCTGAAGCCGAAGCGCATCGAGCGCTCGCTGCCGGCCATCGTGGTCGTGATCTGTCCGAACGTTGCACCGAGATAGGTGCCGTTCGGTCGATCGAAATGCGGCGTGTTGGTGATGTTGAAGATGTCGGCGCGAATCTCGCCCTTGATCGCATGCGGAAACGACAACAGCTTCGCGATGGTCGCGTCGAGGTTGACGTAGTCCGGGCCATCCAGCGTGTCGTTCCTCACCGCGTTCCCGAACGTGTTCGCGGGCGGCGACGAGAACACGGAGGTGTCGAACCAGAGATTCCCCGGGCCGATCGCGCCGAGGACCTTGGGCGTGCCGCTCACATCCGGCCGCTGCGTGTTGCCCGGCGCGCGCAGGTTCGCGCCGCTCATCGTGAAATCGATCGGCAATCCTGATTGCGCCGTGAAGAAGCCGCTGACCTGCCAGCCGCCGAGGATGTGGCTGAGCGTTCCATCTTTCAGCCACCGGCGGTCCGGCCCGAATGGCAATTGATAGAGAAAGCTCTCCACGAAGACGTGCAGTCGATCCTGGTTCGTGCGCGCGTAGCTGCGCTCGACGTCGGCCGGCGTCAGGATGTTGCCGTTGCTGTCGCCGTCCGAATAGTTCTTCGCCCGGCCGAGGGTGTACGACGAGGTGACCAGCAGGCCGTTCGTGAAACGGCGATCGAGCTTCGTCTGCAGCGCGTTGTAGACGCTCTTGGTCGGGATCCACGTCGTCACGTTGGCCGTCTTGTTGTACGGCGCGAACAGCGGCCGTCCGGCGTTGTCGGCGCCGAGCACCATCCCGGCGTTCTCGTTGAACGTCGCGAGGATGTCGTGGCCGCGGTTTCCGACGTAAGCGATATCGAGCGTGAAGCGGGACGGCAGCTCGCGCTGGTAGGCGACGTTCCACGAGTGCAGCGACCCTTCGTGCGTATCGGGAAGGACGTGGTTGTAGCCGGCGTTGCGCAGCGCCGGTGGGCTCGCGTCGATCAGACCGTTGGCCGGAATGTCCGCCACGATCGGCGTCGGAAACCCCGCGCGCATCGATCCGGCGGACGCGAACGAGTTCGGCGCGTTGAAGACGTTGTTCTGCTTCACCGGGAAGTTGTAGGCGTAGCTGTTGTCGGGGAACGGGATCGTGCTCACGCCATACCCGCCGCGCAGGACCGTCTTGTCGCCGAGCCGGTAGGACACGCCCGTGCGCGGCGCGAAATTCCAGAAATATCTCTGCACACCGACGCTCTCGGACACGTTCCCGTAGCCGGCCACCTGCAGCGTATTGGTCGCCGGGTCGTAGTTCGAGAGGCCGCCCTGATCGACCAGGCCGATCATCGGCGAGTAGTACTCGTGCCTGAGGCCGAGATCGATGGTCAGATTCGGCGTCACGGCCCACTTGTCCTGGATGAACGAGAAGAATCCCCAGAACCGGACACCCGGCTGCGTCACCTGCAGGTCGCGCTGGACCGTCGACGGCACGTCGAGCAGGAACGACGCGAACGCGTTGGCAAAACCGGCAGTCGCGGCGGCGTCGCTCGGAATCGACGTCTGCGCGGACCGAAACTGGAACTGCCCGCGCGGGCCGCCGAAGTCCTGCGTCTGCAGCAGGAAGTCGCGCGTGTGCCGCAGGTCTTCGCCGAACTTGATGGTGTGATTGCCGGTCACCTTGGTGAAGACGGTCGCAACCTGCACGGTCCGCTCGCTGCGATCCCACGGCAGGCTGGCCGAGAATCCGATCAGCGGACTGCTCAGGCTCAGGTTGGTGCCGAAATCGATCTGCGTGATGCCGGCAGTCCAGTCGTCGATATTGGCGCCGGGGATGCCGACGTCGGTCGATGCCGTCGGGCTGCTGGAATCGGTCAACGCCTCGTTGTGGAAGTAGCTCATGCCGGCGCGCGCCTCCATCACCAGCGTGTTGGTCCACGTCCGCGTGTAGTTGACGCCGGTGCTGTACGTCGTGTCCGTGCCCGTCCCGGAGAAGCCGTTGCCGGAGGGACCGCCCTGCTTCGAACCGCCGAAGCCGGCGAAGTCCGAGGGGTCGGTGATCTCCGGTCGAAGGAAACTGAGTCGAGCGGAGATCTGATCGGCGCGACTGAGCTGCGCATTCACTTTCGTGTCGAACGAGTGGGTCAGCTTGGTGCGAACGTAATCCTGCTGGAAATTGATTTGCCCGGGCGGGGCGTCGATGTTGGGCGTCGGCACGTGCGCCAGGAGCGCCGTCGCGATCGGACTGATGCGCGCGGCGGGAATGATGTTGTTCGGAAACGGGAGTCGGCCCGTCCCGTCGGCACTGCCGGTCGCCGGATCGTAGACCCTGGTCGAGGCGGCGCTGAAGTCACCGGTCCTGAACGCGAGCGGCGGAATGATCGATCGCGTCGTGCGGCCGGCATGATCGGTGATGTGGCGGTAGTCGCCGAAGAAGAACAGCCGGTCGTGCCGGATCGGACCGCCCAGTGTGAAGCCGCTCTCGAGATAGTCGGTCGGCGGGTTGGAGTGCGAGAAGTAGCCGGCCGCGCTCGTCTTCTCGTTGTTGCCGAACGCGTAGACGCTTCCCTTGTACTGGTTCGTCCCCGATCGCAGCGTCACGTTCGTGATCGCCCCGCCGGCACGCCCGAACTCCGCGTCGTAGGCGCTGGTCGTGACGTTCACCGTCTCGATCGCCTCCGCCGACGGGATGAGCGTGGTCAACAGACCGGTGCGGTGATTGTCGTCAATCCCTTCGATCTGGACGTTGTTGGCGAGGCGCGACTGACCGTTGACGTTGGTGGACAGGCTGTCCTGCGCGTTGAAGAACTCCGAATGCGGACGGAACGGGCGCGTCGCGCCGGGAACCGTGACCAGCATGCCCTGGAAATTGCGGTTGAACCCGAGCGGCGCTTCCTGCAGGTGAACGCTCTCGATGATCCGCCCGGTGTCGGCCCGGTCGGTCTGCAGCAACGGACTCGCCCCGACCACGGTCACCGACTCCTCGATGGCGCCGACCTCCAGTTTCAGGTCGACGCGCACCGTCGTGTTGACCGGCACTTCCACGCCGTCGCGAACGACCCGTTTGAAGCCGGCCAGCTCCGAGACCACGCGATACGTCCCGTCCTTCAGGTTCGAGAACACGTAGTAGCCGGACTCGTTGCTGACCGTCGAGTACGAGATGTTGGTATTGACCTCGGTGATGGTCACGGTGACGCCCGGCAGGACGAGGCCGGACGCATCGCTCACGTTGCCGAGCAGAGATCCCTTCACCGCCTGCGCAGCGGCGAGAGCAGACGATGCGAGGACGAGCACGCCGATCGTCCCGCACACGCCGAGCGTGCGTCCACAGAGACGGCCCATCGAATCCTCCTTGATCCTCGACCTGAGCGGTGACGTGTGCCGGCCTGCGAGTCCTCCGTGTGTGACCGTGTGCCTGCAGCGGACGACCGATGTCCGAATGCGGATGCAACCTGCGCGCGCAATCGTTATCACTTGACCGCGCGGCGGTCAAGGCGAAACGGGTCGTGCGACCAACGGATGTGCCTCCGCGCGACGGGTGGCTCAGCGCCGCGGCGGATCGAGCGGGTTCAGCCCGTTCTTGTACAGCGGATCCATGGCCGCGAGATCGGCGCGGTAGCTCACCGTGGTTGCAGTCGGGAACGAGGCCGGCACCTTCTGTGTCACTGCACCGGTCGCCGCCCACTCCACGCCGCGCTGGAACGTGGTCGCGAAGTCGACCGAGCTCATCGCGTTGACGTCGTGGCCCAGCGTCGTGTGGAAGACGCGGCCGCGGCCGTACTGCACGACGATCAATTGAGGCTCGTCGCGGCCGGTGCCGCGGTTCGCAGGATCGGAGTGCGCCGTCGCAAGCACCGTCATGTTCTTTCCGGGTCCGCGCAACGAGGCGTACAACTCGTCGCCCTGGTGCATCCACGTCGCCGGCAGACCTTTCGTGATCGGATGATTCGGATCGCGCAGCGCGACGCTGTACGGCAGCCTGGTGCCATGGCTGCCGGCCGGACCCGGGGAGCCGTCCGAGGTGAGCGCGCCATCCTTGAGGAACCAGTACGGGCCCGCGCTCTCGGTGCGATTGCGCCAGCCGCCGACGCCGATCATGTCGTTGAACGCCTTCCAGGCGGGGAACGCGTTGTCGGCGGCGTGCACGATGACGAGGCCGCCTCCGTCCCGCACGTAGGTCTCGAACGCGCTCTTCACACCGGCGGACCAGCGCTCGTCCGGCGCGTCGTAGTTCATCACGATGGCGCCGTGGCCCGCGAACGATGGTTGAAAGCCGGTGAGCGCGCCCTCCGCCGACGGCGCCGTCACGACGTCGACCGTGAACAAGCCGGTCTCCGTGAGCAGCGTCCGCAGCACCGGCGTCGTCACCTGCCAGCGGTGGTACGGTCCGGCGCTCTCGCCGTCGAGGATCATGACGCGTGTCGCCGCCGCGGCGCGCGGCGACGCCGGCAAATACCACAGCGCCGCACCGAGAAACATGCAGACCATCCGCCTCATGGCCGTCTCCTGTCGTTCATGGTAGATTCCGCGGCGATGGCGAATCGGCTGCAGAATCTAACAGAATCGCTGGCCGTTGTCCTTCTGCTCTACCCGGCCGGTCAGGCGCCGCCGGCCGCCACGCCGGAACAGCTGCAAGCCGGACAGCGCGTGTTCGGCGGGCAGTGCGGCTTCTGTCACGGGCGTGATGCGATGGGCGGCGAGACCGGTCCGAACCTGACGCGGTCTCCGATGCTGCGCGACGATCCGAGCGGCGATCGCGTTCGAGCGCTGCTGCGCGAAGGGCGTGCCGACAAAGGCATGCCGGCGTTCCGGCTCAGCGACGCCGACGTCACGTCGATCATCGCCTTCATCCGTAATCAAGGCACCAAGGCGGCATCGCCCGGCGCGCGCCGCTCGGTCGACGTCGCCGATCTGCAGACGGGCGATGCGGGACGCGGGCGCGACTACTTCAACGCCACGGGCCGGTGCGCCTCCTGTCACTCGCCCACCGGCGATCTCGCCGGCGTCGCCAAGCGGTTCCAGGGGCTCGAACTGCTGCAGCGGACGCTGTATCCCTCGAAGAGCCGCGCGGCGACGGTCAGCGTCACCCTCCGCTCCGGCGAAACCGTCAAAGGCGCGCTCGCGTATCGCGACGAGTTCACGATCGCGCTGACCGACGCGTCGGGCCGCTACCGCTCCTGGCGCGCGCAGGATGTGACCTTCACGGTCGACAACCCGCTCGACGCCCACGTCGAGCAACTGGCCAGGTACACCGATGACGACATGCATGACGTGCTGGCGTATCTGCAGACGCTGCGATAGCGTGAAGGCAGCAATGAGGAATTGGGAATTTGGAATTTGGAATGCGTGGCAGGCCGTGAACCGATTTCGATTGTCAGGTTCGACGTTCTGGAATGCCGTGACGGTGGTGTTGTTCGGATGTGTCGCGCTGGCTCAAGAGGCGACCGACGGGTGGAAGACCTATCACGGCGACAACACCGGGCGGCGTCACAGCACGCTCACGCAGCTGACGCCGGCGAACCTGCATCAGATCACGCTGGTCTGGGCCTTCGCGACCGGCGACACGTCGCAGATCAAAGGGACGCCGATCGTCTCCGACGGCATCGTCTACGTGACGACGCCGGACAACGTGTGGGCGATCGACGCGCGATCGGCGCATCAGTTGTGGCGCTACTCGTATCCGGCAAACGAAGGCTTCCACATCGGCCATCGCGGCGTCGCCATCTACAAGGATTCGGTCTTCTTCACGACGCCGGATGCGCATCTCGTGGCGCTCGACGCCCACACCGGCAAGGTGAAATGGAACGTCGTGATCGCCGACCAGAAAAAAGGTTTTTGGTCGACGAACGCCCCGCTGCTCATTCGCGATCACCTGATCGTCGGCGTCGCCGGCGATTTCGACAACCTGCCCGGGATCCTGACGTCGGTCGATCCGGAAACCGGCAAGACGCAGTGGGTGTTCTACAGCACGCCGCCGCCGGGCACGCCCGGGAACCCAAGCGACGGCGCCACGGGCGGTCAGATGTGGATGACCGGTACTTACGATCCGCGGCTCAACCTGCTGTTCGTCGGCACTGGCAATCCGACTCCCGTCCTGAACGGGCCGGCGCGCACCGGCGACAACCGCTGGACCGACAGCATCGTCGCGATCAATCCGGACACCGGCAAGCTGGCGTGGGGCTTTCAGGCGACGCGGCACGATACGCACGACTGGGATGCGGCCGAAGTTCCGGTCCTGATCGACGCGCCGTTCAACGGCTCGCCGTCGCAGCTGGTACTCCAGGCGTCGCGCAACGGCTACTTTTACGTGCTCGACCGCACGACCGGCAGGAGCCTGCTGACGACGCCGTTCGCAACCGCGAACTGGGCGACGGGTATCGATCAGGACGGCCGGCCGATTCCCAACCCGGCGAAGGAACCGGCGCGCGACGGCCGGCTCGTCGCGCCCGATGAGAGCGGCGGCACGAACTATCGATCGCCGAGCTTCGATCCGGAGACCGGACTGCTCCTCGTGAGCGCGCACGACGCGTACGGGATCTATTTCTTCCGGCCCGACCACGGCTCGTACGGCTGGGCAGGCGCCGACTACGGCGTCTACGGGAAGAGCGTGCTGCGGGCGATCGACTATCGCACCGGCGCAATCAAGTGGCATCACGATCTCGGCGACGGCGCCTCGGGCGCGGGCGTACTCACGACCGCCTCGGGGCTCACGTTCACCGGCGACACCGCCGGCAACGTGCTCGGAATGCGGACGTCGGATGGCAAGACGCTGTGGCATGCTGCGATCGGCCGTGTCGGCAACTCGCCGATCACCTACGAGCTCGATGGTCGTCAGTTCGTGCTGGTGGGTGGCGGATCTTCCTTGTACGCGTGGGCGCTGCCCGAGGCACCGGGAGGTCGGTGACGCCGACTCCGATGAGTGCCAGTCAGAACGACAAGGCCGCACGCTTCCGCGCGCTGCACGACGATCCGGGAACCTTCGTCATTCCGAATCCGTGGGACGTCGGTTCTTCCAGGATGCTCGCCGGCCTCGGCTTCAGGGCGTTGGCAACTTCGAGCGCCGCGTCCGCCTGCGCCATCGGTCTCCGCGACGGCGGCTTGACGCGAGAACAGGCGCTCGAGCATGCACGGCTGATCGTCAATGCGACCGATCTGCCGGTCTCCGCCGATCTGGAGAAGGGATTCGGCGATGCGCCGGAAGTCGTCGCCGAGACGATCCGTCTCGCGGCGCAGGCGGGACTCGTGGGGTGCACGATCGAGGACTCGACCGGCAATCCGGATCGGCCTCTTTACGATGGCCAACAGGCGGTCGAACGGATCGCGGCAGCTGTGGAAGCAGCGCGGGCGCTCCCGTTTCCGTTCATCCTGACAGCGCGCGCACACAATCTCCTGTACGCCGACCCGAGCCTGGACGACACGATTCGCCGCCTTCAGGCGTTCGAACGAGCCGGAGCCGAGGTGCTGTTCGCACCGGGGCTGCCCGACCTTGCCGCGGTGCGCGCCGTGTGCGCGGCGGTCTCGAAGCCGGTCAACTTCATGGTCGGCATCAAGGGAAAGTCATTCTCGGTGCCTGAGCTCGCGGCGGCGGGTGTCAAACGCATCAGCCTCGCGACGTCACTCTATCGCGCGGCGATGACCGCCCTGCTCGACGCCGCGCGCGAGGTCACAGAACACGGTCGGTTCGACTTCGTCGATCGATCCGCGACGACCGCCGATCTCAACGCGCTGATGCGAAACTGACGCGTACGCGATCACTTCGCGTCGTGAAAGATCACACCGACCGTGTGGCGATGGCCCGATCGAATCCGGCTGACGCCGTGCCGCATGGTGACGCGATACGCTCCGCGCGTGCCCTGGACCGGACGGTGACGGACCGCCCACACGGCGGCGTCGCCGCGCCGAAGCGGCAGGACTTCGACGCGCGACTGCATGCGCGGCCGCTGCTCGGTGACCACGAACTCTCCGCCGCTGAAATCGCTGCCCGGTTCCGACAGCAGGACCATCGCCTGCAGCGGGAAGACGTGCTCGCC
>Ga0124850_1000116_pt1 | contig 11440 bp, 9 predicted proteins | sample PanSoiMetaGPlot1_FD_97462 | JGI IMG/M metagenome (GOLD analysis project Ga0124850, IMG submission 97462) | Tropical forest soil microbial communities from Panama analyzed to predict greenhouse gas emissions - Panama Soil - Plot 1 (PacBio error... | ecosystem: Environmental > Terrestrial > Soil >...
CAAGGCCGTTGCCTCTTCTGGGCGACGTGCCCACCCGTCGACTGGTCGCGTCGTGCGCAAACGCTGGGCCCTGGTGGCGGGAGCCGCCCTGACCGGGATGGCCGTCGTCGCCGGCGCCAACGTCGCTGTAGTCGACGACTGGACCCAACCTGCCGTGGGGACTCGAGGCGTTCCCCCGGGCTGGACGCACTACGAGACCCTACGAGACCCTCGGGGGCCGCCCCGCCTACGACTTCACCGTGGTCGACAGCGATGGTCGCCGAGCTCTTTTGCTCAAAAGCCACAACGATCATTCGACGATCGCTCGCGAGCTCCACGTCGATCTCCGCGCCACGCCCGTCCTCGAGTGGAGCTGGAAGGTCATCAAGCTTCCCGCGGGGGCCGACATCCGAGCCAAGGAGACGTCCGACCTCACCGCGCACGTCTTCGTGATCTGGCCCCGCTTTCCCGCCATGCTCCGCTCGCGTCTCATCGGCTACGTGTGGGATGCAGCGGCGCCGGTGCAGACGGTGGAGAAGAGCCGCAAGACGGGCACCGTGCACTTCTTCGTGCTGCGATCCGGTCCGGGCGAGCTCGGCCAGTGGCTGACGGAGCGACGCAATGTCGTCGAGGACTACCGACGCGTCTTCGGGGAGGATCCCGAGGATCCCCGCGCGCTGGCTCTGTCCATCGACACCAACGACACGCACTCGGAGGCCGAGGCGCTCATCGGCCGCATCGCCTTCACGGCGGCCGGAGCGCCCCGCTAGTCCTCCGCTACGTGTTGGGCGGTGCCGCGCTGATGTCGCCCAGCGCGGAAGCTCGAGGATGCTATCCTACGAGGCATGAAGACCCGACGCGAGACCGACAGCATGGGCGCCATCGATGTTCCCGCCGACCGTTATTGGGGTGCGCAGACCCAGCGCTCCCTGGAGCACTTCAAGATCGCGGGAGAGCGCTTCCCCCGCGAGATGATCCGTGCCTTCGGCCAGCTCAAGCGAGCCTGCGCCGAGGTCAACGCCGAGCTCGGTCTCCTGCCCAAGGACGTGGCGAACGCCATCGTCCAGGCCGCGGACGAGGTGATCGGAGGGAAGCTGGACGAGAATTTCCCGCTCGTCGTCTGGCAGACGGGGAGCGGGACCCAGAGCAACATGAACGCCAATGAGGTGATCGGCAACCGGGCCATCGAGCTGCTCGGCGGTCAGCTCGGCTCGAAGAAGCCGGTGCACCCGAACGACCACGTCAATCGCTCGCAGTCCTCGAACGACACCTTTCCTACCGCGATGCACCTGGCCGCGGTCAGCGAGATCGAAGGCCGGCTGTTGCCCGCCGTCCAGGCGCTCCGCGACGTGCTCGACGGCAAGGCCAAAGCCTATGCGGACGTGGTGAAGATCGGGCGCACCCACCTCCAGGACGCCACTCCGCTCACGCTCGGCCAGGAGATCTCGGGCTGGGTCGCCATGCTCGATCACTGCCTCGCGCTGATTCGGGCGGTTCTCCCCGGGCTCTACGAGTTGGCCATCGGGGGTACGGCCGTGGGCACCGGCCTCAACGCTCCCGCCGGCTTCGGCGAGAAGGTGGCTGCGCGCCTCGCCCTCCTGACCGGGCTACCCTTCACGAGCGCGCCGAACAAGTTCCAGGCGCTCGCCTCCCACGAAGCGCTCGTCTCGGCGAGCGGCACGCTCAAGACGCTCGCCACGTCGCTGACCAAGATCGCCAACGACGTCCGCTGGCTCTCCTCCGGCCCTCGCGCGGGCCTGGGCGAGCTGCGCATTCCGGAGAACGAGCCGGGGAGCAGCATCATGCCCGGCAAGGTCAATCCGACCCAGTGTGAAGCGATGACCATGGTGTGTGCCCAGGTCATCGGCAACGACGTGGCCGTCACGATCGGAGGCGCCTCGGGGCACCTCGAGCTCAACGTCTTCAAGCCGCTGATCATCCACAACGTGCTGCGCTCGATCCTGCTCCTGTCCGATGCCTGCGACTCCTTCCGCGAGCACTGCGCCGTCGGCATCGAGCCGGACCGCAAGCGCATCGCCCGTCACGTGCACGAGTCGCTGATGCTGGTGACGGCCTTGGCGCCCCACATCGGCTACGACAAGGCCGCGGAAATCGCCAAGCACGCCCACCACAAGGGCATGACCTTGCGGGAAGCGGCCCTCGCCCTCGGCTACGTGTCGGCCGCGGACTTCGACCGCATCGTGCGCCCCGAGGCTATGGTCGGCCCCGACCCTGACACGGCATCCTGAAGCGGATCAGGGCCGGACCAGCTCCACCAGCTTCGTCAGCACCCTCTCCGTCAGCGACGTCTTCGCCTGAGCGAGCTCTTCGCCCAGGCGCGCCAGCTCCCCGCGGCCGAGGAGCTTCCGCGCTCGCGGAAACATCTCGCGCTCCTCCTCCTGAGCGTGGTGCTCGACCAGATCCTTGAGGACCTTGGCTTTCGCGGCGAAGGGCTCCGAGCCGACCTCCGTTCCCTTGAGCTCGGGGAGCACGGTATCGACCATGTGGTGCTCCTCCACCGCCTCGAAGTAGAGCTTCCGATCGTCAGCCTTCTCCGCCGCGTCGCGAAAGGCGGGATAGAAGATCTGCTCCTCGATGGTGGTGTGGATCTTCAACTCGCGCTCGATCTCGGCGAGCAGCTCCTCCCGTTTCGTCGTGGCCCGCTCGCTGCTCTCCGTGAGCTCGCCGAGCAGCGCTCGCACCTTCTGGTGATCTGCCTTCAAGAGCGTGATCGCGTCCTTCACCGCTGGCTGCTTCCTGGTCCTGGGCATGAGGGATTCTCCTGATGATGAAAGTGACGGCCTGCCCGTGATCCGAAGCAAGGGATGTGCCCCGTGGCGCTCGGTGCGCCCGTTGGACCGCACGGGTAGTTCGTTCCGCGTCGATCGCGGCCAGGGAGGAAGAACGATCCGGCTTCTCCCGCGTCCTGTGGCGGCGCGAGCGAGTGGCATCGAGCTTGCGTTCCCTGCGCACCCTCAGGGAGGTTTCATCATGAACAAGGACATCGCGGCAGGGAAGTGGGAGGAACTGAAGGGAGCGGTGAAAGAGCAGTGGGGCCGGATCACCGACGACGAGCTGACCACGATCGCGGGCAAGCGGGACAAGCTGCATGGGCTCCTCCGCGAGCGCTATGGCTACTCCGAGGAGAAGGCGCAAGCGGAAATCGATCGCTTCTACGACACGCACGTGTACGACGATGGCGGCCGGGAGTCCGAGCCGCGTCGACGCTCGGCCTGAACGGCCATGAGAGCGGCCAGCCTGGTTCTAGTCTCCGGCGCACTGGCCATGTCGTCCTCCTTTGCCGACGCGCAGGTCACCGGCCCGAGCAAGCTGGGCGTCGCCGCCGAGGAGGTCAAGCTGGTCGCGGTGGGCTGGAGTGTGCGGAAGGACATCATCGGCAAGACGGTCTACAACGAGAGCGGCGAGCGGGTGGGGGCGATCGAGGACCTCATCGTCGCCCCGGACAGCGCCGTGTCGTTCGCCATCGTGGGCGCGGGCGGCTTCGCCGGAGTGGGTCGCCACGACGTGGCCATCCCGGTGCAGCAGATCCAGGTCATGGACGACGGCAGGTTCGTCCTCCCGGGAGCGACGACGGACGCGATCAAAGCGCTGCCCAGGTTCGAGTACGCGAAGTAGGAGGATGACAGCCGGCAGGGCGGATCCGTCGAGACACGGATCCGCCCTCAGCGGGCCCTGGCCAGCTTCGCCTCAGCAGATCCCCTCCGCTGCCCGCCCGTGACCTGATCCATGGTGCAGAGACGTGGCTTCTTGTCCGGACGCCAGCGTAGGAAGCGCGTCCCGTGCCGGAATCGCCCGCCGGTGAAGTGATCGTAGCGAACCTCGGCCACCAGCCTCGGCTCGAGAGGCTCCCACTCCCCGGAACGCTTGGTGCTCCACCGGCTGGGGCCGCCAGGGGCGCGTCCGGTGAAGCCGGGCGGCTTCACGAGAGGACGGAGCTGAGTGAGGAGGCTCATGCGCTCCGCCGCGGGGAACCCCGAGGTGAAACCGACGTGATGGAGAAGGCCCTGGCTATCGTAGAGGCCGAGGAGGAGCGAGCCGACCACCGGAGCGTTCGCGGCCTAGCGGAAGCCTCCCACCACGCAGTCGGCTGTGCGCTGGCGCTTGACCTTCTCCATGCCGGTGCGATCACCCGAGCGATAGTCGAGATCGACGCGCTTGGCCACCACCCCATCGAAGGTGCCGCCCGTCATGGCGAGCCATTTCCGCGCGATGGCGATCTTGGTCGTGGCGGGCGAGAGACGGAGACCCGCGATGCCCTCCAGCTCGTGGGTCGCGAAGGCCTCGAGACGCCGCCGGCGCTCCCGGAACGGCAGCTCCACGAGCACCCGCCCGCCGGCATCCATGAGCAGGTCGAAGACCACGAGCTGGGCGGGATGCTCGAGAGCGAGCTTCTGCACGCGGCTCGCCGCAGGGTGAATACGCTGGAGCAGATCGTCGAAGGAGAGGCGGCCGTTCACTGGCACGACGATCTCGCCGTCGAGCACGAATCGTCGAGCGTCCACCGAGCGGAGCATCTCCGCCACCTCAGGGAAGTAGCGGGTGAGCGACTGACCGGACTTGGACTGGAGCTCGATCGAGCGGCCCTCGCGGAAGGCGACGCAGCGGAATCCGTCCCACTTCGGCTCGTAGGCCCACTCCAGCCCCTCGGGTAGCTCCTCGACGAGCCGCGCCTCCATGGGCGGGTAGGGCGGCCGCAGAGCCCGCGCGCTCATGCGGCATGGCCCCAAGGCGCTACCGCGCGGGCGAAGGCGCCGGCATCGAGCGCGTTCAGGACTTCTCCGCGTTGCACCCAACCGCGGCGGGCCATGGCCACGCCGTACCGCAGATTGCCGTAGTCGGCCATGGAATGGGCGTCGGTCGAGATCACGAAGCGGATGCCGCGCTCCCTGGCCAGACGGAGCCACGGCGGGGCGAGGTCAAGGCGGCGAGGATCGCCGTTGATCTCGATGGCCGCCCGCGAAGCCGCGATGACGTCCAGGATCCGCTCGACGTCGCACTCGATAGGCGGGCGGGAGAGGAGGAGCCGCCCGAGCGCGTGCCCCCAGACCTTGAAGCAGGGATGCGCCATGGCCCGCGTGATCCGTGAGGTCATCTGGGCGGCGTCGAGCCGGAAGCGCTGATGCACGCTGGCGATGACGACGTCGAGCTGCTCGAGCACGGCGTCGGGATAGTCGAGCGCGCCATCCGCCAGGATATCGACCTCGCTGCCCCGCAGGAGCCGCACGGAGACCGATGCCTGGACACGGGCCATCTCGTCCCACTGCTCGGTCAGGCGATCGACGCTCAGTCCGCCCGCGTAGGTCGCCGACCGCGAATGATCCGTGATGGTCAGGTACGTCATGCCGAGCGCGTCGGCGGCCCTGGCCATCTGCTCGATGGTGTGCGCGCCGTCGGAGTACACGGTGTGGCAATGGACCAGCCCGCGTACGTCCTCCAGGGCGACCAGGTCGGCGGGGAGGCGCCCGGACAGCGCGGCCTCGACCTCTCCCGCGCCTTCCCGGAGCTCCGGCGCGATGTAGGGAAGACCAAGTCGCCGATAGATCGCCGCCTCGTCCTCGGTATGTGGGCGACCGCGTTCGCCCCGGGCCGAAAGGCCGGAAGGGGTAAGGCTGAGCCGGCCCTGGTTGGCGATCCGCTGCAGCTCCGCCACATGGGCCGGCGAGCCGGTGGCGAAGAGCAGGCGCGCCGCATGGGCGCGCGGCGAGACCACGTGCACCTCGTACGGCAGGCCGTCGACGAGGACTCCACGGACGGACGCGCCGTCGGCCTCCGCGCTGAGCACGAGGGGAGCTCTCCGGATCTGCTCGGCCGCCGCGCCAGGCCTCGTCGTCGCCAGGACGAAGACGAGCGATCCACACGTCTCCGTGGCGCGCCGCAGATCACCGGCTACGTCCGCCACCGTCGCGCCTGGGGCCTGGGTGAGGTGCGTGACCATTGCCTCCGCGATCTCGATCGCCTCGGGCAGGAGGATCCGGCGGGGAGACTCGAGCCGGCGGATGCGATCCAGGATGCGCTGCTCGGTCTTTGGGCCGATGCCCTTGATCGTGCGAAGCCGGCCCTGTTCGCACGCCTCCTTGAGCTGGCCAACGGTCGCGATTCCGAGCGTGCGGCTCAGGGTCTCGATGCGCTGGAGACTCAGCTCGGGGATCCGGCTCAGCTCGGCGGCGCCCGAGGGGAAGCGTCGGCGCAGCTCCTCGAGCGACCGCGACGTGCCCGTCCGGTGAAGCTCTGCAATGACCTCAGCCAGACGCGGGCCGACGCCGCGAAGCTCGGTCAGCCGTCCCTCCTCGACGAGCAGGGAGACATCTCCGCCGAGCCGCTCGAGGGCACGAGCGGCCCGGTCGTATGCGCGCACCTTGAAGGGCGGCTCACCGGCGAGGCCGAGCAGCCTCGCTATCTCGTGAAGGTGTCGGGCGATGGCGAGCCGATCGATTCTCGCGGCCATGGGATGGCGTCCCCGGAGCCTATTGGCCGCTCTCGTCAGGCCCACCTTCGGGAGGGGTCGGACCGTTCGAGGAACCGGGGGGTTGGGCCCCGGGGACGCGTCTCTCAAGAGAGCAAGCGGCGTGCCGCGCGCCGCAGCGCCCGACGTTTCCGCTCATCGTCACGTTCGCGGGCTGTTCAGAGAGGCCGTCGCCATCCGGGCCCAGGTTCCGGAAGGAACTACCCGGTAAAAGGCTGCGAAAAAGCATCGACGAAGCGCGGAGAGCGCCCAGATCTGAGCCGACTACGTCGAACCTGCTGATTCTTCGATCCGGGCACACGCGTTGCGTATGTCTCTCCCTTGCATGGATCGACGAATCCCGATGCCTCGAGAGAGCGCTGCTTCCGTGCCCGTCGCCGCTGATGCGCGATCGGCCAGCCGCGAGGTGCCGCTCTTTGACGGGCGCAGCTTCCTTCGGCATGTCCGCCCGTATCTGATGGGCGCGACGGTGTTGCCCGTGATCGCTGCCCTGTACTGGGGGCAGGGAGTGCTGATTCCCGTGGCACTGGCGAGCCTGCTCACCTTCCTCCTGAGCCCGCTCGTCTCCGGGCTGGAGCGCCTTGGCCTCGCCCGATTCCGCGCGGGACGCGCCATCGCGGTGGCCGTCGTGGTGGCGCTGGTGTTCTCCGCACTGGGGACCACCACGTGGGTCATCGCCCAGCAGGTGCTGGCCCTTGGCTCCGAGCTGCCGCGCTACCGCGGGAACCTGATGCAGAAAATCACCGACCTCCGGGTAGCGGGACGAAGTGGCGGGCTTGCCGCCGTGGAGTCCACCGCCAAACAGGTGCTGGGAGAGCTGCAGAAGGGGGAGGTGCCGAAGGGCGAGAGCAAGCCCGTGCCCGTGGTGGTCAAGTCGGACGTCGGCATCTGGCAGCTCCCCAAGATCCTCGAGCTCCTGGGCGGCTCGGCTTTCCTCCTCGTGCTCGTCGTCTTCATGCTGATCGAGCAGCACGAGATACGGAATCGCTTCATCCGGCTCATCGGCCACGGGCGGCTCGCCAGCGCCACGAGAGCGCTGGACGAGGCTGCCGCCCGGATCAGCCGATACCTCGTGGCGCAAACCATCGTCAATGCCGCCTACGGGACGGCCCTCGGTCTCGGTCTCTACTTCATCGGGCTGCCCTACGCCATGATGTGGGGCTTCCTCGCCTTCTCGCTCCGCTTCATCCCCTATCTCGGTCCGCCGATGGCGGCGGTGGGCCCCGTAGTCCTGAGCTTGGCCATTTTCAGCGACTGGCAGCGGCCGCTCATCACGGTTAGCCTGTTCCTCGCGGTGGAGCTCATCACCTACATAGGGCTGGAGCCCCTCATGTACGGCCACAGCATCGGAGTCTCCCAGGTCGCGCTTCTCGTCGCCCTTGCCTTCTGGACGTGGCTGTGGGGGCCCATCGGGCTTGCCCTCGGCACGCCGCTCACCGTGTGCCTGGTCGTGCTGGGCAAGCACGTGCCTGCGCTCGGCTTCATCAGCGTGATGATGACCGACGAGCCGGCCCTGCCCGTGGACGTGAGCTACTACCAACGGCTCCTCGCCCGCGACTCCACAGAGGGCGCGGAGATCCTCGATGGCTATCTCGCCGACCACTCCCTGGAACAGGCCTACGACGAGATCCTCGTACGGGCGCTGAGTCGGGCCAAGCGCGATCGCGACGCGCAACGGGTGTCCGACGAGGAGGTACATTCCGTATATCAGGCAGGTCGCGAAACGGTGGAGAAGCTCGCCGCGCGGCGCCACGAAGCCTCGGAAGAGAGCGACACGATCGAATCGGCCGATCTCGAGGAAGCGCCGCTCGTGCTGGGCTGCCCGGCCGCGGACGAGGGCGATGAAGTCGCGCTCCTCATGTTCGGCCAGCTCCTGAAGCCAGCCGATTGCACGTTGGAGATCGTCCCCGCCAGCGCGCTGTCCGGCGAGGTCGTCTCTCTGGTGAGCGAGCGCAAGCCCACGGTCGTGGTCATCAGCGCCGTGGCGCCAGAGGGACTCGCCCAAGCCCGGTACCTCTGCAAGCGACTCCGGGCGCGTTTCCCCGACCTCAAGATGATCGTGGGGCGGTGGGGAGAGATGGCGGGAGAGGGCGAGCGCGCCTCCCTCCGTGAGGCGGGCGCCGACGCGGTCGCGAGTACCTTCGCTCACTCGCGGGACCAGCTCCTGGAACGCGTGCACCTCGTCTGATACCCTCACGGCGGATGAGAATCCCGGTCGACCCGGAGCAGCTCGCCGCTCTCCTGTCCGCTCTGCCGCATGGGTAACATCGTTTGGTCCCGGTCGTCATGACCCGGTAGAAGAACGCCGCGCGCTTCTTCACGTCGCGCAAGCGCACGGCTTTCCTTGAAAGATCCGCGGCACCGCTATTGCTTCGTCGAGGTGAGGGAGAGGGCAGTCCTTCACATCTCGATCGAGGAGGGATTCCACCATGGCAGATCAGTACAAGTGCTCGAAGTGCGGTCATACTTCGTCGAAGCCCGGCAATTGTTGCGGCGAGCCGATGAAGAAGGCCAGCTAGTCGAGCACACCACGAGCGGCCAGGCCGGGGGGAGAGCCCCCGGCCTGGCGTGAAGATCCGCTACACGCATTTCTCTGCAGGTCCGCTCCTCACGCCCCTTTCGCGTCGAGGTCGCGAAGCAGCGCATTGACCTGGCTCGGATGCACGGGCTTGACCACGTGGTGGTTGAAGCCCGCCTGTCTCGCTTGCGCCTGGTCTGCGGGGAGGCCGTAGCCGGTGACGGCGATGAGTTGCACCCGCCGGCCGCTCGGAGCGGCGCGGATGCGCCGGGCGACCTCGTAGCCATCGAAGCCCGGCAATCCCACGTCCACGAAGGCCGCGTCCGGCTGCACTCTCAGGATGAGCTCGACACCGGAAGGGCCGTCGCCTGCCTCGTGAACCTCGTGCCCGTACATCTCGAAGAGCACCCGAAGGGTCTCGCGGGAGTCGGCGTTGTCCTCGATGATGGCGACTCGGCGGGCAGGAACGGACTTGGCCGCGGCGGCGGGAGCCGAACTGGGCAGCGGCATGGCGAGCGCCGGTAGGGTCAAGGTGAACACGCTGCCGAGCCCCGGACCCGCGCTCACGGCCTGCACGGAGCCGCCGTGGAGCTCGGCGAGGCGCCTCACCAGCGTGAGGCCGATGCCGAGGCCTCCGTGAGAGCGATCCGGGCCGCGCTCACCCTGCACGAAGAGATCGAAGATGCGCGGGAGCAGATCAGGGTGGATCCCGGCGCCGCTATCCTCCACGCGCAGGATGGCCCGATCCCCCTCCTGGGAGGCGTCGATGCGGATGGCTCCCCCCGCCGGCGTGTAGCGAAGCGCGTTCTCCACCAGGTTCAGCACCACCTGCTCGATCCGCGTCACGTCCCCGTCGATCCACACGGACTCGCCGTTGAGCCGGAGGGTGTGGTCGTGCGTCTTGCCCGCTGCGCTCAGGGTGTGGAGTGAGCGCTCCACGGCCTGGAAGAGATCGAGCGGCCCGCGGTTGAGCCGGATCTTGCCGGTCATGACCCGACCCACGTCGAGAAGATCGTCGATGAGACCGCTCAGGTGCTGGACCTGGCGGCTGATGATTTCGCGCGCCTGACTCCCGGAGGGGCCTCGCGGATCGTCGACGCGATCGAGAATGTGCACCGCGTTGCTGATGGCGCCGAGAGGGTTGCGCAGCTCGTGACCGAGCATGGCCAAGAACTCGTCCTTGAGCCGATTCGCCGTCTCCGCCTCCGCCTGCGCGGCCTGGGCCTGGGTATAGAGGATGGCATTCTCGATGGCGCTGGCCGCTCGGTGACCCACCGCCTCCGCGAGAGCAAGATCCACGGGGCCGTAGCGTCGGGACGACTCGGTCACCGCGAAGGTGACGGCGCCGAGCACGCGCTGATGGGCGACCAGGGGCACGATCATCCAGGAGCGCAGCCCGAGGCGGCGAAGGATGGTGAGCTGCTCGGCGCTCGTGGCTGCCTCCGCGATGTCGGACGGCCCCGCGTCCGACACCAGCACCGACTGCCGGGTGCGCACCACGGCCGGGACACCGCTGGGCGCCTCCGGATTGAAGCCGTGGCGCTCCCGCAGCTCCCGCACCAGCGGGTCCTTGACAGGGTCGACGTGGGCGTGCGCTACGCGACGAATGGAGCCGTCAGCCTGCAGCAGATCCACGGCGCACAGATCGGCGAGGAGGGGCACGGCCATCCGGGTGACGCGCAGCAGGGTGGCGTCCAGATCGATGGAGCTGCCGAGGGCGGCGGTGAGCTCGGCGAGGAAGCGGGCGCGCCGCTCCGATGTCTCGGCGATCTGTCGAGCGGCTTCCGCCTCGGGGACGAGGGCGAGGCGCTGCTCGTCGACACGCTTCCTCTCCGCGACGAGCGCGGCAAAAGCGAGGGCGAGAACAGCGCTCAGCCCCACGAAGGCCTGGAGCAGGAGTAGCGATTCGTTCGGGTCGGGCCGCGAGAAAGGGCCTTGGCCATGCAGTCCACCCCAGAGGGCCATGCCGGCGAGGAGAAACGAGGCGGTGGCCGTCTCGCGCTGGCCGAAGCGGAAGGCCGCCCACACCAGGGGAGGCACAGCGAGGAAGTCGATGGGATAGGCGGGATTGACCTTGGGCAGGACCGCGCCGAATACGAGCTGGCCTACCAACAACAGGGAGACCACGAGGAGGCCCGCCTCGATGAGCCGGGGCGCGCTCCAGTGCCTCTCCTTCTTCTCCGCCCACAGGATCAGCACGGGCGCCATGAGAACGTCGCCCGCCGCGTCGCCCAGCCACCACGTGAGCCAGATGGACTCTACCTTGCTCCACGACGCGAAGCCGGCGAGGACGAGCGACCCCACGCCAATGGTGGCGCTCACCGTGGTGCTGAGGAGCGCGGCGAGGACGAAGAACTTGATGACGTCCTGCGCCCGCGCGAAGGCGCGGCGCCCCGAGGCGAAGCGCGTCACGAGATACGCCCCCGCCAAGGCCTCCAGGGTGTTGCCCGCCGCGATGC
>Ga0124850_1000117_pt1 | contig 11393 bp, 7 predicted proteins | sample PanSoiMetaGPlot1_FD_97462 | JGI IMG/M metagenome (GOLD analysis project Ga0124850, IMG submission 97462) | Tropical forest soil microbial communities from Panama analyzed to predict greenhouse gas emissions - Panama Soil - Plot 1 (PacBio error... | ecosystem: Environmental > Terrestrial > Soil >...
TCTCGGGTGCCTTGCTCTTGAAGCTGCCCAACATGTCCGCCTCCTTTTTCGCCGGCATGACGGTGCGACGCTCGACCGATATCTACTCATCGGGCAGGTCTTCGATGCAGCACCAACGCTAACATGTCAGCAGGCGGGCCGATACCGAGATGTGCGGCCGCGCAAGGCGGTCATGGACCTGATTTTCGATAAATTTAAGGTTAAAAGTTAAAGAGCTACAGCAGGGGATGAAAAGTTGACCTGACTATCAGGTTTCTCGGATCGCACAACGCCGACCCAGGACCGCAATGGGCATCTTCCGTAGATAAAGTGCCAAGTCACCTAGTCCCGGTCCCTCCGCCTTTGCAACCCATTTTCGGTAGTCTGCATCGCGCCTGGCGACGAGTGTAATACTTATCGAAAATGTAATTCTTGACAGCGAGAATATCTTGCACGACGTCCGCGTCGCGAGTCAGGTAATAATAGAAATGAAACTCACGTCCGCACAGGTCGAGCGCACTTACCACCCCGTGATTCCACAGCTCAACCGTGCGGTGCTGTTAGCGCTCCGAGCGGTACCAGCATGCAATGGCTCTGATTTCAGGGGCGCGCGCACCCACCGGCGTACGTCACGCGAATTCCGGGTATCTATCGAGGAGGGCGCCATGTGGTAAATAGGGCACACCGCCGGACAATCTCAGCCGCTCCCCAAGACGTGTCCCAGTCGCGGCGCAATTCCAACGTGGGATGTTGTTCAGGGATTGTTCGGGGGAAGCCATGTCAGATCCATCTCCAACCGCACACCGCTTCGATGTCAGCAATAATCGCCGCGCTCGTCTCAGAATTAGAGCGGCAGCGATGGCGGCAGGCATCGTACTTGTTGCATACGTTGTTTTATATGGTAATGCGATAGCAGCACCGACGGAGTATGCAGTTGACGGATTAGCTGTCGGAGCACAACTGGATTTTGGTAGCGCACCTTATCGAGAATACAAATGTAATCCGAGCGACCAATTTGAAGGCCTTATCTGGTGTCAGAAATCACGGACTGAGAAAGAGCGACGAAGAACTTACGCCGTGGCCTATTCGCTCTTGCGTTCGCAGGACGGAAGAATTTCATACATCAATCGTTCTCAGGAACCGGCATTTCTTAACTCGAAGGAATCTGAACTCAACATAGAGCGGTATTCGCGTAAGTTCGGTGACTCGCCACGCATAATGAAGATGCCGCATCGAAGTGGCCTTTCGGATGGAGTCATCGCCGTTTGGGGCAGGGTTACGCTGGAGCCACTGGACCAAGAGAGCATCAAGACTTTAGCAGATGGACAAAATCCTAAGAAAGGATTCTTGATCGATTACCTGCGCAATTTTACACGATCGGCGAAGGAGGGCCTACCGATCTACCGTATTGAGGGCGGTCCAGGATTTATTTGGGCGGCAAGTTTCGATCGCAAAGGCCGCGGGACGCTCCGATTGGCAGCAGTGGACGTAATTGGATTTTCCCCGTCTCCAGCGCCGATCGCAGCAGCAGTGATACCTGAATTTTCCCCGCCTCCAGCGGTAGTGGCAGCAGTGGAGGCATCTGAGTTTTCGCCGCCTCCAGCGCCGGTTACTGTCCAAGCTACAGCATCGACAGATCAACAAGAGTTGTCATCCGAGTTGAAACAGACTATCGAAAAGCTGCAGGCAGACTTAGTGATTTCCACCAACAAAATTGCCCAACTCGAAAGAGCCAAATCCGAGGCGGAGCGTGCACTTGAGGAGGCGGAGCAGGCGAAGCGTGATGCTGAAAAGGCCAAGCAAGAAGTTGAACAAGCAAGACTAGCAGAAACAATAAGCTCTGATGTACTGATTGCCCAATTACGAGCGGATAAGAACGCAGCAGGCGCCAAGAGAAGTCGGTGGGAAATTGCTCTATATGGCTCAATTGGCGGCGTGCTCATCATCCTAGCAAGTTCCGCGATTGGCTTTTTGATAAATGGACGCACCGCAAGCATCTCGAAAAAGCCGGCTGAGAAACTTCGGAGGAAACCGATCGAAGTGTAGAGCCCATGAACGGGATAACGCGCCACAGAGACCCGACTGCGTGGCTGGGCATGTGAGATTCGAACTCGGAAATGTCGTCGCAAATTATCCCTTTGAAAGGTCGCACAGATTTCCGGTGATCCAGCCGAATTCCGCTACACGAAGCTTACTCAGATGGCTTCGTTTAAGCACCGAACAGGCAAGAACGACGGCCGTTGCAATGCCGCTTCTCAAGAAAGCAAGTCATGTCGTCGTGCTGACGGTGCAGGGTGGAACCGTGCCAGGGCCGACCGGCGAAGAGCTCGCCCGCTATCTTCATCGCAATGGCGTGCTGTGCGAACCCATCACTGTCCAGCCCGAGGGTCGCAGCACCGGCGAGGCCATCCTGGCGCACGCAGCGTCGCTGCAGTGTGACCTGCTGATCAAAGGCGCCTATACCCAGAGCCGGTTGCGACAGATGATTTTCGGCGGAGCCACCCGGCACATCTTGGCAAATGCGTCCTTGCCTGTCTTGATGGCGCATTGATCACTTCGCATTGTGGCTGGCCTTGCGAGATTTCCGATTCTGGTAATTGCATCTAAACGCAAGCGGCGTCTCCATTGGCTAACGGGCACGACAAAAAAAATCGGCCTGTGTGAACCGCCTCACAATGGGGGCTGCCGGCGATATGCGAGTGCAATCACGGCGTTCACGCGCCGCAGAGGGTGACACGATGCGACGCAAGATCGCCGTTCTGGCTGCAACAGCTGGCGTCCCGACCCGCCGCCGAGCGCATCGTCCGCGACCGCGCCAGGAGGCGCGCCAGCTCCGGGCGAGTGGAACCGTGACGACTTCGACGTGCTCGCCGATGGCGTCGTGGTCGGCCGCATCATGAAGGCGGCCGCCGCGCCGGTGGGAATGCCGTGGTTCGGGCAGCATGAGGACCGCGCACCGACCCATAGCTACGCGGCAACGCGCGAGGCTGCGATGGCGCAGGATGTTTTTGCCTGTGAATTGCCTGATCGACCGGGAAAACCCGGGAGAGGTCATCCGCCAATTCCTTCCAGCATAGCTGGACGATAATGATCAGTTAACGCATTTACGGATTGATCCGGCATAAGGGGAAAGGGTCTCACTGCTGCCACGTCATTGCGTCAAGCGCTCCTGGGCGAGCTGAAGGAGAGCGGCATGAGCATCAAGATTGGTGACAAAATTCGCTACTCGGTGACCCAAGAAGAAGGCGCGGTGGTCGCCATGTGCAACAATGCGTCCTGTGTGGCGGTCCGGTTCGGTAACTCATTTGCGTACTTGATAGCAACAAAGGAACTTGAGCTAGTCGCTACCCTGACTAGAATTCACCGACGATTTTAATCCTCTATATCGTCGTTTCTTGAACCCGCAATTTCCCTCCAGTCATAAGGAGCACCAAGGGCATAACGAGCACTCAGTATAGAACGACGCTCCTGATGCTCTTGCCTTCGTGAATCATTGGAGACCCGGGAACAGGCGACTATATTGCTCGCTGACTTACGTGCTTGCAACTCAGTCCAAGAAGCTGGTCGGTCTTAGTATTATCCTCTTGCTTCAAGCCGTTGGACCTTACTTTCAAGGTCCTTGATGGCCTTGCTTAGCTCGTCGATGGCGCGTTTCACGTTGTCACCAACCTCTTCTACGGTGCGCGCGCGTTTTGCGCGACGACCGTACATTTCCGCATGTGAGGTGCTCATGAGATGTCCTACCGTTGGCGGCCCCTGCGCTTGACCGTTTTGCGTTAACCTATATGTCCCAGGGTTTATCGCGTCGATGGGCGGATCACCATATGGCGTCGCTGACCACGTCGGCGAGTACAAAGCAGTACCTGGACGAGCGGGAGCAAACTAAAAAAGGCCGCCCATGACTCAGGGAAGGCCGTGGAATTCAGACCATACCAGATCGTCCCGGCGCCAGACGAGCTTGCTAACTAAGTGCCGTCGTCCTTCCGCCCGTAGATCGTGATCTTGTTCTGCTTAGGCGGCTCGTTCACTTCGGCATCCACATCCCTTGGAGGAAAAGCGCCCGCTCAATCTGTTCGGTCGTTGCCTCGATGCTGCCCCCGCGCTCCGCCGCGTCGATCAACAGCTCTGTCGCGTGCTGCCATGAACTGCGGTCTTGATCGGATTCCGGGAGCATGTCGAGGATGAAGGCGCGGGCATCGGCCAGAGTCTCGAGCTTGGTGCCGGTCTTCAAGCTGATGGGGCGGGAGAGCTTAGATTGCCATCCGGGCTTGGACACGAGGCGAACTCCGATGCGCTGCGCATACCCCTAGGGCATCGGCGCGAACGGCCCTCCCGGCCGGCGGCGGCGTCTTTCCCCTGTTCTTGGCGAGTTGGGCGGGATCGCGGGGGCGCTTTCGGAGGCGGTTAGGCATCTTCGGGTCGCTGCACGAGCTTGTAGATCGGAATTTTAGTTGAATCCCAACTTGTCATGATTTGCAGGCAGACCACACATTTTGCGATGTCGCTATCACTCTTGGAAAGCCGCGAGTACGTCAGCGAATAAAGTGCTCCGCAATGAGGACAAAAGAACGTCCTGCGGAACCGCTCCTTAGTCGTTTCGCGCGCTGTGCGGGATTTGTTACTCTGCACCAAACATTTGTTCGTCGCTGCCATGGTGGCAATTGCCCCCTGGGCATCGACGAGGCTCGGGAGCCTCTGGGGCGTGAGCAAATCGGTCTAAGCCCATGGATCAGCTTCACTTCAAATCTGCAGTCGAGATCGCCCGGCTCATTCGCGAACGCGAGGTGCGCGCCACTGAGGCGCTGGAGCATTTCCTCGCCCGCGTCGAAAAATACAATCCGAACCTCAACGCAGTCATCTGGCTTGATGTCGGGCGCGCACGGGAGCGTGCGAAAGCGGCCGACGCCGCTTTGGCGAAGGGCGAAGTGTGGGGCCCGCTGCACGGCGTGCCGATGACCATCAAGGAAAGCTACAATGTCGCCGGCTCGCCGACGACCTGGGGCGATCCCAAGCTTGCCAACAACGTGACCGAGACGAGCGCCCTCGCTGCGGAGCGTCTGGAGAAGGCTGGCGCCGTTCTGTTTGGCAAGACTAATGTGCCGCTGATGCTCGCCGATTGGCAGAGCTACAATGCGATCTACGGTACGACCAACAATCCCTGGGACGTAACCCGGACGCCGGGCGGCTCTTCGGGTGGATCGGCCGCGGCGCTCGCAGCGGGTCTTACTGGACTTGAAGCCGGGAGCGACATCGGCGGATCGATCCGAAACCCGGCACACTACTGCGGCGTGTTCGGGTTGAAGCCGACCTGGGGCGTTGTCTCGCCGAAAGGCCAGGCGCTGCCCGGTACGCACGCCGATGCGGACATCTCAGTCGTCGGGCCGCTCGCTCGCGGCGCTGCCGACCTTGACCTCGCGCTTGACGTGATGGCCGGGCCGGACAAGATCGACGGCGTTGCCTGGAAGCTCGATCTGCCCCCTTGCGGCGCGAGGTCGCTGGCCGACCTGCGCATCGCCATAAAGCTGCGCGATCCCAATTGCGATGTCGACGCCGAATATGCCGACAAACTTCAAGCGTTAGTGGATGCGGTCGCAAAGCGCGGGGCCACGGTGAAGGAAATCGAGCCGAAGCTCGACACCGCCCGTTTGCACGAGGTCTACGTGCTCTTGTTACGCGCGGCGACTTCGGTGCGGACCAGTGAGGAGGACGTCAAGCGCTGGGGCCAGACGCTCACTGAAATCGACGCTGCTAAGGAGCCCTATCTCAATCTGACGGTGCGCGGCAACAAGCTGCCGCACCGGGATTGGCTGAAGCTCAACAATGAGCGGCATGGGCTGAGGCGCGCCTTTGCGGCATTTTTTGCGGACTGGGACATTCTGCTCTGCCCGGCTGCGGCTTCCGCCGCTTGGCCGCACGACCAGGAGGGCGAGCGCTGGCAGCGCAAGATCGCGGTCAACGGCAATCCGGTCGCATCGACCGATCAGCTCTTCTGGGCAGGTTATGCGAGCCTTGTGTATCTGCCGGCGACGGTGGGCCCTGCCGGTCTCGTCAAGTCGGGGCTGCCAGTCGGCTACCAGGCCATCGCCGCAAGCGGTCGTGACAAGACCGCGACCGCCTTTAGCCGCTTCATCGAAAAGGAAATCGTCGGCTTTACTCCGCCGCCGGGCTTCGACTGACCGCTGTCCCGGTCAGAGACTCACGCTTTCCTCAATGCCGACACGAGGGAGATCGATGCGGCATTGCGACTTTTGGGCGCGATAAGCGACTTGCGAAGTTAGGCGCAAAGGAATGCCTCGGCGATGGGCCGGTGGACGGATTTCGCCGAACGGACAATATGGAAAGCCTTCCCCATCTTCGGCCGAGACTTCATCCCTCCGGTTTGATGTTGGCCGCCCGGATCACCTTGCCCCACTTCTCTGCTTCTTCGCTGATGAGCTTGCCGAAGTCGGCGGGCGAGCCCGCAAGCGCCGCCGCACCCAAATCGGCGAGCCGTGCCTTGATCTTGGGTTCCGCAAGAGCAACGTTTATCTCCTTGTTCAGTTTGTCGATAATTTCGAGAGGCGTGTTCTTTGGTGCCGCTACACCGAACCAATTACTGGCCTCGAAACCCGGAATGAACTCACTGACGGTCGGTATCTCTGGCAGAACGTCCCAACGCATAGCTGTGGTCACTGCCAACGCCCGTAATTTGCCGGCCCTAAGGTGCGCGATCGACGACGGTGTGTCGGCAAACATCACCTGCACCTGACCGGCGAGTAGATCGGTCAACGCCGGAGCATTGCCTCGATACGGCACGTGAACCATGTTCACACCGGTCATCATCTTGAACAGCTCGCCGCACAAATGGATCACCGCTCCATTGCCGGGCGACGCAAAATTGATCTTGCCGGGATTGGCCTTGGCGTAGGCAATAAACTCGGGAACCGTCTGGGCTGCAACCGTTGGATTGAGCTCCATGACAAGAGGCCCATGGCTAATGCCTGCGACCGGCGTAGTGTCGCGGATGAAATTGAAATTCAGCTTATAGTAAAGCGTGACGGAAATCGCGTTTGCCGGAACGACCAGAAGGAGCGTATGGCCGTCGGCGGGCGCACGCGTGACCGCCTCGGTGCCGATGTTGCCCGTAGCGCCCGGCCGGTTCTCAATGATGAATGGCTGTCCGAGGCGCTCGGATAGCCACTGACCGATCAGGCGCGCGAGGATGTCGGACGGGCCGCCGGGCGGAAAGCCGACAATGATGCGCACCGGCCGCGTCGGATAAGCTTGCGCTCGCGCGATCCGTGATAGGGCCGGAACCGCGGCCGTGCCCGCGGCGAGATGCAGAAATCGTCGGCGGGGAAGTTTCATTTTGAACCTCCCTCTCGCTTCACATCACTCGATCACCTCGTCGGCGAGACCCGATAGCGGGAGAGGCACCGTAAGGCCGAGCGTCTTCGCGGTCTTCAGATTGATGATCAGCTCAATCTTTGTGACCTGCTGCACCGGCAGCTCGCCAGCGTGTATCGATCCGAAGGTTGCGACCTTCGTTCCAGCCCAATTCCTGCAGGCCTCGCAGAAACGTTGACCTCAGGGCGGTCTGCTTTTGACGCGTTCTTAGCGCACATTACTCCGCTTTCTTCCCGTGCCGTCGGGTTGCTTCGAGCAGCGATCTTCTCAGGTCACGACGCCGTTTATGGCGAAGTCGAAGATATGGAAGTTCTTCAAGCCGCCTCGTGCAGCCCGCTCCGCATAAGTTTCGTTCAGCGGATAGTTCAGTATGAATGGGACGCGACTCTCGGCGATGCCACCATGTGTTCGCAACGCATGGCCGTCGAGAGCGGAAAGGTTGTGTGCGGAAGGGGTTGTGCCGATGCAGGTGTCGGCATCACTAATGACCACAACGTCGCCTTCACGATCGATCGGCAGATCGAATCTACGAGCGGCGGTGGTCTTGTCGTAAACGGCTTCGATACCAGGAAGCTTTCGGGCGAGCTTCATCACGGCTTCGGGTGTTGTACGATCGTGACAATAGACGCGCACGAAGCTGCCGAGCGAGCCATGATGAGCTACGAAATAATCGGTGATCGGGCAGATCACCGTGGTTGAGTTCTTGCCGAACTCAAGATCAAGCACGTCCTGAAGCCACACGATTTTGCGCGAACCGTCAGGATTTGACTTATCGCACATGCCGTGGTCCGCGATGAGACCGATGACCGGGCCGAGATCGTGAAGACGTCCCAACATCGCGTCCTTATCGCGATAATAACGGTTCGCTTCCGGCTCACCGGGCGCGTATTTGTGTTGGATGTAGTCTGTCAGCGACAAGTACATTACAAGCGGCTTTTCTATTTGCAGGAGCTTGATACCCGTCTCAAGCACGAACAGGGACAGTTCTGGCGAATACATATCCGGAAGCGGCATGCCAACGAACTCAAGGACGTTCTCGATACCATTCTCGCACTTGCTGCATTTATCCGCCTTTTCCGAGGAGAAATTGATGCTTCCATCCGCTATGTTCATGTCCTTCCCGAGCTGATAGCGCAGCTTGTCCTTTGCCGTGACGGATGCAACCTTAGCGCCGTTGCGCGAGAACTCCGCAAGAATCGTCGTCGAGCGCATCAGCTCGGGACCAGTCATGACCACCGCCTTTCTCGTCTCCGGATCGAGATAGAAATTCCCGGATATGCCGTGGATCGATGGCGGGCTGCCGGTGATAATCGACACGTTGTTGGGGCAGGTGAAGCTCGGAATAACGCATTCGGCGACCGCGTTGAACCCCGTCTGCATAAAGCGAGCGATGTTCGGCACGATTCCATCTTTAAGCGCCCGATCGATATAGGCTGGATCGCCGCCGTCATTGCAAATGACCACAACGGGTCGGACGGGCCAGCGGTATCGTACGCCGTTGAGACGAATCTCCGAGGTGCGAGCGGATGTCATTTGCTGCCCATGCCGATTTCGGGCGGCCTACGCTACCAATATGTCCGAGAGGGGCGCCAGGGACAATGGGGACGGCCCGCGACCTCGAGGTACCCGACATCTGCACAGCATTGAGTGCGCGAACCGGCGCGCTCGCCGACTTGCAGCGCTTAGAGACGCTTCAGCATGAGGCGGAGCGAGCCTCCGCCTTCTCGATCACGCCGCTCCCTTCATCGCTGCCTTGACCTTGTCTGGCGTGAAGGGCACGGAACGCAGGCGTACGCCAATCGCGTCAAAAACCCCATTCGAGATCGCGGAGGGCACGACCGCAGCGGCGGGCTCGCCGGCGCCCCACGGTCGCTCGTTCGGCCGATCGATCAGGTCGTAGACCAGCTCGGGGAGCTGCGGGAACCGCAGGATGGGATAGCTCTCCCAGTCGAGGCTCGTCACCGCCGAGCGATCGTATTTGAGCTCCTCCATCAACGTGCGGCTCAAGGTCTGGATGACGTTGCCGTCGAGTTGGTTCCTCAGCCCATCGGGATTGATGATCTGACCGCAATCATGCGCGAGGTAGAATTTGGTCACTCGGATGTCGCCGGTCGACCGCTTCACCTCGACCTCGGCCACCGCCGCGATGTAGGTGCGCGCCAGTTCATACTTGCAATACGCGACGCCGCGGCCGGTCACCACGTCGCCGAGTTGATCGCGCCGGGGCGAGGGCCGCTTGTCCCATTTCGCCAAGGCGGCGGCGCGGTTGAGCACTTCGATCCCGCGCTTGTCGTTGGGATCGAGATACCTCAGCCGAAACTCGACAGGGTCGGCGTTCGCCGCAGCAGCGAGCTCGTCGATGAAGCACTCATTGGCATAGGTGTTCTGCATCCGCCCCGGCGTGCGGATCCAGGAGGGACGGAACGGCGTCGTTTCGAGCCGGCGACAGACCGTTTTGACGTTGGCGAACTTGTACGGGATCGCCGAGTTCTGGAAAATGTTGCCAGGCGCGATGTGATCGTCGGCCGGCATCCCCGCCAGCGTTGCTGCGACGAGTGGGACATTGAAGCCGCCAGGGGTCTGCTGGGGAATGAAGAACTCCGATTCCCAGGCGATGACGACGCCCGCACTATCTACGGCGGCGCGGATATCGATCAGCGTGGGCGGACCTTTGGGGTCCCAGCCATGCTCGTCGGCGCGCGACCATTGCACCCGCACCGGCCGCTCAACCGCTTTCGCCAGGAGCGCCGCGTCCGCTGCTGCATCCTCGTGCCCGTTGCGGCCGTAGCAGCCGGAGCCTTCAATATAAATGCAGCGCACGTTGTCGGCGGGCATAGCGAACATGGTGGCGAGCTGTTTGCGCAGATTGTGGGTCGCTTGCGAGGCCGACCAGGAGGTCAGCTTGCCGTCCTTGAACTCAGCCACCGCGCAGGACGGCCCGATCGAACCGTGGGTATGGATGGCAAAGTCGTACGTGGCCTTCAGCGTCTTGGCGCTCGCCTGGCCTATCGCCTCGGCGGTATTGCCGACACTCATCGTCACCTCGTCTTTGACGACCTTGCTCGCGCGCACTTCATCCCACAGCTTTGCCGCCTCCGGCAGCGTCTGCGATTTCGACCATGAGGCCTTGAGCTTCTGGGCCGCCTTGATCGCGGCCCACTCGCTGTCGGCAACGACGCCGAGGAAATTACCCTGGCGAACGATCTTGACCACCCCAGCAACGTCCTTGATTGAAGCCTCATCGACGCTCTCGAGCGTGGCGCCTATCGCTGGCGGGCGGACGACGCGCCCATGCAGCATGCCGGGCACGCGGAAGTCCTGCATGTAGGTGAAACGTCCCATCACTTTGTCCGGGATGTCGACGCGAGGCACTGGCTTACCCACGAACTTGTAGTCCTTGGGCTCCTTGCCGGCGGCGGGCTTGGTGTGATCTAGCTTAATCGCAAACGACTTCCCACCGATCAGCTCGCCGTAGCTGACCCGTTTGTTGCCGGCGCTGACCACGCCGTCGACGACCTTGAGGTCCTCTTTCTTGGCGCCCAGGCGTTTGGCCGCCTCCTCGAGCAGCGCGGCCTTGGCGGTCGCCGCCGCGTTGCGCAGCTGCATGCCTCCGATCTGGATCGAGAGGCTGCCCCAGGTTGGACCCTGGTCGGGCGTGAGCGCGGTGTCGCCCTCCACGAGCTTGACCCGGTCGAGCGGCACGTCGAGCTCATCAGCAACCATCTGCGGCAGCGCCGTTGCGACGCCAGTCCCGAGATCGACCTTGCCGCTGTAGAGCGTCACTGCGCCGCCGGCATCGATCGCCAGGAAGGAGTCGACCTCGGTGAGCGCGAGCGGCTTGGCGCCCTGGGCGAGCGTCTCGCCGGGCGCGCCGGCGAGCGAGAAGCTGACGACGAGCGCGCCGCCGCCCTTGAGCACGTCGCGTCGAGAAGCGTGAATCGTCATGGCTGGCTCCCCCTCACGCACCGGCCGCGCGCATGACCGCTTTGACGATGCGGGCATGGGTCCCACAGCGGCACAGGTTGTTG
>Ga0124850_1000118_pt1 | contig 11384 bp, 15 predicted proteins | sample PanSoiMetaGPlot1_FD_97462 | JGI IMG/M metagenome (GOLD analysis project Ga0124850, IMG submission 97462) | Tropical forest soil microbial communities from Panama analyzed to predict greenhouse gas emissions - Panama Soil - Plot 1 (PacBio error... | ecosystem: Environmental > Terrestrial > Soil >...
GCCGACGAAGGAGGTGTTGCTGCCGACGAAGGTAGTCCTCGCATTGGCGCGAGAGCCGCCGGAAAATGCATGCTGCCAGCCGGTCAGGAACTGAAATGCCAAGCCGCCCGAGACGATGGTCGCCGCCGCGACCATCGCGGCGATGCCGATGGTCCACCTCGAAACGCGCGCTTGCTCCGTCTCGCGCCCCCGTGCGTGCGCCCCGTCGATATCTAACCGCGCCGCGGTCGACCTTTGCGGTTTGTGTTTCTTCCCGGAACTCGGTTTGGAACGAGCCACGACGCCGTGCCCTCACTCTGTCTTCACCACCACCAGCCGGGACGCAGATATGGCCGGCGATGAACCTATAAGCTGGCGGATACTGTTGTTGCTGGCAATGATCATGGAATTTCTCCATCGATTCCTATCCGCGCCGGGAAAATTGCTGTCACCCAACTATACCGCACGATGGAGATGGCTGCATTGCGGGATAGTGATCCGTCAAAGCCGGTCATTAGGCGGTGTCGGTTCAATGTCCGGTTTGCCCGAACGATTTATGAGTACGCGCCCTGCCGGACTAACGCGCTGCAGCAAAGACACCGTCACTGCGACACCCACATCTCAATCCGCGTTGGTGCCTTGGACCGTCCACGAGGTCAGTCTGTTCGGTAATCTGGACCAGATGATCGTTGCTCGCCGGCCGGTTTCGTTGAAAGCCTTGCGCGGGCGGGCGGCAACGCCACCGGGGCGTGAGCAAAGTCCTTCAGCACTGGGGCCGGCACGGAAACGACGTTGGGAGTTCCCCAAGCCGTGGAGATACGAACCGCATGTGATCCGAACTGAATGCTCGTTGTGAGCAGGTTACTGGCAACTGCAACCACTCGGCCCGCGCAATCAAAAATGGGCGCGCCAGAGGCACCGTGATCGAGCACGAGGCGGTCGTCTCCGTCATACACCTCCAGCAGCGCCGTGCCCGCGAAACGTTGGCCCTCGCCGTATTGGACGAATCGACCACCTGCGACGCGCAGGTGGCCGTCGGGATAGGCGAGGCTCACAATCGGTTCCTCGGGAACGAGTGGGTCCGTCCGGAGCTGAAACCCTTGTGCACTGGAAAACGCCATCTGCAATTCGAGCACGGCAATCTTTTCGGCATGGGTACCCGCGAAATGCTGGATGCGTGCGGCAATCGACTGCTTGTCCAGTCCGTTTCGAATCTCGACTTGCTTCCAGTTCTGGTCCGATAGATGCATGGCCGCGGCAGCATGCTTGACCGTTACCATCGACAGCGGAGAAAGAAACCAGCCAGTGCCCCTGATACCCAGCACGCCAGGTCGCGCCTCTATTTTCTCGTTATCGTCAAAGTACCGCGTGATGCCCACCGTAGAGTGAGCCAGCGCGAAAGGATTAATACATCCCGCCGTGACGCGAGATGATGATGCTGCAAGCAGGATAAGAATAAAAAATAGCCGTCGCTGCATGACCCGCCCCGAGTTGGACAACGCACACTCGGTGTGCTCTCGCGCCGGAACGCGTCACTGCGAGAATCAAAGTAAAGTTATCACCGTGGCGGCTCAAGGTCACCCTGTCCCCAGCATTTTGTCGGCTCCAGACAATCGACCTCAAATGGATTTCGTTTCTCGAGACTATGAGACCTCGAACCTGGCAGATTTAGCCGCTCGTCCCGCATGGGTCCCAGTTACCAAGCTGACTGCCTCAGTTGCCCATCACGCCATGTATAAAGATAAACTGTTGCGGCCATCGCCGAAATGAGCCCCGCAAAGTCACTCGCACGCATCAGCGGTGAAGCATTGATTGTGGTGAGCACGTCGCCCTGCTGAATGTGCGCGGCGGCGGCAGGGCTGCCCGGTTCCGGCTGGTCGAAGATTGCGCCGTAGGGCTCTGACGTGCCGAGGCTCTCGGCGAATGCTGTCGTCATAGGGCTAACCCCGACACCAATCCATCCACACACGTCATTGCCGTTCCACTGCTCTTGCTTCTCCTCTTGCACGACGGTTGCATCCGCGACACGGGCTTGCGCGATGTCCGACACTGCGTAGGTCCAGGCACTGATCTGAAATACAAGCAGGGCTTCGATAACGACTGTTATCAAACCTACGACCCGGCATCCACTCAGTGGGGGCCAATCAGTGTTCCAGATTGCCGAAGTCGCAATCCCACGGCAGATGATCCAGGAGATTTTGCGACTTATCGCGGAGCTGCCGCTGCTGCCGCCGCCGGCACCGGCATGAAACGTCCGATCTTCATGCATCAACGGCAACCAACGGGAGGAGCCCGTCCGAATGCCATGCAAAATGGCCAGACAGACCCTCGAACGGCATGCAGGAGCCTGCGATGCCGGAAGTCGCCTTTATCTCGGGTCGGGACTTCTAAGCAGTCCAGAAAATCGCTACAATTTGTCCCACTTCCGAGTTCATCCGGCGGGAATCCCGGTTGAAAGGGAAACACCCGTGAAGAGGTCCGACCAAGACGCGAACAACAGATTCGCTCTTCACCGGCGGGGGATGATGCTCGCGACTGCCGCCGCTTTCTTCCCGGTCCATGGCGCATCAAGCGAAACCGGGTCACGCAACGCGCAGCCTGACGTCGGCATCAATGCTGATCCAGCCGTACCAATTCCCGCTGCTCAGTCGCTCGGGATAGGCAAGGACCGCGCCCTCGTGCTCGGCGGAGGCGGCGAATACGTCATTGCCTGGCTGCTCGGGTTCGCTCGCGGGCTCCGCAGTGCGGGTGTATCCTACGACGTGGCCGATGTCATTGTCGGCACCTCGGCCGGAGCGATCGTCGGGAGTGCGGTCGCGGCCGATCACGCCGGGTTCTTGTATGACGATATGAATTTTTTTGGACGGTTTCCAAAACTCCTTGGGGATTTGATACCGACCAGTGCGTCCAACCCCAGTCAGGTGCGCGCGCGTGAGCTCGCCGAAGCCGCTCGCGATGGCAGCGTCGCCACGATCCAATCAATCGGCCGCGGCGCCATGGCTGCACGCAATCCGCCGGTTCGCAACCTCCAGCTTATGATCGATATCCTCAGTCTTGGACGCTCCTGGCCGAATCCGCGGTTCCACGCGACGACGACGGATTGCTACACCGGCGAGCGGCTCGTTCTCTCGCAATCGAGCAACATTCCGATCTCGCATGCGGTCTGCGCGAGCGTGTCGTTGCCAGGCGTTTTCGGGCCCACCTGGATCGGCGATCGGCTGTGCATGGACGGCGCCATGTGTTCGACCAGCACCCACGTCGATCTCATCGGCGGCGCCAAGCGTGCCTTGGTGGTCGCGCTCACCGACAAAGGGCTGCGGTTTTCCAACATCCCGAACGATATTGAGCAGGAACTGAGCTATGTCGAAGCCGCGGGAACCAAGACACTTCTGATCGCCGCCGACCCCGCCAAGGTCCATCTGCTGTCTGCTGCCGAGATCGAACTGGCGCTGAAAGCAGGGCGCGATCGTGCCCTACACGAGGCCGATCGGGTGAAAGCGTTTTGGGCTTGAGCAGCGAGTGGCTAGCTGCAGGTAGACGCGAACCCCATGCGATACAGCGGCGGTTAATTGTATTTTACCTCATCGGCGTTGTCAGAGGGAGAGGCCACCTTGAACCTTCCCCGCCGACGATTCCTGCATGTAGCCGCCGGCGCTGCCGTTCTCCCGGCCGTGTCGAGCGTCGTGAGTTAGTCGCTACCCACAAGGTCGAAGCATGCTGCAACACTGGCTCATTGACCTCATTGGTCACGTTTCCGGTCTCAGCGATGCACAACTTCAGACAAGTTGAGACATCGTTGCCAGCGACCAAGGCGCTGATTGATCTTCTCGATCGGGCACAGCCGCGTGAATAGATCAGGTCGATCGCGGGGGGCCATGGCGAGCAGCAAGCAATGGCACGCAGCTCAAGTGCAGCTATCGTCTCAGCCTATGATCGACCGGGGCTGGCGAAAGTGATCAAGGAGAACAGTGATGGCTGACCGTTTCCTCCGCGAGATCAGGGACATGCATCAGTTGGAAAGACATTCGGTCATTGCCGCCGGCAAAGGCCGAAGAGTTCATGAAGCGGCTGGGCGATGACGCCGCCGACGAGTGGGTGTTCGGCGCGCGACGCCCAGCTGCCGCTGCCGGATCTCGACTGGTGCTGGTTGTTTCTCGGCGGACGCGGCGCCGGCAAGTCGCATTCGATGTCGGGCGCAGTGCACACGGCGGTGCCTGCCGGGATGTCACAAATACGACGCTGGCGTCGCAATGCGCCCCTTTGCGTGGCCGCGCGAAGCAGCCTAGAGTGTGGGCGAAGTCAGCTTCTTCTGTCCCTCAGGCGAAGAGGGTCCTCTTTCAGGACCTCTGTCTCACTTCGACCGGTGTAAAATCAACTCCGGCGAAGCGCGGATTACTGTGGGCTTCTCGCGTCAGCCGAACAGCAAAGCGGATGTTCTCTTCAGATGACGAAGCTGAAGGCGGCGTCCGCTTGAATTTGGCAATGGGGGACAGCGTGTCCAGGCAGCAAGGGCCGCCCCCGGACCCGCCAGCAAGACGAACCTTGATGGGCGCGCGCGAGCCGGGCAAGCGCTAACGCCGCGTGATCGCATCAACGCGCGCCGCGCGAGCGAGCTCGTCGAGCGCGCCTCGGTCGAGCCCGGTCGCTTTCGTCCAAGGGGCTCGAGCTTAATTTCCCTACGCAGCACACGCCAAAAGCTATCAGCGGCCCAATCGGGATAAAGAGATACCCCCATGCGATATGCAATACGCTGCACACCAGGCGGCTTACTCAAAGACGATGCCAGCGGCAATGTAATCGACTTCGCCACCTACGACCGGATCTGGCGCCAGTTTTTCGCCCACCATGCCAACTGGCGCCCGAGCTCTTCGGCGATGCGGCGCTGATTGCAAGTCTCGCTCTCGCTGCCCGTAATGGACCAACGCGTCGACAATCCCTTCGAGCGCCGTGTCGGCGAGCTCGATCGGATAGACCCGCTTGCCGTCGCCGCTGGCGTGACCGGCGCGAGCGCTCGCGCCGAGCGAGGATGTGGGGCGGCGTCTTTTGCAACATTGCCGGACTATAGACCCGGCGCGCCTCGCTCCTTGCGCATTTTCCTTGTCGCCACGACGGCGACCTTGGAAAGATGAACCATGAGCGACCGCGATCTCATTGCGCTCGGCTTCACCGCTCGCCCGCACCTTTGACTTTCGGCGGATTCTTCATGTCCAGAAGCGCATGGGTTTGTCTGGATTTTGAAGATTGGGCCTCCAGTCGTTCGGTCACTCGCCGCTCAACGGTCAGGGAACAGGAGTGATACCTGCACGCGAGTCGACCAGGTCGGACCATTGTTGGGGTGAATGAGGTGGTAAAATCCCTGGACTGACGCATCGAACGACTGATCACCGACTTTGAACACGCGGCCGAGACCGCCGCCAACAGGAACGGTCCATTGCTGGCCAGGTGCAGCCGTCCAGTTCACAGTCACGAGGGGTGAACTGTTCAAGTACCATCCATCACCCCCAGGTATGTTGTAGTTGATGACGTATTCGGCCGTAAAAAAGTTGACCGATGTGCGCCCCGGAGCGCCGCCAACCGACCATTGATTGTTGGCTATCATTCCGATCACCCAATGCTCCGGGCGGTAAAACACCGCAAACGTCGGACCGAGCCCTGCCTTGCCGTCCCCGAGGATGGCATCGCTTGCTGATGGCGCCCCTATGATCGGCCCGAAGCCCCAGTAGAAATCCTTGATACCCGAGTCAACCGGCGTAAGGAACAGCGACACAGTGGCGTCGCCCGTACCGTTCGTACTGCTGTCAATTAGTGGATTGGGCTGGCTCGTTACCGGAATGACCGTGCGTGAAATGATGTTCCATTGATCGTTCACGCTTATGGGGACGACCGGCCTGATGGTGAGGACGTTCTGTGTCCGGTTGAACGGACCGACGTTGGGGGTGGTCTCGAGCCGGAACGGCACGGCGATCAGCGACGCAACGGGGTTCTGCGATGCCTTGGCCAGCTCCTCGATGTCTCGCCCTTTTGCGCGCGACGAACCGGCTTGGTCATCCGGAGTAAGAGTCGCGTCATCCGAACCACCTCTCTCGAACTTGTAGTTCACACCCACTTTGATCATCTGGGTATCGCGGCGCCAGCTCACGGCGGAGACTGTGGACGTAGTCCAGTCTCCCAGCTTGAGATAGTCGTATTCGAGCTTGACCGTCCAGTTGGGCTTGAGCCCGTATTCAAGTCCTCCGCCAAAAAGCCACCCACCGCTGGTATTTGAACCAGTCCAGATCGGCATTCCGCTCGGGACGGTAAGCGCCGCGCTATCTTGCGCCCAGCCGCCGCCGACCTTCCCGTAAGCCAGCAATCGGCCGGATCCGGATGTAATTCCAAAACGTGCGGCGACGGTGCTGATCCATTTCTGCCTGTCGGAAAACTGAACCGGCCCTAACGGCGAGGACACTGTAAAACTTGGACGGCCAAAGCTGGCCCAATCGAAGTCCCCCTCGACGCCAACCACGAAATGGCCAGCCTGCAGGTTGTAACCGAGCTGGAAGCCGCCGATGAATGCAGTGCTGAAGGGATCATCCCACGCCGTGCCCGCGACATTCAGCGTGCGGTTGGACCAGGCACCACCGACGTTGGCACCCAGATAGAGCCCGGACCAATTGTAGAGCACAGGGGGCGCATAAACTGGAGTCCTGATTGGCACATCGGCCGCCGCGGCGGCATATATCACGCCAACGTCAAGAAAGGCGCCAATCAAAAGCGCACGGAGGTTGCGCCGCATGTGCCAACTCCAACGGGGGCGGTGCCGAGCTTCTCAGTATCCCCATTCTCCGCACGCGTTCGATCATAATAACTCGAACTGGTCGAACCGACCGCGACACCGAGTGTCACTTTGGCACCGAACCGAGGCTAAGTTTGGAATAAAAATTGGTGCGATCGTCTAATTGCAAAAGGCTGTGATGGAAAAGCTACAGCATTGGGAATCGCAGTCACAAGCATGGGAGCCGACTGCCGCTGTAAACTCCGTGTAAGCATTGCGGTCTACGCGCCCTCCGAGTTCCGGTTGGGTCAAAACCGGTAGTGCTGTGGTCGAGCACAAGATTTCCGCTTCGCCCCCAAAACTACTAGTCTAATTCGCGGGCCGGAACCGTCGCGCGTACAGGCGCCGCGGGTGATTTCGGGTGTCTCAATCCTCCGGTTAAGGGGAATAATTATAATCCGTCCCTCCGGGGTTTGGTTGTAGGCCAGCGCCGCGAGCGTGCGCAGCGCTTCCTTCTGGACACGTTCGCCCATGGCCCTAGGCAAGTGAGCGCCGTCGAGGAAGCGGCCAGATGCTCGCGCAGGCGCGCGCCGACGTCGGCATCGTCGTCAGCCGCAGCAATGCCGGCGGCGTGCAGGCGGTGCAGTGGTCGCTGCCGCTGCCGTCCGCAGGCGCCTCGCTCGCCGCCACCGCCGTCGCCGCTGCTACTCTCGCCACGCCAGCGCACGCGCACGGCGGATTCTTCCTCGGGCTCAACTTCGGCATTCCATTCGCCGCGCAAGACCCATACCGGTCATTGATCCCGACGGACCAGAACCAACCCCGGTTATTGCATGCGTCTCGATGCCGATGGGCTCGGCGTCTGCTCCGCCGGCGAGATATTGAATGTGACCCAGCCGTTCCAGCCGGCGGGCCGGTTCTGGTTGCCGAATTCCCAGTAGCTTTTGAAATTGAGATAACCTTGAAGCTCATTGGTCAGGGGAATGATGTATCCGAGCTGCGGCCCCGCGCCCACCACCGCCGACTTGAAGCAGCCCACGTGGTTGCCGGCGCCGGTGTCGCAACCGACCTCCTGGTAGACGTAGCCGACGGCACCGACAAGAACGTGTTTCGTTACGAATTGCGACGCGCCCCAATCGAAATGCATGTCGACGCCGTTCTGATACTGGGTCGATTGATTGCTGAAATTGTAGGTGAAGCCGAGCACGCCCGAGAACTCGTGCCCGGTCTGCGGATCGAGATAGGTGTAGCCGGCGCCGGCGTCGATCGCGCTGTGCCCGATGCCGAGATTCGACAACCGCGTGGAGTCATAGGCTCCAACCGGTATGCCGCCGGTGATGTAGGTCATGTAATTGTGAACGCCGTTGTTCCAGCGCAGCGAGGCTAGCGGCAAGACGTCTCCGAAGCCGGTGACCGAGTCGCTGATAGTGTCGAAGCGCGAGAATGGGACTGTGCCCAGCGGCGTCGCCAACGCGCCTGTAATTGAGCCTGCTAAGGAGGTGTCACTGCGGCCATATGCTCCAAGGGCACCCACGGTAAGCTGCCCTCCAAACACCGGCGTGGCGAAGGTGTATTCCGGCAAGAGAAATTCGAGATCGGCTCTCGCTTGAAGGCTTGCGTTCACGCTCCCCGCGAGGTTGGCGGAAATTCTACCGGTCCGGAACTCGAGCGCTTTGGCAACATCGGCTCCCTCGGAGACGCTGGTGTGATAATAGATCGAGGTGAGCGACCATCCCGGTTGCATCGGCGTTGCCGCGAGGCTTCCGAAAAAGCCGGGAAGCCAGAAGCTCACGCCGCCTTCGTCGGCCATTGCGTCATTCATTGCGCTGAAGCTCGCAATGATGCACGCTCCGAACAGCCCGGCGGCACGAGCCCTTAACTTCAAATGCAACATGACACACCCCCGTCTTGCCTGATCCACTTCACTTAGGCATGTACATCGCGCCGCTAACAAGGCAGTCCGCTCCGGTATTTTGCGCGAGGATGCGATTTTTCGTCGATGTGTTATATTTGGCACGGTTGCGATCGTCCAAGCCTGTCCCATGCAGAAGAGCGAGGCCAACTGCCGCGCAGCCAGTTGTCCCTTCCGAAAACTCCATCCAAGATCCATGGCGAACTGCTCAAGCTGGGCATCGAGGTCGCGCAGTCCACGGTTTCGATCTACATGGTGCTAGGCGGGATCGCCCATTGCAGACCTGGAAGACGTTCATTTGCAACCACATGGAGGGGATTGCTCGCTCCCGCAATGCATGCCGGCGCATGCATTCCATGCGCGCCTCCAAGAAGGCTAAAGGCCACCTCCGTAATAAGCCGCGACTGCATGCATCTCCTCCGGTGTCAATTGCCTCGCGATCGTGCGCATCTGCTCGCTGATGTCGTTCTGGCGCATGCCTTGAGCGAAGGCCAACAGCTGGCTTTCGATACCGTGACAGGCGGAGCATGGCGCGATGCCGCGTGCGGGCGCCTTGATGGGTACACTCGAGTTCGCCAAATCCCGGAACGAGCGCAAGAAGGTCGAGATGCCGCGAGGCCAAGCGCCGCATCGTGGCAGATCGGGTCGAGGATCTATTGGAGGCCTTCATTGCTCAACGTCTGTCGTAGATCGTCGAACCCGTCTTGCTGTTAGCAGTGTCGCCTTTGCCGTACCGGAAGAAGGACTTGTCGACGTCAACAATAACCGCGTACTTGATGTCGATCAGGTAATTGAGCCCATAGCCGAACTGGACGCGCTTGTTGGCTTTCGCGGTGGGAGATTTTTCACTTCTCTGAAGTCCCCCTCCCCCCTGCCCGTGGGGTGCCGCGCGCGCTCGGTGCCGCACGCGCCCCGGATCGGGGCCTGGGCTTGCGAGAGCTCCTGCTTCGCAAACAATCCAACGAAACAGATTGGCGACGGCTTGGGCGAGCTCGAGATCAAACCCGAGTCGTTGCGCTACATCGTGTGTTCGACGCGCGAACTCCTGGAAGACTCAAGCGTCAACATCGAACGTGGCTCATGGACAAGGCGCGGGGGGCGTTTGCGTTTCAGATTAACGACGCGATTTTGGTGGGCGACGGTTTCGGCAAGCCAATGGGAATTTTGAATCCGCAAGCCGGCATCCCGATTGCCGAGACCGGCAGCGGCACGCCGGCCGGGCAATTCTCGTGGCAGGATCTGGTAATGCTGCGCTGGCAAGTGCCGATGTCGCTGCAAGGCGACGGCGCGTACTTGATGAACCAAACACGTGGGCGCTCTGCTCGACGATGTCGGATGCGAACGGGCGCCCGATCATGACGGTAGCACCGACGGAGGTCGCGCCGTTCCTGCTCGGCGCTGTGCCGGTGGTGGTCGCGAATCAAATGCCCGATGTGGCGCCCGGTGCAACTCCAGTAGCCTACGGCAATTGGAAGCAGGCTTACACGGTCGTGAACCGCAAGGCGGTGACGATGACCCAAGATTCCGCTAGGAGACCTGGCCCCGCGCGTAACATGCGGCATGCGGCGCGCGGAAGGTGAAGGGGGCCGCTTCCACTCGTCATGGCGGGCGGCCCCTTTTCATTGTGCAGCACGATCCCGTTGCGGTGACGCACGCCGCGCGCGTCGCTCGCGTTGCCGCCGCCAGCGACCGAGGTCGGTATACTCGCGATCGGTGCTCGGGAAATTTCTCGCCCGGATCGTAGCGCTCCCATGCCAGGCGTTGTATGGTGCAACGGTAGATCGAGCTCTGATCTTAGCAGGCTGTCTCAAGACCGGGGAAGCTTCCCTTCGCGCCGCAAGGCGATGTCGGCGGACTCATAATGGCGAGCCTCGTCGGCGTCCCGGTGCCCGCGTCGGCCTCCCCGGCTTCGTCACGGGCTTGCTCGGCATCCTCGGGCTCAATTGGTATCGAAAGAAAAGGATCGCATTATGAGGACGATTGGCGCGGCAATGCTGGCGTTGTTGTTCGCCACTCAGGCGCACGCAATTGGGGAGGCCCCGGCGCTTTGGTCCGGTCGGGTGCCAAAGTGGTTTTGGGAGGCCCCGCCGCCGACAGGTCCAAGTGTGGTGCACCGAAAGAACGTGCGGCCTCAGAGGGCCAAAGTGCGGAGAGAGCAGTAGGAACAAAACCATGACCGACAAGCCCGGCTCACGCCCGGGCTTTTTGTTTGCGCACATTCGAAAGAGCCCACTACCCGCATCGCGCGCGTCCTGGAAACTCAACCGGGCAAGCTCCATTGCACCGCTTGCGCCCCGCCGGTGTTGGCACGGCTCGTGACGACGCCGAGCTCGGCGCGCGCTTGGCCGAGCGTGTGCGGATCAATGTGCGCCTTCTCGGCCGCCTCCTCGAGATCGTTCACCGGCTTGGCGCCATGGGCGAGCGCGTCGCGGAGAAACCGCTCAGCGCGTTCGCGGCGTTCCGGCTTTGCCGCCTTTGATTTTTCGCGTGATGACTTGCGCGTCTCCTTGCGCGCGGCCTTGCGTGCCTCGGCGGCGAGATCCTTGCGGGCGTTGATGGCGGTGCCGTGGCTCACGCCGGCGGCCCTTGGCGACGTCCGCGAGGGTCGCGTTGGGATTGGCCTCGAGCGCGGCGCGGGCGCGATCGCGCGCTTCTCTAGTGGGCCGGCGCCTCTTTCGCGGTCGCGTTGCTTTCCGCGGTTTCGGTCCTGGTCGGCCGACCTTGCGTGCTGGCGTGGAG
>Ga0124850_1000119_pt1 | contig 11355 bp, 10 predicted proteins | sample PanSoiMetaGPlot1_FD_97462 | JGI IMG/M metagenome (GOLD analysis project Ga0124850, IMG submission 97462) | Tropical forest soil microbial communities from Panama analyzed to predict greenhouse gas emissions - Panama Soil - Plot 1 (PacBio error... | ecosystem: Environmental > Terrestrial > Soil >...
GGGCCAACCGGTCGTGGTGGAGAACCGCCCCGGCGCCAATACCGTGCTGGTGGGCGCCCAGCAGGTCGCCAAGGCAGCGCCCGACGGCTACACGCTGCTCATGGCCATCGATTCCACACTGACCATGAATCAATACCTTTATCGCAACCCACCCTACGACCCCTTCACGGACTTCGTGCCGGTCACGCTGACCGCGAAAACCATGCAGCTCCTGATCGTCAACGCGGCGAGCGACGTGAAGACGGTGAAGGAGCTGATCGCCAAGGCAAGGACACAACCCGGAAAGCTCAACTACGGCGCCGGCACCATCACCACCAAGCTCACCGGACATCTGTTCAACAAGGCTGCGGGCATCGACACCGTGCTCGTCCCCTACAACGGAAGTGCCGAAGTCGCCCAAGGCGTGCTCACCAGGAGTGTGGATTTCTCCTTCGACGGACCGTCCGCGTCGCTCTCGCTGATCCAGAGCGGGGCGTTCCGCGTATTGGCCAAGTTCGATCCTCGCCCGTTCCCGCCCGTGCCCGATCTTCCGATCATCACCGCGGAGCTACCGAAGATGGACGAGATCACGGTCTGGCTCGGGCTGGTCGCGCCCAAGGGCACGCCGCCCGCCATCGTCGATAAGCTGCAAGCCGAAGTGGCGAAGATTCTGGCCGATCCCGCCATCAAGTCGAAGGCGGACGCCTCGGGCCTGTTTCCCGCGACCAGCACTCCGGCGGAATTTTCAGCCTTCATCCGCAAGGAGGCGCAGCGCTGGTCGGCCGTCGTAAAGGAAACCGGGATGAAGTACGACTGAAGCGCGCAACAAGGCCGGAGAACATCGTGCGCCTCATCGTCCGTTGGGTTGCTCGCTGCAGCGCGGTCTGCGCCTGTTCCGGGCTCGCATGCCTCATCTGCATGCTCGCAATTTCCGGCGCGACTGCCCAAGGAACCGCCGACAGCCAGAGCTATCCCAATCGAACCGTCCGCATCATCGTGCCGTTCCCGCCTGGCGGACCGACCGACATCCTCATGCGCGTCGTCGGCCAACGCCTGAGCGAGGTGTGGCACCAGCCGGTGGTGATCGAAAACCAGCCCGGCGCCAATACCGCGATCGCGGCCGCGCGCGTCGCCAAAATGGCGCCCGACGGCTACACCCTATTCGCCGTGATGGATGTCACGATGGTGCTCAATCCCATCACCACCAGCAACCTGTCTTATAATCCGCTCAAGGACTTCGCCCCGATTACGCTCGCGTCCAAGAACACGTCGCTGCTGAACGTTCGCGTCGAGGATGGGCCGAAGACCGTCAAAGAGTTGATCGAGCGCGCCAAAGCCAGTCCCGGCAAGCTCAACTACGGTGCCGGGATCATCACGACGCGCCTCGCCGGCTATCTGTTCAACCGCGAGGCCGGGCTCGACGTGCAATACATTCCGTTCAACGGCAGCGCGCCCACGGTGCAAGCTCTCTTGACCGGCGCGGTCGACTACGTCATCGACGGCGCCGCCACCAGCCTCCCGCTCATCCAGAGCGGCAAATTGCGGGCGCTCGCCAAGCTCAACAGCCGTCCGCTCCCGGCTTTGCCGGAGGTCAGGCCGCTCGCGGTCGAAGCCGGCATTCCGGCGCTCGACGACATCTCGACCTGGATCGGGTTGGTGGCGCCGGCCGGCACGCCGCGCGCCATCGTCGACAAGGTCCAACGCGAAGTCGTCAACACGTATGCCGATCCCGTCATCGCCGAGAAACTCGAGAAATCGGGCATCGGCGCGGTCAGTAGCACGCCGGAGGAATTCGAGGCCTTCGTGCGCAAAGAGCTGGACCGCTGGAATCGAGTGTTCAAGGACAGTGGAATAAAGCTCAACTGATCCCTCCACCCCCTCCGCCACGATTTTCTCTCCGCCAAACGAACGACCCGGTTGCCCGGGTATCCAACCACGGAGCCGCAATGTCGAAGCCGAAAATCCTGATCTTTGCCCCGCGCGAGGAGCCGCCGGAGACCGTCAACGCGCTCGAAGGCTTGGGTTGCGAGCTCGTCTTCGGTGACAGCGACTGGCAATTGCCACGTACCACCCACGAAGACGCCGTCGTGGAGGCGGCGCGCGACGCGGTCGCGCTCATGGGCACGTCCATGCGCCACACCCCGATCAGCCGGCGGATCATGCAGGCCTCGCAGCGGCTGCGCATCGTCGCCAAATACACCGTCGGCGTCGATGACGTGGACACGGACGCGGCGACCGAGCTCGGCATCATGGTCTGTCACGCGCCGACCGAATCCAACTGCTTCGGCGTCGCCGAGACCACCATCACCTTCATGCTGTCGCTGCTCAAGAAAGTCGCCGAGCGCGACGCTGACGTGCGCGCTGGCAAATGGCGCACCGCGGACAACTTCGCCTATTACGTCGGTAGCCGCGCCTCCGACGGATTCCCGGGCCAGACCGTCGGCCTCGTCGGCCTCGGGCGGATCGGAACGCGGGTCGCAGAGCTGCTGGCGCCGTGGCGCGCGCGGATCATCGCCTACGATCCCTATGTGCCGCCCGCGCATTTTCTCACCCACGGCGTCACGTCGGTCGATTACCAGACGCTGCTACGGGAGTCGGACGTGGTGTCGTTCCACGTCGTGCTCACCCCGGAGACGCGCTACATGTTCGGCGAGGCCGAGCTCAAGCTGATGAAGCCGAATGCCATCGTGCTCAACACCGCCCGCGGCAAGGTGGTGGACGAAAAGGCGCTCGCGCGCGCCATCGACGAGGGGCGCATCCGCGGCGCCGCCATCGATGCCTTCGAGGAGGAGCCGCTGCCGGTGGATTCGCCCCTGCGCAAGCTCCGCGACCGCGTGCTGCTCTCGCCCCACTCCGCCTCCTATACCGAGGGGGGCGAGCTGCGGCAGGGCGTAGCCTGGGCCACGCGCTCGGTGGTCACCGCGCTCAAGGGTGGCATTCCGGACAATGTCTACAACCGGGAAGTCATTCCGCGCTGGAAGGAGCGCTTCGGCGGCGCCAGCGCGGCTGACGCATAGGTCGGTCGGGAACGGCGCATTTCGGCCCAAATCCGCGCGGTTTTTCGCCTGCCGTTGGCACGGCGAATCGCTTGATCTTTGTGAAGAACCAATGACTTAAGATATGCACTTTTTGCATATCTGCGGCGCAACATGGCACCTGCTGCAGCGCACCATGGAACCTTATGTGTGATTACAACGATTGCCCGGCCTGGAGCCGGGCGGAAAGGTAACAAGCCATGTTGGTCGCAATCTTGAACTTCCTCCGCGCTTGGAGGCGCTACAACACGAGCCTGACAGAGCTCTATCAGCTCGGCGACCGCGAATTGGCCGACATCGGTATCACCCGGTCGGACATCCCGCGGATCGCGTGGATGGCGCCCAGCGCGAAAAATTCTAACTCCAAAGGCGCCCGCACCCTGCGGGCGCTTTTGCTTTGGGCCTTAAAAGCCTAGCTCGCCTTTCAACCGCGACCGGTTCCCCGTTCCGCCCGCCGTCATTTGCAACACCGAAAACGGGACGAGATAATCTCGTCCCATGACCGACGAGCGCTTGCGAGCAGTGCACGTCATCGGCGGCGGGCTTGCCGGGTCCGAGGCGGCTTGGCAGATCGCCGCACGCGGCGTGCCGGTCGTGCTCCACGAGATGCGTCCGCTGCGCACGACCGCGGCCCACAAGACCGCCGCGCTCGCCGAGCTGGTCTGCTCGAACTCCTTGCGTTCCGACGACAAGGAGCACAACGCCGTCGGCCTCTTGCATGAGGAAATGCGCTGCCTCGGCTCGCTGATCATGCGTACGGCCGACGTCAATCAGGTCCCGGCAGGAGGCGCCTTGGCGGTCGATCGCGAAGGCTTTGCGGCGGCCGTGACCGCGGCGCTCGCCGCCCATCCGCTGATCGAGATCCGCCGCGAGGAGGCCGCAGGCTTGCCGCCTGCCGATTGGGACAGCGTCATCGTCGCCACTGGACCGCTGACCTCGCCGGCGCTTGCCGAAGCGATCGCCAAGCTCACCGGCGAGGACGCGCTCGCCTTCTTCGATGCCATCGCCCCGATCGTTCACCGCGAGACGATCGACATGTCGCGCGCTTGGCTGCAGTCGCGCTACGACAAGGCGGGACCTGGTGGATCGGGCGCCGACTACATCAACTGTCCGCTCACGCGCGAGCAATACGACGCCTTCGTCGCCGCCCTTCTCGCCGGCGACACGGTCGCCTTCCACGACTGGGAGACGCCCTATTTCGACGGCTGCTTGCCCATCGAGGTGATGGCGGCACGTGGCCGCGAAACCCTGCGCCATGGGCCGATGAAGCCGTTCGGCCTCACCAATCCGCACGCGCCGGGGGTCAAGCCCTATGCCGTCGTGCAACTGCGCCAGGACAATCGGCTCGGCACCCTGTTCAACATCGTCGGCTTCCAGACCAAGCTCAAGCACGGCGAGCAGACCCGCATCTTCCGCACTATTCCTGGCCTCGAGCGGGCCGAATTCGCGCGCCTCGGCGGCCTTCACCGCAACACCTTCCTCAACGCGCCCAAGCTCCTCGATTGCACCTTGCGGCTCAACGCCGAGCCGCGCCTGCGCTTTGCCGGTCAGATCACCGGCTGCGAGGGCTACGTGGAATCGGCCGCCGTTGGGCTTCTCGCCGGCCGGTTTGCAGCCGCCGAACGGCTTGGCCATTACCTCACGGCCCCGCCGCCAACCACGGCGCATGGCGCATTGCTGGCGCATATCACCGGCGGCCACGTGGAAATCGCCTCCTGCGCAGGAGCGGCCAGCCCGCGCTCCTACCAGCCGATGAACGTCAATTTCGGCCTCTTTCCGCCGCTCACGCAGGCGGTCAAGAGCGAAAGCGGTGAGCGCCTGCGCGGCACGCAGAAAGCGCTGGCAAAAAAGCGCGCGTTCAGTCGCCGCGCCCTCGTCGACCTCGAGCGCTGGATCACCGGCGCTGACCGCGCCGCGGCGCCGGAATAGAATCGATGAGCTTGCCGCGCGACATCGAGGGGCGCTGGACCAACGGGGTGGTGCTCAAGCGCGATCTGTTTTCGACGGTGGAGCGCGGCCGCTTCGGCACCCGCGCGGGCGAGGTCGAGGCGGTGCTGCGCCGGATCGATGAAGTCCCGTGGTGGAGTTTTGGCCTGGCGCGCCATCTGTTTGCCCGCGAGCGGCGAGCGCTTGCGATCGCAGGCGAACTCGGCATTGCGCCACCGCTGTTGTTCGCCGGTCGTGATGCGCTCGTTCGCGGCTGGATCGATGGCCTGCCGCTCCACATCGCCAAGCCGCGCGGCGAGCATGGCTTCTTCCGCTCGGCGAAGGCGGCGCTGCGCAAGTTGCATCGCGCCGGCATCTGCCACAATGACCTCGCCAAGGAGCAGAACTGGCTGCGCGGGCGGGATGGGCGCGCCTATCTCACCGATTTCCAGCTTGCCGCGCACTTCTCGCGCCGCTCCTGGCTTTTCCGCATCGCGGCTTACGAGGACCTGCGACACCTGCTCAAGCACAAGCGGCGCTATGCCCCCGAGGCGCTCACCGCCGCCGAGCGACGCGTGCTCGCGAAGAAGAGCCTCTTGACCCGCGTCTGGATGGCGACCGGCAAGAAGCTCTATTACTGGATCACCCGCGACATGCTGCGCGTCAGCGACCGCGAGGGCGGCGGGACGCGGCTGCTCTACGACGCACCGCGCATCGCAGCGCGGCTCAAGGCGCATCCGCAGGTGCGCGACGCGGTGGTCGTGGCCTTCCCCGACCGCCGCGTCGGGACCGGGCTCTATGCGTTCGTCGAAGGAGAGCCGGGGCTGACCGAGCGCGGCCTGCGCGAATTCCTCGCGGCGGAGGCGGCGGCAAAGGCGGCCCCCAGATCGCCCGAGCATCTGCAGCTGACCGGGCCATTGCCGCGGACCGCTTCGGGGGACGTGCGTAGCGAAATCCTCGAACTCGTCGCGATGAACCAGGTCGATCTGATCGACTCGCTGATCGCAAGCGACGACGAGCGCAGCCTCGTCGCGCGCATCGTCGCCGATCGCCGCAACCTGCGCGACCGATTTGCGTTCTAGTCGAAAATCCGCCGCGGCCGCCGGGCCGCGCGCCAGATGAGCCACTGGCGCCGCCACGGCGCGATCGCAACCGGCACGAATGGATCGTAGCCGCGCCGCTCCATGCGCGCGAGCGTCGGCCCCGCAAGCGCCACCGGCAGCAGCGCCGGTACGAGGGCGGGGGCGGCCGTCGCGAGCAGTTGCCGCGCCGCGCCGAGATGGTGGCGCGCGCGCAGGCGCAGTTCGGCCAATGCCGCGCGCAATTGCGGTGTCGCCGGGCCGCCCTGGACGTCCAGCCGGTCGGCGCCCTGCCGCGCCAGGATTTCGAGCGGGATGAAGAGCTGGCCGCGCGCAGCATGGATCGGAAACGCCGCGAGCAATCCAGCAAGCGCATGGGCAAGACCAGCGTGATGGCTCAGCGCGCCGATATCGGGCGCGCTGCCGGCAGCGAGAATTTGCGCCGCGAGCGCGATGAGGCTCGCGGAGGCGCTGTCGGCATAGGCTTCGAGATCGGCAAGCGTCGCCATCGGTTCGTCATAGAGATCGAACCTGCGCGCCTCGATGAGCGCCTTGAAGGGCTCCGGCGGCAGCCGGTAGCGCGCCATGCTTGCGAGCAGCGCCGCCGCCACCGGATGGGCCGCGACTTCGCCCCGGCCCGCACCGTCGAAGACGTCGCTCCACCACTGCAGGCGGATCTCCCCTGCTACCGGCTCGCGAACGACCTCGCGCACGCGGGCGATTTCCACGTTGAAGGCGTAGAGCGCAAACAGCGCGTCCCGATGCTGGGCGGGAGCAAATAAGGTGGTGAGAAAGCGGTCTTTGTCCGCCGCGCGTAACAGCGCCCCGCAATGGGCGAATGCATCCTGCATGGGCGAGCGTCCCCATAAGGACACTAGCAAACTTATGATTGCCGCGCGGGGCGGGCTACGACTTCACGTTCGAGGTCTTCGCTTTCTCCGCCGGTTCCTCGGCTTCCATGCGTGACGTCCCCACCCCGAGATAAATCAGGATCGGAGCGGCGATGAAGACCGAGGTATAGGTTCCGACGAGCACGACGCCGAAGATCATGGTCGCCACGAAACTGTGGATGGCATGACCGCCGAACAGAAGCAGCGCGAGCAGAGCGAGCGTCACTGTCACGTGGGTGATGATCGAACGCGACAGCGTCGAATTGACCGAGATGTTGAGCAGGTCCGGCATGGACATGCGCTTGTATCGGCGCAGCATTTCGCGGATGCGGTCGTAGATGACCACCGTATCGTTGAGCGAGTAGCCGAGAATGGTGAGCAGCGCCGCGATGCTCGAGAGATCGAAGTCGATCTGCGTCAACGACATGTAGCCGATCGTCAGCACGAGATCGTGCACGTTGGCGATCATGGCGCCGAGCGCGAACTGCCACTCGAAGCGGAACCACAGATAGACCAGGATGGCGAAGATCGCCAGCCCAAGTCCGATCGTACTCTTGGCCAACAGTTCCGACGACACCCGCGGGCCAACCACTTCCACCCGGCGATAGTCGACCTCGCTGCCCAACGCCTCCCGGACCTTGGTGATGGCGGCCTGCTGGGCCTGTTCCCCGCCCGGCTGCTGGGCGACGCGGATCAGCACGTCGGCCGGGCCGCCGAACTCCTGCAGCTGCACGTCGCCGAGGCCGAGCCCGCCCAGCGCCGCGCGCATCTTGGCAAGATCGGCCGCGCCGCTCTTCGACTGCACCTCGATCAGCGTGCCGCCGACGAAATCGATGCCGAAATTGAGCCCATGATAAAAGAACAGCAGGATGGCAACGATCGACAGCGCCGCGGAGACCGGAAAGCTGATGCGCCGGAAGCGCATGAAGTCGAACTTGGTGTCGTCCGGGACGATCCGCAGCAGCGGGATGGAGCGATAAAGGCGCACGTTGGTTCGCCTATGAAATCGCCAGCTGCCGCGGACGCGCCCACCTCACCCACCAGGCCACGATCAGCCGTGTCAGCGTGAAGGCGGTGAAGACGGTCGTCACGATGCCGATGCCGAGGGTCACGGCGAATCCGCGCACCGGGCCGCTGCCGAAGAAGAACAGCACCGCGGCCGCGATGAAGGTCGTGATGTTCGAATCGAGGATGGTCGCGAGCGCGCGCGTGAAGCCGGCATCGATGGCGGTGATGGGAGTGCGGCCGGTACGAACTTCCTCACGAATGCGCTCGTAGATGAGCACGTTGCTGTCGACCGCGATTCCGATCGTGAGCACGATGCCGATGATGCCCGGCAGGGTGAGCGTCGCATTGAGCAGCGACAGGATGCCGAAAATCATGCCCACGTTGACGGCAACGGCAATGCTGGCGAAAACGCCGAACAGGCCGTACGTCGCCACCATGAAGACGACGACAAGCGCCGCGCCAAAGTAGGACGCGAGTTTGCCTTTCTCGATCGAATCCTGGCCCAGCCCTGCGCCCACCACGCGCTGTTCGATCACGGTGAGCTTGGCCGGCAGCGCGCCGGCGCGCAGAAGAATGGCGAGATTGTTGGCGGATTCCACGGTGAAGTTGCCCGAGATCTGGCCGCTGCCGCCCAGGATCGGCTCGCGGATCACGGGAGCGGAGATCACCTTGTCGTCGAGCACGATTGCAAACGGCCGGCCGACATTCTCCTGGGTGACCTGCGCGAATTTGCGCGCGCCCGCGGTATTGAACTTGAACGTGACGATCGGCTCGCTGCTGCGCTGGTCGAAGCTGGGCTGCGCATCGGTGAGCTCCTCGCCGGACACGATCACCCGCTTCTCGAGCAGGTAGGGTTGCGAGCGCTCCGCCTCCGAACCATAGACGATTTCGGAGTCCGGCGGCGGTCGCCCCTGCAGCGCCTGCTCGACCGGCATCGAGGTGTCGACGAGGCGGAACGTCAGCTTGGCGGTCTTGCCGAGAATTTCGAGGAGCTGTTGGGGATCGCCGAGACCCGGCACCTGAACCAGGATGCGATCGTTGCCCTGGCGCTGGATCGATGGTTCGACCAAGCCCATCGCATTCACGCGCCGGCCGAGAATCTCGACAGATTGATCGACGGCCTGACGGACGCGTTCAAGCAGCGCGGGTTCCGTGGGGGTGAGCCGGACCACCCCGCCCCCGGCGTTCTCGATGTCGAGCGAGCGCGCGCCGGTGCTGCCGGCGAATCCGCCGAGCGGCTGCGACAGTTCCCTGAGCTTGGTCAGCCCCTGTTGCAGATCACTCTCGCGAATGACCACCTCGACCGAATTTCCGCGGATGACCGGAGCGCGGGTCAATCCGATGCGCGCCTCGCGCAGGACACGGCGGACATCGTCTTGCAGCGTCAGGAGCTTTTGGCGACGTACGTCGTTCGCATCCACTTCGAGCAGGATATGGGAGCCGCCTTGCAGATCGAGGCCGAGCACGATGTGGCGCTGCGCCCACGCCGGCCAGCGCTTGACCATGCTTTCCGGGAAGAAATTGGGAACCGCGAACAGGCAGCAGATCAGCGCCGTTAGCAGAATCGCCGCTGCCTTCCACTTCGAAATATAAAGCATGGCTTGTTCCGGTTCGCGCCTCGACTGAGCCGGCGCTCAGCTTGAGCCGCCCTCGTCCTTGACCGGCTCGCCCTTGGCGCGCACGCCCGACACCATCGCGCGCACCTGGCGCACCCGCACCCCGTCGGCGATCTCGACCTCGATCTGATCGTCGTCAACCACCTTGGTGACCTTTCCCACGAGCCCCCCGGAGGTAATGACGGTATCGCCGCGACGCAAGTTCTTGACCAGTTCCTGGTGTTCCTTCGCGCGCTTTTGCTGCGGTCGCAGGATCAGAAAATACATGATGACGAAGATGAGAACGAACGGCAGCAACTGCACAAACATGCTGTCGCCGCCGAATAGCTGGCTCGCTTGGGCAAAAGCGGGCGTCACGAACATTTCTCGGCCCTTTGTGCTTGCGGTCTGCCGTGCTTTTGTCCGCGCGTCGCGCCGGCGCAGCCACAGTATGTCGGGCAACGAAATCGGCGCGGACTATAGCGGGCAGTAGCCCAATTGCAACGCTGGTTTGCTGCGTGAATCCGGACCCTTCGGCCCGTCGGCATGGCGATCTTGCGGGCTTGCCGGCGCCCCGGTAAGGGTGCAGCGAACCCGATCGCAGCCATGGCCAAACGCGTTCAAAAGCCCCGCTCGAGCGCCCCTTCACGCCGGACGACAGCCATCGCATCCGCCGGTTCGCAAGGCGCGTTCGAGCGTATCGCGGACGCGCTCGAACGGCTTGCGGGAGGCATCCCGGAAACGCCCCGCTTTGCCGCCGCCGACGCCTTTTCCTGGCATCCGGACGAACGGCGGCTTGCGCCGGTCGCAAACGTCAATCGCGTGGAGATGTCGTTGCTCAAAGGCATCGATCGCGTGCGCGATGTGCTGCTCGAGAATACGGAGCGCTTCGCGCGCGGGCTGCCGGCCAACAACGCCCTGTTGTGGGGAGCGCGCGGCATGGGCAAATCGTCGCTGGTCAAGGCCGTGCACGCGCAGGTCAATGTCGCGCATGCACGGGGTAAAGGCGGCAATGGGCCGCTCAAGCTCATCGAAATCCACCGCGAGGACATCGAAAGCCTGCCCGATCTGATGGCGCTGATGCGCGGGGCGCCCTACCGCTTCATCGTGTTCTGCGACGACCTCTCGTTCGAAGCCGAAGACACCAGCTACAAATCGCTCAAGGCCATGCTCGAAGGCGGCATCGAGGGGCGGCCGGACAACGTCGTATTCTATGCCACGTCGAATCGGCGCCACCTCATGGCGCGCGACATGATGGAGAACGAGCGCTCGATCGCGATCAATCCGGGCGAAGCCGTCGAGGAAAAGGTGTCGCTGTCCGACCGCTTCGGCCTGTGGCTCGGCTTCCACCGCTGCAGCCAGGATGAATTCCTGCAAATGGTCGACGGCTACATCGCGCACTACCGCATCGCGCATCCGCGCGAGAAGACGCATCCGGAAGCGCTCGAATGGGCGACCACCCGCGGTGCGCGCTCGGGGCGCGTCGCCTGGCAATATGTGCAGGATCTCGCCGGCCGCCTCGGGGTGAAGCTCGAGGAGCGAGGGCGCAAGACGAACGATCAATGACAAACGATAGATAACGGACGCTATCCGGCCTGCGCGCGCCGCCGTCTGTTGCGCGTCGTCAGGCGCCGTTCAAGAACCGCGTGGGATCGAGCGGGGACGCTCCCTTGCGGATTTCGAAATGCAGCTGCGGCGCGTTGACGTTGCCGGTTTGGCCGGACCGCGCGATCACCTGCCCGCGTTTGACTTGATCGCCGCGCTTGACCAAGAGCTCCTTGGTGTGGGCGTAAGCGGTCACGTAGCCGTTTGGATGGCGCACCAGAACGAGGTTGCCATAGCC
>Ga0124850_1000120_pt1 | contig 11320 bp, 10 predicted proteins | sample PanSoiMetaGPlot1_FD_97462 | JGI IMG/M metagenome (GOLD analysis project Ga0124850, IMG submission 97462) | Tropical forest soil microbial communities from Panama analyzed to predict greenhouse gas emissions - Panama Soil - Plot 1 (PacBio error... | ecosystem: Environmental > Terrestrial > Soil >...
ATTCCATGAGCGAGCCAGTATTTATTCTCGGCGGTGCGCGCACCGATTTTAAGCGCAACCTGAAAAAGGAAGGCAAAACCATCCGGCATTTGATCACTGAAGCCGGCAAAAAAGCGCTCGACGACGCCAAGATCGACGCCGGCGAAATTCAAGCGGGCGTAGTTGGCAATTTCAACGCCGGTCAGTTCACCAAACAATTACAGCTCGGCGCATTTATTCCGGAGATCGATCCGAAATTGCGAGGTATTCCGACGATGCATACCGAAGCGGCCTGCGCTTCGGGCGCGCTTTCGGTGCTGCTCGGCGCGGAATGGATCATGGGCGGTCTTTATGACGCGGTGCTCGTTGTCGGCGCGGAACAGCAGAAAACGATGTCATCACTCGACGGCTCGGACGTTCTCGGCGCGGCGGCAGATTATCACAACGAGAAACCGGAGTACGGTGATTTCATGTTCCCGAAGTTGTTCGGGAAAATCGCTCAGATTTACATAGACAAATATGGCGCGAAGGAATCGGACCTCGCGACTGTCGCCTGGAAGAATTACGCGCACGCGAAACTGAATCCGCTCGCGCAGATGCGCGATGCCGATCTTACGCTCGATTGCGCGTCGCAGGTCTCGGACAAAAATCCTAGCGTTGCGCCACCGTTGAAAGTCTCAGATTGCTCGCAAATTACTGACGGATCCGCGGCGCTCGTTCTCGTCTCCGGAAAGTATTTAGAGAAGATCGGCCGCGACAAAAAGACAACGTCGCGGCTCCTCGGCTTCGGTCACGCGACTGATTACCTGCCGCTGGATAAAAAAGATGCGCCGACGTTCTCGATCGCGCGCAAAGCGGCGGAGCGCGCGTTTGGGATGGCGAATCTGAAGCCGCGAGACATCAACGGCGCGGATGTGCACGACTGCTTCTCGGTCACCGAGATCGTGGTTTATGAAATTCTCGGGCTTGCCGAGCCGGGCAAAGGTGCGGAGCTGGCCAAAAGCGGCGCGACCGCGTTGCCGCAAGTGCGGAATGACAAGATGAAAGGAAAATTTGCGTTCGAGCTTCCGGTGAATCCCGGCGGCGGTCTAATCGGCGACGGTCATCCAGTCGGCGCGACTGGAGTGCGACAAGTCGTCGAAGCCTATCAACATCTGACCGAGCAAGCGGGTCAGCGACAAATTCCAAACGCGAAACGTTATCTCACCTTCAACATGGGCGGCAGTCTGACGACTAGCGTCGCGATGTTGTGGGGTAGGGATTAAAGTCCGAGCCGGACTGGGGCTTATCAGAATCGACTAGATGGCCGAATTGCGTAGTTGTGCAATTCGCTCGCGCACTCTTTCGCAGCGTTGTCGTTCGCGCGCCGCATCGGCTTCTGGCAAACATTGCGCTTCGTAGGGTGGGCGCGCCGGTTGCAGGCAACCTTCGACGAAATCGTTCGCCAGCGCCGTGCTCGCGATCTTCGCGCTGGAATGAAGTTTTTCCGCCTCGGCGAGCAACTGGTCGCGAATCGCGATGTAGGCGTTAATCTCGGCGACCGAATAAGCTGAACCGAATGTCGGAGTGACGGTTGGTGTGGGACGGGATTTTCCCTTCGCCGCCGGTAGGGTGGAGCTAATGGCAAGAGGCATGAATGCTCAAAGAGCAATTCCCGTGCTCGGACTTTAAGGGGGCAGAACGGCCCGAACTACAGAATCAGGTAGATCAGACGGAGGCCGAAAACGAGCGCCGCCGCCCCGCAAAGCGTTTCAGTCGTTCGCTCTCGCGCTAACCACCAATCGATCATTCGACGATGTCGATCTAAGCCAAGGATCGGCATCACGATCGCCACGATCACAATCAGCAATCCAAGAATCCGCAGCAACATTGGCGCTTTGGATTCCGATGCCGCCGCCAGCAACCCGAGACCCAGGACCGCGCGAATCGCAGTTGCGATCCACATTCCAGTTTTGTCGGAAAGCAGCCGCGTTAGGTCATGGGCAAGAGCCGGCTTGAAAATCACGACCACGCCCATCGCGGCAATCGCAGCGCATAAGATTAATGCCAACGCAATCATGGTCGGATGCGTTCTCTTTTCGCACGCTGGCCACTTATTTGGAATATGAAAATGAAAGTCCCGTTTAAGCTCGGCGTTGTCGGGCATTTCGGTCTGGCGGTTCGCAATCCGAAGAAAAGCGCGCTCTGGTTTCAACGCGTTCTTGGCTTGCGCAAAGAGTTCGAATTCGACAACGGAATTGCGGTCGGCAACGACAATGTCACCATCGCGCTCTTCAAAGGAAAGCCGTCGCCGAAGACTTTCGATCACATGTCGTTCCATCTTCCCAGGATGTCGATCTTGCGGAAAGCGCTCGCGCATTTGAAAAAGCACAGAGTCGATATCGAAGATCCGGGTGACGAAATTGGACCCGAATCACCCGGGTCCAAGCACATGGGCCTGTGGTTTCACGATCCGGATGGTTACCGGTGGGAACTCAGCGTGCAGGGTGGACGCTGGCACGCGGGACAATTGAACTTTGCTAGCCGCTAGTTAGACTAATTATCGGGATGCTTGATCTAGCTTTGGGTTGTCTCAAATGGGCCGCGGTCGGTTTTGTTGTCGCTTTTGTTTTGATGAAACTTTACGAAGGCAGCCACATTCACGACGACATTCCGCGACCCGACTTCAAGGTGCGCCAATCGCGCCGCGCGGCGCTGGTCCTGTCTTGCTTCGCCGCAGTTCTGTCGGCAGCGGTCTGGCTGTTAGTTCAAACGCTGGATTAGAAAATTTTCGCAGGGCAGCATTTTGAGACTAGATTGCTGGTCACTTCGATGACTCCGCAAACCCAAGCCTACGCAGCTCAATCGGCCAAGTCACTGCTCGCGCCATTCTCCTTCGCACGGCGCGATCCGTTGCCCGATGACGTGAAAATCGACATCCTTTTCTGCGGCGTTTGCCACTCTGATATTCACACTGCGCGCGACGAATGGGGCGGCACGACGTTTCCGTGCGTGCCGGGCCATGAAATTGTCGGCCGCGTCGTTGCGGTTGGTCGCAATGTGAAAAATTTCAAAGAAGGCGATCTGGCCGCGGTCGGATGCATGGTCGATGCCTGCCGCGATTGCCAGAGTTGCCACGAAAATCTCGGGCAATTCTGCGACGATGTTGTTTTTACCTACAACAGCCCGGACGAACACACCGGCGCTGCCACTTATGGCGGCTATTCAACGAACATCGTCGTGAACGAGAATTTTACGCTGCGGGTGCGGAACGATGTCGACCCTGCCGCGACCGCGCCATTGTTGTGCGCGGGCATTACGACCTACTCGCCGCTGCGTCATTGGAAAGTCGGCAAAGGCCACAAAGTCGGCGTGGTGGGCCTCGGAGGATTGGGGCACATGGCGGTGAAATTTGCCAACGCGTTTGGCGCCGAGGTCACGCTCTTCACCACTTCGCCGGGCAAAGCGGCCGACGCGAAGCGATTCGGTGCCAACGAGGTTGTGATTTCGAAGGATGAAGATGCAATGAAGGCGCGCACGAAAACGCTCGACTTCATCATCGACACGGTTTCGGCAAAGCACGATCTCGACGCGATGCTCGGTTTATTAAAACGCGATGGCACATTGACGTTGGTCGGTCTTGCGGGGGAGCCGATTGCGCTCAATCCATTCAGTCTCGTTCGCTGGCGGCATAGCCTCGCTGGTTCACCCATTGGGGGAATCGCCGAGACTCAGGAGATGCTCGATTTCTGCGCCGACCGTGGAATTACCTGTGATATCGAGAAGATCAACATCGATTACATCAACCAAGCCTACGAGCGAATGATTCGCAGCGACGTGAAATACCGGTTCGTAATCGATAACGCGTCGTTGAAATAACGCGTGGCCAACTAGCCCATGTAATAACCGCCGTTCACGTTCAAAACGTGGCCTGTGATGTAGCTCGCCATGGGGGAGGCGAGAAACAAAGCGGCGTCGACAATTTCATGAACGTCGCCGAGTCGGCCGAGCGGAATTTGCTTCTTAAAGTTTCCAGTCACTTCATCCGGCATTCCTTTGCTCATCCCGACGTCGATGAATCCCGGGGCGATTGCGTTCACGGTGATATTCTGCCGCGCGAGCTCGCGCGCCGAAACTTTCGTGAGCGCAATGATCGCGGCCTTGCTCGATGAATAATTCGCCTGGCCGAAAAGGCCCATCTCGCCACTGACCGACGACATGTTGATCACACGACCGCCGTTTCGCAAAACAGCCATCGCTTTCTGAGTGACATTGAATGTGCCGGTCAGATTAACTCGAATGATGCTCTCGAATTCTTCGAGCGACATTTTCTTGATTGTGCGGTCGCGAATGATTCCGGAATTGTTGACCAGAATGTCGAGACCGCCGCGCTGATCTTGAATCTGGTTCATCATCGCTTCGACCTGTTCCGGTTTGGTCACGTCGCAATCAATCAGCAACGGATCCTTCAATTCCTTCGCCACAGCTTCTGCGTCGGCTTTGTTTTCACCTTTCGGGTCAGTGAAATAGTTCACGACGCATTCTGCGCCGCGTTTTCCAAACGCCTTGATCATCTCCGCGCCGATGCCGCGTGAGCTGCCGGTGACGAGCACGACTTTGCCTGTGAAATCCAGATCGGACATGAGCAAAGTAAAAAGTAGAAATTAGAAAGTAGAAAGTCTGAAGTAGTCGGTGCATTCTTTGGCCCCTAACGATGGCCCAGCCGATCCGAATCTTAACTGCAGTCCCGATTTGCGACGGACACGACAGTGCCATCAATACGATCAATCTCGAGTTTATCCGGCATGGGATCGAAGTGGTGTATCTCGGTTATCATCGCTTGGTCGGCGACATCGTCCGCGCCGCGATCCAGGAGGACGTCCGCGCGATTGGAATTTCCAGTTACAACGGCGGGCACATCGAGTTTTTCGCGGAAGTGGTCGATCTTCTTCGCAAGAAAGGTGCGGACGACATCAAGGTTTTCGGTGGTGGTGGCGGCACGATTACGCACGACGACGCGAAGATCATGCGCCGCAAAGGGGTGGACGAAATCTTCTTCGCCGGCACATCGCTCGAAGACATGGTGAGATTCGTTCATCAACGCTATGGCAAACCGCGCGGAAAAAGAGTTAAGCCAAAGTCAGCCGATCAAGAACTCGCGCATAAGCTGACTGAAATCGAAGACTCGAAGAAAACGCGAAACGCGAAACGCGAAAAGGGAATTGTGCGGAGCACGCGGGTGATCGGTTTCACGGGGCCTGGCGGGGCCGGCAAAACAACGTTGATCGACGAGCTTGTTCTTCGATTCCTAAACAAAGGTCGACAATCGCGCGTCGCGATTCTGTCGCATGATCCGAGCGTGATCGGCGAGGGCGCGTTGCTGGGCGATCGCGCGACGATGATCAATTCGCAGAACGATCGCGTGTTCATGCGAAGCATGGCGACGCGCGGACAAGCGGGCGGACTTTCGCCGGCGACGAAAGATTGCCTCGCGCTGCTCGCGCGTTCCGGATTCGATTACGTCATCATTGAAACGGTCGGCACTGGCCAAGAGGCAATGCCTTTTCAGAAAAACGGAATTGTCGATCAAACGGTGCTGGTAATGAATCCCGATTACGGGAGCCGCTTACAATTGCAGAAAATCGTGATGCTCGATTTGGCCGACATCGTGGTTGTGAACAAGGGCGATCTTCAGCGCGCGAAAACCGCGCACACAGAGATCGAGCAACGATTGGAGCAAAATCGGCGCAAGCAACGCTTGTTCGACACCGTCGCAAAACGGCATCGCGACCCTGGCGTTGATCGCTTGTTCGATTTAATTTCAGGAAACGCCAAACGCGCGAACGAACGGAGGAAGAAATGAGCAAGCTTGGATCAGTCGTTGAGTCGGTTGAGAAATACAACCAATTCGTTGTCGATCAGGTGAAGCGCGCGCGGACCGATGAAAAATTCGGGCGCGACCTGCTCGGCCGCTGGAACGACATCAAAGCGAAAATTCCGACGACCCGTACGCCGACCGGAATTCCCTTGCCCCGTCTCGCACTCCCGGAGATCGATGAGCCGGGCGAGATCGCTCGGTATCTTTTTGGCGAAGGACTGCCCGGCGAGTTTCCGTATCTCAACGGCGCGTATCGCGAGATGTATTTGGAGCCGCTTCGCGAAGTCGAGAGTCTTGAGAAGAACGGCGAATCAAAAAAGAGCGCCAGGAAGATCGCACCGGCGGAGGAACCGACGCGCTTGTTTTCCGGTTTGATGTTGGCTGAGGACACGAACGAGCGTTTTCATTTTCTCACCGCGCATCAACGCACGCATCGCCTGAGCACTGCATTTGACGGTCCGACGCTTTATGGAATCGACAGCGACGCGGACGGCGTTTTCGGAAAAATCGGCGAGGGCGGTGTGGCGATCGACACGGTCGAAGACATGGTCCGCCTTTATGACGGGTTCGATCTCGGTTCGGCGAATTTCTCCGCGTCGATGACGATCAGCGGGCCGGCGCCGATCATTATGGCGATGTACATCGCGGCGGCAAAGCGTCGCTTTGGGCCGAGCGTTGTTCCAAAACTGCGCGGCACGATTCAGGCCGACATTTTCAAAGAAGTTCAGGCGCAAAACGAAACGATTTTCCCGATCGAGCCGTCCCTGCGATTTCTGACCGACATGGTCGAATTCACGACGCGCGAGATGCCTCGCTGGTATCCGATCTCGATCAGCGGTTATCACATAGGCGAAGCCGGTTCGACGCCGGTGCAGCAGGCGGCGTACACGCTCTCGAACGGATTCGCCTACGCGGAAATGTTCGCCGCGCGCGCAATTCCTGTGGATCAATTCGGTCCGCGGCTCTCCTTCTTCCTCGATTGCGGATTGGACGTCGAATACATCGCGCTTGCACGCGTTTCGCGAAGGATCTGGGCAATTGGAATGCGAGATGTGTTCGGCGCCGGGCCCAAAGCGCAGCTCTACAAATTGCATACCCAAACCAGCGGGCGCTCGCTCATCGCCGCGGAGTTCAAAAATAATCTCACGCGAACCGCGGCGGAATTGATGCTCGCCTACATGAACGCGACCAACTCCTGTCACTCAAATAGCGCCGACGAACCGTTTACCACGCCGAGCGAAGAATGGATCCGCCTGGCGGCTCACGGTCAGGCTATTCTCCTCGAAGAATCGGGAATCTTTAAGCACACGATGAACATGTTGAGCGGGTCGCCCGGCATGAAAGCGGTCGAGCGCGCGGTCGAAGCCGCGATCCTCGATGAATTCCGCGAGATCGAGCGACTCGGCGGAGTGCTCGCCGCGGTCGAGGAACGTTATCAACGCAGCCAAATCCAAAACGCGGCGCACAAGTACGAGCAGCAAATCTACGACCGTACGCGGCCGATCATCGCGTTGAACAAGTATCGCAACGGCAGCGACGATATTCCGGAAGTGAAACTGGTGCGCACGCCGCGGAAGAAGCAGCAGTTGCAGGTCGATCGGTTGGCGAAATTCAAAAAGAAAAACGCCGAAAAATCGAAGCTCGCGCTCGACAAGCTCGCCGCCGTCGTTGAAAGCGGGAAAAATTGTTTCCCGGCGCTGCTCGACGCTGTTGAAGTCTGCTCGTTAGGCCAAATCACGGGTCGGTTACAAGAAGTCGTCGGTCGCTTCCGACCAATGGTTTAGGCGCGCTCGACCTTGCAGGAATAACATCCCGCACCTGCATTGTGCAGATGCAGATAGTCGATTTTCGGATTCGTGAAAACCTTCTCGATGTGCGGTTTGAGCTCTGATCCAGGAACGACGGCGCCATCCAGCATCATGCCGTTTTCGTCGTAAGCGCGCACCGAAATCAACCGGCCGGCGACTACTTTGGGGATTTCGCCCGGCGCGAGTTCGATCCCTTTGGCGTTCTCGCGAACAAAGATCGGACCCGAGGCGCGATAAGGCGACTCGACATCGTGATGGACGAACGGAAAAAGAATGACCTGTTCGCCAATCTCTGCGTCCGCAAGACTCACGCGGCAGGGAAAACCAGGCTTTGCATCTACTCGCAGACGTTGCGCGCCCTTCTTGGACAATTCTTTTTCGTTCAGCGAATAGAGCGACTCAAATTGAGCTGATGCGAGTCCGACAATCCGGAAATCTGTTTTCATGCGGCAACGATTGTCGATCTTGTCATCATTCGACACCCGATTCTTGCGCCGATTTTTGTAGCATGTGATCGTGCGCGCAATCATGCCGCTTCCAGAACAAGAGAATGGGGAAAGTGCGCGCAGTCGGATCGCGTGGCGGTTGCTGCCGTTTCTATTCCTCCTCTACATCGCGAACTACATCGATCGCACGAACATCGCTTATGCGACGCTCGGAATGAAAGGCGAGCTTGGCCTGACCGATTCCGTGTTCGGCACCGCGAGCGGAATTTTTTTCATCGGCTATTTTGCGCTGCAAATTCCGGGCGCGTTGCTGGTGGAACGTTGGAGCGCGCGCCTTTTGCTTGCGCTAACTCTGATCACTTGGGGTGCTCTGACGACGCTGACCGCTTTCGTGTATACCGCGCACCAACTTTACGGCGCGCGCTTTTTGCTCGGCGCGGCGGAGGCGGGATTTTTCCCGGGCGTGATTGTTTATCTGTCACATTGGTTTACGACGCAGGACCGCGGCAAATCTATCGCGCGGTTTATGGCGGCGATTCCGATCGGTTTTATGATTGGCGGGCCGATTGCCGGCAGTATTCTCGGTGTCCATTGGCTGAATCTCGCCGGTTGGCGCTGGCTTTTTTTGATGGAAGGTGCGCCTGCAATTCTCCTCGGCATCGCGACAATTTTTTATCTGCCGGATCGGCCCAATGACGCGCCGTGGTTGTCGCCGGGAGAGCGCGATTGGATCAACGCGCGACTCACCGCCGAACGTGCGGCGAAAGCGCACGTCGAACGGATGTCAATCTGGCAGGCGTTACGTCACCCCTCGGTGTTGATCCTGACGGCCGCGTTGTTTCTAACTTACATTGGAGGCTACGCGTTTTGGTTTTGGTTTCCGACGATGTTGCAACGCTTGACCGGTTGGACTGACGTACGACTCATCGGATGGGTTGGGGCAATTCCGTTTGCGGCCGCGACGATCGCACTGCTTGCCGCGGGCTGGAGCTCGGATCGGATGCGCGAACGCCGTTGGCATTTTGCTATTCCACAGCTCGCGGCCGCGTTGGCACTTGCCGCGTGGTTTGTTCTTCCGCATTCAAACGCGTTGTTCATTGGCTTGTGCAGCATCATCGGATGCGGCACGATCGCCTATTTCCCCGCATTTTTTACCTTACCTTCCGAATTCCTAACGAGCGCAGCCGCGGCCGCCGCGGTCGGATTTATCAACTGTACGGCAAGCATCGGCGGATATTTCGGTCCGAAAATTTTCGGCGATCTAAGTCAACGGACCGGTTCGTTCAACACCGGCTTCGTCGTGATGATAGCGTGCTGGATCATCGCGTCGACGCTGGTGTTGATTTGTCCGCGCGGGCGACCGAGCGAACAGATCACTTCTTAAGCGCCACTTCGAACGGCGCGCCAGTCTTCGCGCGAATGTCGTCGACCGTTGCGTTGGAATGAATCTCGGTCAGGACAAGCCCACCGCCCTCTTTCACTTCGAACACGCACAAGTCGGTGATGATCAGGTCCACGACGCCGAGGCCGGTGACTGGCAGCGTGCACTTTTTCAAAATCTTTGGGCTGCCATCTTTCGACGTGTGTTCCATGACCGCCACAACGCGTTTCACGCCGGCGACCAAGTCCATCGCGCCGCCCGGTCCCTTGATCATCTTGCCCGGGATCATCCAGTTCGCGATATCGCCGCGGTCCGTCACTTCGAACGCGCCAAGAATTGCAAGATCGATGTGGCCGCCGCGAATTTGCCCAAACGAATCGGCGCTCGAGAAGAACGCGGAGCCCGGCATGGTTGTGATTGTTTGTTTCCCGGCGTTGATGAGATCGGGATCCTCTTCGCCCGGTTTGGGAAACGGTCCGATGCCGAGCAGACCGTTCTCGGACTGCAGCGTGACGTGAATCCCTTTCGGAATGTAATTGGCCACCAGCGTCGGAATTCCGATGCCAAGATTTACATAATAACCGTCGCGCAATTCCTGCGCGGCGCGTTTCGCCATCAAATCGCGAATCGGCGATGAAGTCTTCTTGCTTGGATCGGCGCCTTGCACAGTGCGGAACTCAATCCGCTTTTCGTACTTCGCCCCCGGAATGATTCGGTTCACGAAAATTCCCGGCGTATGGATCTGGTCCGGATCGAGCTCGCCGATCTCAACCAGTTGCTCGACCTCCGCCACGCAAACCTCTCCGCAGGTGGCAATCATCGGATTAAAATTCCGTGCCGTTTCTCGATAAATGAGATTGCCGGACTTGTCGCCCTTCCACGCTTTCACGATCGACAACTCCGCAGTGATTCCCGGTTCGAGCACGTATTCGCAGTCGCCAAATTTTTTCGTTTCCTTGCCTTCGGTCAACTTCGTCGCGAAACCTGTGCGCGTGTAAAATCCTGGAATTCCGGCGCCGCCGGCGCGCAATCGTTCGGCGAGCGTGCCTTGCGGAATCAGCTCGAGTTCGAGCTCGCCGGCAAGAACCTGCCGCTCGAATTCTTTGTTCTCGCCGACATACGATGCCATCACCTTTTTCACCTGGCGCGCGGGAAGCAAAATCCCCATGCCGAAATCATCTACGCCCGCGTTATTACCGACGATGGTGAGACCTTTGATGCCGCTGTCGTGCACGGCCGCGATCAGATTCTCAGGAATGCCGCACAATCCAAATCCGCCGGCGGCAATCGTCATGTTGTCGTGAAGGAGGCCCTCCAGCGCGGCCTTTGCGTCAGGGTAAACCTTATTCATGCAGAAAAGAGTGTGCGCGGTTTTCGACGGTAGGGCAACCGCAAGCAACCCTCACAACCGCTTGCCGACCTGATTTTCATCGGCAGATTGGAAGTTCATTTTCGTCATGACGAAGACACTTGCTCATCAGCTCGCGGAATACGCGTGCTCACTGAAATTCGAAGATCTCTCCAAGGAAGTTGTTCACGAAGTCAGGCGCCGAATGGTCGACTCGATCGGTTGCGCAATCGGCGCTTGGAACGAAGAGCCCTGCCGGATCGCGCGCAGCGTCGCCTCGGAATTTTCAGCCAGAAACGGATCGACCATCATCGGCACGAATCATCAAGCCCCACCGGATTGGGCCGCGTTCGCGACCGGATGCTGCATTCGTTACTTCGATTACAACGACACCTATCTTTCGAAAGAGCCGGCGCATCCGAGCGACAATATTTCCGCGGCGTTGGCGATTGCCGAAAGTGTTGGCGCGACCGGGAAAGAACTGATCACCGCGATTGCGCT
>Ga0124850_1000121_pt1 | contig 11285 bp, 7 predicted proteins | sample PanSoiMetaGPlot1_FD_97462 | JGI IMG/M metagenome (GOLD analysis project Ga0124850, IMG submission 97462) | Tropical forest soil microbial communities from Panama analyzed to predict greenhouse gas emissions - Panama Soil - Plot 1 (PacBio error... | ecosystem: Environmental > Terrestrial > Soil >...
TGCGTCGGAGGGATAGCCGAAGATGCGCGGGCGGCGGGCGCCCGTCGCGGCCCGAGGTGAACTCATGCTGCAGGTCCCGCAAGACGCTGGCGCTGTCCTCCCTGAGCGCGAGCGTCCCGAACCCGCTCGGAACCAGGACGGGGTTGCGCTCCCACACGGTGGTGAGGTTGCGGGCGCCCTTCATCACCACGGCGGCGGCCACGAGCACATACCCGAGTCGCCAGGCGGCCGTCAGCACGGGACGCCGGAGCGCGGCGACGGCGGCGCCGAGCCGGTGCGCGAGGCCGGCCACGACGATCAGCGAGAAGGGCGCGATCGTGGCCACGTGGATGTAGTCCGGGAAGTAGAACACCGAGCATGCCGTGCAGATGGCGAGCAGGAAGAGCGACGCCCGCACGACGTGACGCCGCAGGCCCTCGCTCAGGATCGTTCCCCCGAGGGCCAGCCCCTCGATGCCGAGCAGCGCCGGAATCGCTCGCAGGAGCCACGGCCACGTCATCGGATCCGGCTGCACTCCGAAGAAACTCGACGATCCGCCCCAGCTCGTCTTGCCGACGTTGGCCCGGGCATAGCTCTCCACGACGAAGGTGTAAGTCGCGTAGACCACCTCGTGCAGCGACGCCCGCCAGACGGCCCATCCTAGCATCGGCAGCGCGACGGCCAGGGCCCCGAGCGCCGCCCAGCAGCTCTCCTGCAGCACGCGCCGTCCCCAGCCTGACTGCGACCGCGCCCACGCCAGCAGCGGCACGACGATCGCGAGCCAGAGGACCACCCACGTGCCGCGGCCCTGATGCGAGGACACGAGCGCCCCGGCAAGCCCACCGGCAAGCGCCGGACGGGCGCGGCACGACGCGCGCCACCGCTCCGAAAGCACGACCGCGGCGGTCGCGAGAGAGAGGAACGTCGCGATCCAGTGGTGGCCGGCATGGTTCCAGGCTGGAACGATGCCCGCGACGAACGCCGCAGCGGCGAGCGCGGCCGGCGCGGGCGAGGCCACGCGTCGGGCCAGCACGAACACCAGCCCGCAGCTCGCGGCGTTCAGCAGCGCCGTCGCGCCGCGCGCGGCCGTGATCGTCGGGCCCGCGACGGCGTAGGCCAGGGCATAGAAGTAGAGGGTGCCCGGCATGATGAAGTCGAAGAAGTCGCGGTACGGGGTGTCGCCCTCCCAGAGCCGCTTGGCCTCGTAGAGGATGTAGCTCTCGTCGGCCCCATCGAGCGCGGGCGGATGGGCCATGAGGTAGGCGAAAGCGCCGAGCGCCAGCGCGGCGCCGATGGCAGCCGATGTCCAGCGCGCATGCGCGCCGACGGGGGCGGGGTCCGACTGCATGGCTCAGCGGACGTTGAACCGCTTCTCGAGGATGAGGCGGAGCATCCGGAGACCGGTCCGCATGCTGTGCCAGCGGTTCGTCGAGTGCTTCGACTGCCCGCCGCGCCGGCGGTAGTAGTTCACGGGAATCTCGATCAACCGTCCCTCCGTGCGCAGTACCTCGATCATCATCTCGGGCGAGAAGGCCGGCCCGTCCTGGGCGAGATACGGACGGATGCGCTGGTAGGCGTCACGCCAGAGCGCTCGGTACGTGCACCCCACGTCGGTGAGCCGCGGCTCCAGGCCCCACCAGAGAGCCTCGATGAGCTTTCCCACCGCGACGTTGCCCCAGCGAAGCAGGCCGTCCATGTTGGCGCCCTGCGCGATCATCTGCCGCGTGGTGCGGGTTCCGATCACCATGTCGGCATCCTTGAGATACTCGAGCAGCTTGCCGAGGTCGCGCGCGCTGAAGGTGTGATCCGCTTCCACGAGAACCAGGATGTCGCCGGTCGCGACGTCCATCCCCCTGCGCAGCGCGTCCCCGTATCCCCGCAGAGGCTGCGAGTGGACGATCGCGCCGAGCTCCCGCGCGATGGCCGCGGTGCCGTCCGGAGACGCGTTGTCCATCACCACGACCTCGTCGACGAGGGGCCGGAAGTCGCGGATCACGTGGCCGATCGAGGTCGCCTCGTTGTACGCCGGAATCACGAGGCTCACCCGGCGGTGCTCGAACTCCAGCGAGCGGGCCAGGAAGTTGGCGGCGTTGAGATCGTCGACGGAGTTGACGTTCAGGTAGTGGCCGGTCAGCTCGAACGGTCGCACCGACGCGCCGCGCTCGATGGCGTGCTGGATGATGTCGATCAGCTCCAGGCGTCCGGTCCGGGGGGACTGAGGCGTCTCGCGGGCGTGCGCGTAGATGGCGGGATCGAAGACGAAGGTTCCGCACCCCACCCACGGCCCGACGGGCGCATCCGGCTTCTCGACCAATGCCGTCACGCGGCCATCGTCGACCTCGACCGCGTAGTTCTTCCGCACGACTTCGGGGTCGTCGGTCCGCAGCACCGCGCATACCGCGGTGGACGGCGCGCTGATCCCGGCGACCAGCGCGTCGTGGTTGGTACCCAGGTACAGCTCGTCGCCCAGCACGAGCACGAAGGGCTCGCGGACGTGCGGCTCCAGCACCGGCAGGATGGTTCCCAGCCCGTCGTCGACGCTCGGATTGTCGACGTAACGCAGGGTGACGCCGAGGTCGCTGCCGTCGCCGAGATGCTGGCGGATGAAGTCGGCGAGGTGACCGACCACCACGACGATCTCGTGCAGACCGAGCGCGTCGCGCAGCAGCTCGATGTTGCGGACGAGCAATGGCTTGCCCGCGACCTCCAGCATCACCTTGGGGATGCGGACGCTGCGCGGGTGGATGCGCCGGCCCCGACCACCGGCGGCAAGCACGCCGATCCGAGGGGCTGCCACGACCATCGTGATACGTGGCGTGCCAGCGGGTGACAAGCGCCGCGCGCGCGGCGCCGTCCTCAGACGTCCAGGCGCTTGAAGATGCGCTCGGGGATCAGGCGAACGCCGAGCATGAGCGGGCGCCAGAACGACGGCACGTAGCGCACGTCCGCGCCGCATTCGGCGTGCCGGACGATCGCCGCCGCGGCGGACTCCGGCGAGGCCACGAGGAAGGTACCGGGCCGCCCGAAGGTCATCGCCGTGTCGACGAACCCGAGCTTGATCGTGGTGACCGGCACGCGGTGGCGATGGAGTCGCGCGCGCAGGCCCTGCAGGTAGGCGTGGAGGCCTGCCTTCGCCGATCCGTAGACGTAGTTGCGCGGCCGGCCCCGGTCGCCCGCCACCGAGCCGAGCACGACGACGCGTCCGCCCGCCTGGCTCTCCAGGCGAGGAGCGAGCCAGTGCAGCACCGATGCGGCACCCGTGAAGGTGGCGTCGACGGTTCGCCGGACCAGCGCCGGATCGGCATCGACGTCGGGCTGTTCCGGCATGAACGCGAAGGCGACCAGGACCGCCAGCGGGGCGGTGCCGGCGAGCTCGGCGCATCGCGCCGCGAACGCCGCATGCGAGCCGAGGTCGGACGCGTCGAACGGGAGCACGTCGACACGGGGCGCACCCCGGATCGCGAGATCGGCAGCGGTCGCCCGCAGATCGTCCAGGTCGCGCCCGGCGAGGATGACGCGCCGGCCGCGCTCCGCCACATGCCGCGCGACGGCGCGCGCGATCGGCGACGATGCGCCGAGGACGAGCCAGGTCTCGTCCGTCACGCGGATGCCTCGCGGACGCGCAGCCGAGCCGCGAGCTCGGATCGGAACACGCCTCGCGGATCGATCTCCGACAGGACGCGACGCAACGCCGGCAGGCGCGGGTACATGCGAGCGAACCGCTCCGCGGACAGGGTGGAGTCCTTGGCGAGGTAGATGCGCCCGCCGTGTTCGGCGACCGTCCCCTCGACACGGTCGAGTAGCTCGCGAGCCCCGGCCCCGGCGGGCAGGTCGATCACCAGCGAGTGGCCTGGAATCGCGAACGAGAGATGGCCGAGGCCGGGGCGACCGAACCGCTTCACGACGACGAGCAACGGCACGACCTCGGAATCGCCGACGGCTTCGAGGACGCGACGCAGACCTTTCCCGGCGTCCGACTCCGGAAAGACCGCGTGCAGCTCGTGCATGCGAAGATGGGTGTAGACGTGGCTCGCCTCCAGCGGAAAGAAGAACCGGCCGGCGGCGAGCGTGCGCGAGCGGCCTGCTTCCGACACGCGACGGAGCCGCCACGCGTTCCAGCCGGCGATCGCGGAGGGCAGGAAGGGAACCGATGGAATGGCACCGACCTCGGGGACCCGCGACGATGGGAGCCACGTGCCGGTGCCGTCCGGCGCCGGCTCCGCGGTTTCGAGGATCCCCCGTCCGAACGCGTCGCCGCGCGCCGTTCCGTCGATCAATGCGACCAGGTAGGGCGACGTCCGGGCGGCCTGATCGAGCGCGATCAGCAACTCGTCGAGGTGTGCGATCCGTCGCGCGCGCGCGGCGATGGCGGTCGACGGCGCAGCAGCAAGCGTGACGCATGCCCGGAGCACCACGCCCGTGAGACCGACGCCGCCGATCGTGGCCTCGAACAGCTCGGGGCGCGCGTCGCGCGAGACGCGCACCACCTCGCCGGACGCGAGGACCAGATCGATCCAGCGCACGTGATGGCCGAAGCTGCCGGCCCGGGCCTGGTCCTTGCCGTGCACGTCGTTGGCGATCGCACCGCCGATCGTCACCCGGGCGCTCCCGGGACACGCGGGCGGGAAGAAACCCCGCGGCCCGAGCACCCGCAGGACCTCGCCCATCGTGACTCCCGCCTCGCACACCACCTCGCCGGATGCGGCGTCGAAGTCGAGGAGGCGGTCCAGCCGCCGGGTCAGCACGGCGGTGCCGTCCTTGACGAGGGCGCAGTCGCCATAGCTGCGCCCGCCGCCGTGGGCGAGCACACCGTCCGGCGCCCCGTCCCGCACCGCCGCCACGAGCGCGTGCTCCCGCTCCGGGCGCACCGCGGGGACGGTGACGGAATTCGTCCGGCCGAAGCCGCGGAGCGTGAGTCTGGCGATCCCTGGCATGAACGCGCAGTGAGCTAGCGTTGTCGCGTCGAGCCGTCAACGCCGAAGGCGGCAGGTCGCGGGGTCGGGCGTCGTTTGATTGAAATGATCGGCGGCCAGCGACTATTCTCCGCCGCACCGCATGGTCCGCCGCGCGCCCGTCGCAGTGCCCGAGCTGCACCCGCTCGTCCTCGTGCCGCTCGGCCTGAGCGCGTGGGTCTACTACCCGGTCACGCGGGCGTTCTTCTTCGCGGACGACTTCGTGCATCTCGTCGATCTGGAGAACGAGCGCACGCTGGTCTTCCTGCTGAAGCCGTTCGGCGGGAACGCGTTCCTGTTCCGCAATCTCGTCTTCCTCGCCTCGTACCGCCTCTTCGGCGTGGACCCGGTCGCGTTCCAGCGGACGGTCTTCGTCACGCACCTGCTCAACGTCGCGCTGCTCTTCGGTGTGCTGCGAGCGATGACGGGAAGCGCGTGGCTCGCGTGTCTCGGGGCGGCGCTCTGGGGCATGTCCCCGCTCGGGGTCGACACTCTCGACTGGTACTCCGCGTTCGGTCACGTGCTGGTCGGGACTGCGATGCTGCTGGTCCTGCGCAGCGTGATCCACCTCGACGTCGCCGGAGACCGCATTCCCGCGCGCGCGGCCGTCACCTGGTTCGCCCTGCTTATCGTCGGCAGCGCCTGCTACGGGCCCGGGATCGGGGCGGCGCTCGTCTTTCCGGTGGTTCTGATCCTCTTGCTGCCCGCCGTCTGGCGGCAGCCGGGTCTCCGGCTGGCCTTCCTCGCGCTCCCGGTGGTGACGCTCGCGTTCTACTTCGGCCAGCAGTACCTCTTCCGGCAGATCGGGACGCTCTCGGTGGAGGAGCAGGTCCACCAGCAGGCCGCGTTGAGCGGATTCAGCGCCATCCCGCTCTTCTGGGTGCATCTGCTCTTGTATTCCTCGGCCGGAACGATCCTCGGGTTCTTCATGCCCAAGGAGTATCCGAGCCTGGCGGCGTGGATCGCCCTCTCCGCGCTGGTCGCGGGCACGGGATTCCTCCTCTGGCGTGGTGGTGCGAGGACACGACGTTACGCCCTGGGTGTGGCGGCCTTGTGGGCCGGCATCTACCTCATGATCGCGATCGGACGCGGTCACATCTATGCGCTGCTCAACGTGGCCGCGGCCAGGGCGGCGACGGTCGGCCGCTATCACTATGCCGGCACCATCCCGCTCGCCATTCTCCTCTGTCTCGTGCTGCGCGAGGCCGGTCACCTTCCGGGGCTGCGCGCGGCCCCGCGGAGCGTCGCGGTCGTGCTGCTGCTCGCGCTCGCGCTCGAAGGGCGTCACGCCTCGGGCTTCCGCATCGACACGCGCCCCTACGTGCACGACTACTTCCTGTACACGAAGCAGGATCTGGCCAGCCAGATCGCCGCCGCGCCGCGCGAGACACCCCTCTACCTCGAGAACCAGAAGACGCCCTGGCCCGTCCTCGGTGTCGCGATTCCGGAGCGCCTCGTGCCCGGGCGGGCTGCGGTGTTCCTCCTGACGCGCTCGGCGTCGAAGCTCGAGGATCGTGACGTGCGCTTCATCGAGCGCGACCCGGACGTGCTCGACTGGTACCGCGAAGAGCACCCCGACACTCCGCTGGCACGACTCCTCGTGGCACCGGAAGAGACACCGGCGTCTCCGTGAGCCGCGCGCCACGGAGCTCCGCGGACAGCGCCGGCAAGACGGCCCGATGGCACCCGCTCGCGCTCGTGCCGCTCGTCCTGACGGCGTGGGTCTACTACCCGATCACCGGCGTGTTCTTCTTCGCCGACGACTTCTATCATCTCGGCCGCATCACGAACGAGTCCCCGCTCCTGTGGCTGATCGCACCGTTCGGCGGCCACAACCTCATTCTGCGCAACCTCGCCTTCCTGAGCTCATGGGAGCTGTTCGGATTTCACAGCGAACCCTGGTACTGGACCGTCCTCTTCACGCACCTCCTGAACGTCTGGCTGCTCTTCGACGTGCTGAGCGCGCTCACCGCCAGCACCCTGCTCGCCTGCTTCGGCGCGACGCTCTGGGGCATCTGTCCCCTCGATGCCGGCACCATCGGCTGGTACGCCGTGTACGGTCAGGTGATGGTCGCGACCATCCTCCTCGTGGTGCTCGATCGGGTCGTCCGTCTCGCCGCCACCGGTGAACGGCTCCCGACGCGGACTGCGTGTCTCTGGTACGTGCTCCTCCTCCTGGGGACGACGTGCTTCGGCATCGGCATCGGAGTCGCCCTCGTCTTCCCGGTGATCCTGTTCCTGCTGCTTCCCGCCGCCTGGCGACAGCCGGGCGTCCGCATCGCCTATCTCGCCCTGCCTGCCGTCACGCTGGCCCTGTACTTCGGACTCCGAACGCTCTCGGGATGGATCCAACCGCTCTCGTTCTCCGAGAACATGCATCTGATTGCGGCCAAGGACGGGCTCCGCGACATTCCGTGGATGCTCCTGCCGCTCATCGGGTTCGCGGTGGGCGGAGCGGGGCTCGGCCACGCGTTCGATCCGCGCACGTTCGTCGACGCGCGGACGTGCGTGGTGATCGCCGCCCTGGTTCTCGGCCTCGGTCTCGTCGCGTGGCGCGGCGACTGGAAGACTCGACGGACGATGATCGCGATGGCCGCGCTCGCGGTGGGCATCTACGGGGTCGTCGCGGCAGGACGCGCGCACATGTACATCGTCTTCCATTATCCTCTCGCCCAGGCTGCCACCGAGCCGCGCTACCACTACGTCGGGACGATTCCGATCGTCATCCTCATCTGTCAGGTGCTCCAGCAGGTCGGCCGCGTCGGATGGCTGTCGGCCCTTCCACGCGGACCCCTCCTGGCCGTCGGCCTCGCCCTGCAGGTGGGAGCCTACCTGCTCTCCGGCTTCCACATCGACCAGCACCCGGCGACCCGTGAATACGTCACCCGGACCTTCAAGGAGATGCACGATGCCGTGTCGGCTTCGCCTGCCGGAACGACCGTCTCCATCGAGAACGACGAGACGCAGCTGGTCCTCGGGCCGATGCTCAGAACGTTTCTGCCCGGCCGGGCCGGGCTCTTCCTGTTCCTCTCCCCCGACGACACGCTGGACGGGCGCCACGTCCGGTTCGTGGAGCGGGACCCGGACATCCTCGCCATCTGGGCCGCGCGACCGGGCTCGCGGCTGGCGACGCTGCTCGTCGCGCCATCGCCCGCCGGCGAATGACGCACCTCAGGACGCGGATCGTCGGACGACCTCGAGAGCCGGCGTCGCTGCCGCGGCGCCGTGCCGGAGCAGCCGTCCCGCGTGCGTGCCGGTCTCGCGATCCTCCTCGAGCGTCACCTCGCCGTTCACCAGCACGAAGCGATAGCCCCGAGCGCGCTGGATGCGGCGCCATTCTCCGCCCGGCAGATCGTGTGCCACCTCGGTGGGAAGACAGGCGAGCCGGTCGAGGTCGTAGACCACCAGGTCCGCCGGCGCGCCCTCGACCAGCGTGCCGCGGTCGCGGAACCCGGCGCAATGCGCCGGGAGCGCGGAGAGCCTCCAGTGGGCGTGCTCGAGCGAGCACATGTGCTCCTCTCGCACGATCCGCGAGAGGAACTCCGTGGGATACCGCCCGCCCGTGAAGAACTTCGTGTGCGCGCCGCCGTCGGAGACGCCCGGGATGATCCAGGGGTGCCCGACGATCTCGCGCAGCGCGTCGCGGTTCAGGTTTGCCGGCTCGGCGTAGAAGACGGTTCGCAGGTCATCGGCCACCGCGATGTCGAGCATCGCATCCACCGGATGCTTGCCCGTCCGCTCCGCGACCTCGGCGAGCGTCAGGTTCTCGAACGCCCTCGTCTCCGGCGTGAAGCACTCGAGGACGACGATGTCGGGAATCCCTACCGTCACGATCCCCGAGGGATAGTCGCGGAGCCGGCTCCGGCGTTCGGGATCGGCCAGCTTGCGCTTGCGCTCGGCCGGCGTGCCGACCGTCGCCTCGGCCCAGGCGGCGCTGTCGTCGAAGAGATTCCAGTCCTCGAACGTGAACGTGAAGGCGGCCGTGGTCGTGACGCCCTGGCCGTACACGCGCAAGCCGCGCTCGCGACAGGAGTCGAGCCAGGCGAGGAGCACGCGATGCGCTTCCGGCACGCCGACGAACGACTGCACCACGTTGTAGATGATGGGCCGGCCGCTCACGTCGGCGAGCTGCTCGATGTGCGCGAAATCGTGCGCCCCGTCGGCGGTCGCCAGCGCCGTCTGCATGAAGCCCTGGTTGCGCTCCGCCAGCACGTCCGCCAGCCGGAGCGCAGTCTCGTCGTGCATCACGTCGGTCACCATCGGACCGCCGTCGTAGTCACGCTGCACGGCGCCGGGCCCGTCGGGATGCAGGCGCTGAGCCGACCAGCCACAGCCGCCCGCATCCATCGCGTCGTGCAGGAGACGGCGCAGCTCGGCGTGCTCCGCCTCGGTGGGCAGCTCGCCGGCCTTGGCGCGATTGAACCCCAGCACCCACACCAGCAGCGGCGCCACCGGGACGTACGGCAGCACGTTGATGGCCTTCGGCGCGCGATCGACGCTGTCCAGGAACTCGGGATAGGTGACCCAGTCCCACTGCAACCCGCGCCGCATCGACTCGAACGGGATGGCCTCGACCCGCGTCATGGTGAGCATCGCGCGCTCGCGAAGCTCCGGCCGCATCGGCGCGAACCCGAAGCCGCAGTTCCCGATCACCACCGACGTGACGCCATGCCAGCCGGAGAGCGTCAGGTACGGATCCCAGAAGAGCTGCGCGTCGTAATGCGTGTGGAGATCGATGAATCCCGGCGCCACGATCTGGCCGCTCGCGTCGAGGACCCGCCGCGCGTCGGAGGCGCGCAACCGCCCGATCCGGGCGATGCGGCCGCGCGCGATGCCGACGTCGGCGCGGTAGCGCTGCGACTGCGTTCCGTCGACGACGACCCCGTCCTTCAGGATGATGTCGAATTCGGGCATCGACCGCTTCCACTACCCGATCCGGCGCCACCGGTCGAGGGATTCCTCAGCGCAGCATCAGCTTCAGGATGTCGACCGCCTTGTCGAGGTCCGGCTGCTCGCCGGCGATCGCGTCGGCGTAGAGAAACGACTCGACGATGCGAACGAGGGCATAGGCCATGGTGTGTGCGTCGACGGGCAGCCGCAGCGCGCCACGCCGGAGCTCCTCCGCGAGCAGCTCCTCGTGGAGCGCGATCGTCCGCTGCTGGACCGGGCCGTCCTTCGATGCGACGAGGCGGAGCGCCCGCTGCGGGTCGCGCGCGACGAACGCCCGGTAGGCGTCCGAGGTCGCGATGTAGTGCATGCCGCGCGCCATCACGCCGACCACGCGCGCGGCGCCGCGCCCGCGGACCTCGCGCAGGGCGCGCCGGAACGTGTCCTCGGCGAGCGACGCGATCACCGTGCCCGCCAGCTGCTCGGCGTTCCCCGCCCAGCGGTAGGCGGTTGCGCGCGAGACGCCGAGCTCGGCGGCCAGGTCCTCCACCCCGAAGCGCTCGCCACGCAGGAAGCGACGCCGGGCGAGCGCGAGCAGGTCCGCCGCCGCCGGAGGCGGCTGCCGTACCGGTGGGAGCCGTCGAACCCGTTCCCGCGCCGCGCCTGCAGACCCTCTTGACATCGTGAGACGATTTACCATAACGTCTCACCTGAGACAAATGCTCGATTCATCTCAGCCGGGGGAAACCATGGACGACACACGGAACGACACGCAGTTGACGGCCGATCGGGCGCTCGGCCTGTCGCGTCGCCGCCTCCTGATCGGCGCAGCCGCGGGCACCGCAGTGGGGATGATCGCCTCTTCCGCGCGCGCAACGGGGCTCGCGGCCGGTCGTGCGCCGCTCGACGCGGGAAGACCGTCCTCCTCCTCGGGAGTCTTCGGTCGATACCGGCCGCGATTCGAGGGGGTCTACCAGGAGTTCGCCCGCAACTTCGCGGAGCGCGGAGAGGTGGGCGCGTCGGTCTGCGTGGTCTGGGAAGGTGAGACCGTGGTCGACCTGTGGGGCGGGATCGCTCGCGTGGATACCGCAACGCCCTGGGAGTCGGACACGCTGACGCACGTGTGGTCCTCGACGAAGGGCGCGACGGCGCTGTGCGCCCACCTGCTGGCGGACCGCGCCCTGCTCGACCTCGATGCGCCGGTCGTACAGTACTGGCCCGAGTTCGGGCAGCAGGGGAAGGACGCCATCACGGTCGCGATGCTCCTGTCGCACCAGGCGGGGCTGCCGGCCGTGCGCACGCCGCTGCCTGCGGGCGCGTTCTACGACTGGGACCTGATGACGAGCAGCCTGGCCGCGGAAGCGCCCTTCTGGGAGCCGGGCACCCGCAACGGATACCACGCACTCACGTTCGGCTTCCTGGTCGGCGAGGTCGTGCGCCGCGTGTCGGGCAAGACGCTGGGGACGT
>Ga0124850_1000122_pt1 | contig 11285 bp, 8 predicted proteins | sample PanSoiMetaGPlot1_FD_97462 | JGI IMG/M metagenome (GOLD analysis project Ga0124850, IMG submission 97462) | Tropical forest soil microbial communities from Panama analyzed to predict greenhouse gas emissions - Panama Soil - Plot 1 (PacBio error... | ecosystem: Environmental > Terrestrial > Soil >...
CCCCGCGCACAGCAAGCGCTCGTCCGCGACGCCGCGGCGGCGGCGCATCGCGGCCACGCCCTGTGTGGGCGCGAGCGCGCGGATCAGCACCGCGCTGGCGCTGCCCTGCGGCTCGCAGACGAAGTTGAGGCACCAGTGCACGCCGTAGGAGCGGTAGACGTAGGCATAGCCGGGCGGACCGAACACGGACCGAACATCACGGCGTTGCGCTCGGTGCGGCCGCCGAACGAATGCGCGGCCGGATCGGTGTGATGATAGGCCTCGAGTTCGACGATGACGCCGCCGACGCCCTTGAACAGCAGCGTCGCGCCGATGAGATCGGGGGCGACCGCGTGCACGCTGCGGGCAAAGAAACTCCGGCGGAGCAGCTTGGGCATGAAGGCGTCTCGACCGAGAGCGGCGCGGCGGCCTAGCATAGGGCCATGAGAGTATTCCTCGCGGGCGCCGCCGGCGCCATCGGCCGGCGTCTGGTGCCGCTTCTGCTTCGCGCCGGGCACGAGGTCACCGGCACGACGCGCTCGGCCGCGACCGCAACCGAGCTTGCCCGGGCAGGGGTGGTGCCCGCCGTGCTCGACGTTTTCGACGCGCCGGCGCTGATGGCGGCGGTCGGCGCCGCAAAGCCCGCCGTCGTCATCCATCAGCTCACCGATCTGCCGCGCCAATTCGATGAGGCGCGGATCGCCGCGTCTTATCCGAAGAACGCCCGCATCCGCATCGAAGGCACGCGCAACCTCATTGCCGCGGCGCAAGCTGCCGCGGCGCGGCGCTTCATCGTGCAAAGCATCGCCTTTGCCTACGCAAGCGGCGGCGAGCCGCACCCCGAGACCGACCCGCTCAACCTTGCCGACCCGGCGCGGGCGGTCACGGTCAAGGGCGCAGTCGACATGGAGCGGCAGGTGCTCTCGGCGTCCGGTCTCGATGGCATCGTGCTGCGCCATGGCTTGCTCTATGGACCAGGGACGTGGCACGAGGCATCATCCGCTCGGAAGCCGGCGCTGCACGTCGACGCTGCGGCCCACGCCGCGTTGCTCGCGATGACGCGGGGCGCGGCCGGCGTCTACAATATCGCGGACGACGACGGCGTGGTCTCGATCGCCAAGGCGCGCGCCGAGCTTGGCTTCGATCCGCGATATCGCGCGCCGTGACTCGCGGGTACGCGCCGGCGGGTCTTTTGCGAAAGCGAGTCCCTCGTGTGGCCAAGGTGTGACATTTTTTGTTAACCATTCATTAATCGTGTTGCGCGGGTGCAACATGGCTAAAACATTGACATCAGAATGGGAATCCGGCCGCGCCGCGCCGCGATTTGGCCATACGCGGCGCTGAGACGTTGAGCCAACAACTTCCGGGCTGCGTCCATTCGGGGCGTGCGCTTGCGAAGAATGGGGCGGAAAAAGCGTGATGGACGCGAAGGCAAATCTCAAAGCGAAGCTGCCCAGCCGGCACGTGACCGAGGGTCCCGAGCGCGCGCCGCACCGCTCCTACTATTACGCGATGGGGCTCACGCGCGAGCAGATCCATCAGCCCTTCGTCGGCGTCGCGACCTGCTGGAACGAGGCCGCCCCCTGCAACATCTCGCTCATGCGTCAGGCCCAGGCGGTGAAAAAGGGCGTCGCCGCCGCGGGCGGCACGCCGCGCGAGTTCTGCACCATCACCGTGACCGACGGCATCGCCATGGGCCACGAGGGCATGAAATCGTCGCTGCCCTCGCGCGAAGTGATCGCCGACTCGGTCGAGTTGACCATGCGCGGGCACGCCTATGACGCGCTCGTGGGCCTTGCCGGCTGCGACAAGTCGCTGCCCGGGATGATGATGGTGATGTGCCGGCTGAACGTGCCGTCGATCTTCATTTACGGCGGCTCGATCCTGCCCGGCACCTTCAAAGGCCAGCCGGTCACCATTCAGGACGTGTTCGAAGCGGTCGGCAAGTTTTCGGTCGGGGAGATGTCGAACGCCGATCTCGAGACGCTCGAGCAGCACGCCTGCCCGTCGGCGGGCGCCTGCGGGGCGCAGTTCACCGCCAACACCATGGCGACCGTCTCCGAGGCGATCGGGCTCGCTTTGCCCTATTCGGCGGGCGCGCCGGCGCCTTACGAGATCCGCGACGCCTTCTGCATGACCGCCGGCGAGCAGATCGTCGAGCTGATCAAGACCGGCCTGCGCCCGCGCGACATCGTGACCAGGAAGGCACTGGAGAACGCGGCGGCGGTGGTGTCGGCGTCCGGCGGCTCGACCAATGCCGCGCTGCACCTGCCGGCGATCGCGCACGAATGCGGCTTGAAGTTCGATCTGTTCGACGTCGCCGATGTCTTCAAAAGGACACCATATGTCGCGGATTTGAAACCGAGTGGCCGTTATGTTGCCAAAGATATGTTCGAAGCAGGCGGCGTTCCGCTCTTGATGAGGACGCTGCTCGACCACGGGTATCTTCACGGCGAATGCTTAACCGTGACTGGGCGCACGGTCGCCGAGAACCTCAAGCGAGTGAAGTGGAACAAGGACCAGGACGTGGTCCACCCCGCCGACAAGCCGCTCTCCGCCACCGGCGGCGTCGTCGGGCTCAGAGGCAACCTCGCGCCGGAAGGCGCCATTGCCAAGGTTGCTGGGATGGCGGACTTGAAGTTTACCGGCCCGGCGCGCTGCTTTGACGGGGAGGAAGCGTGCTTCGAGGCCGTCAAGAAGAAGAAGTACAGGGAAGGCGACCTGCTCGTGATCCGTTACGAAGGGCCCAAAGGTGGCCCCGGGATGCGAGAGATGCTGGCGACCACCGCGGCCCTCTATGGACAGGGCATGGGCGGGAAGGTCGCGCTCATTACCGACGGGCGCTTCTCCGGCGCGACGCGCGGTTTCTGCATCGGTCATGTGGGTCCGGAAGCCGCAGTCGGCGGCCCGATCGCGCTCGTGCGCGACGGCGACATCATCGCCATGGACGCGGTGAAGGGCACGCTCGAGATCAAGCTCAGCAAGGCTGAGCTCGCGGCGCGGGCCAAGGCGTGGAAGCCGCGACCACCCACATTCACCTCAGGATATTTGTGGAAGTACACCCAGCAGGTGGGATCGGCGCGCGACGGCGCGGTGACCCATCCCGGCGGGGCGGCCGAGAGGGCGTGCTATGCGGACATCTAACGTCATCGCGAGCATCGCCTTGCTCGGCATTGCCGTAGTCGGCATCGCCCTATCGCCGGCCGTCAGCTTCGACGGCACCCGCCCGCCCGAAGGGGCCGCCGCGGCGTTGCCGGAAGCCACTCCCAGCCCGGCGGCGGGGAGCCCTTCGCTCGGTGGTGCAACGCCGCTCGCTGCGGTGCCGGGCGCGCCGACGGTCGCGCCGCTCACGTTGCCGCCGCGCTCGGCAATGCCGCCCACGCCGCAGGAAGCGTTCCGCGCCGGCACGCAGGCGCTGCGCCAAGGCAAGACCGAGCAGGCCATCATGGAGTTCGAATACGCCGCCGAGCAGGGCGTTCCCGGCGCCATCTGGAAGCTCGGCCGCATGTACGCGGACGGCGACGGGGTCAAAGCGGACAAGGCCCGCGCCTACGAGTATTTCCGCCGCCTCACCACCATGCACGGCGACGACAGCGCCAGCGCCCCCAACGCGCGGTTCGTGGCCAACGCCTTCGTGACGCTGGGGCTCTATCATCTCGACGGCATCCCCGGAACGCTCAAGGCCGACCCGAATGTCGCGCGCGAAATGTTCCGCTACGCTGCCTCGTATTTCGCCGACCCCGAGGCCCAGTATTACCTCGGACGGCTCTACCTCCTCGGCAAAGGCGCGCCGAAGGACGCCATCCAGGCGGCGCGGTGGTTGCGGCTGTCTGCCAACAAGGGCGATCACCGGGCGCAGGCTCTGCTCGGCAGCCTGCTGTTCAAGGGCGAGGACGTCTCCCGCCAAGCCGCGCTCGGGCTGTTCTGGCTCATCGTCGCCAAGGACGCCGCCAGGCCGGATGAGGCCTGGATTACCGACATGTACACGAACGCGCTCGCCCAGGCCAATGAAAGCGAGCGAGCAATGGCGCGCAAGTACTTGGAAGATTGGCTGAAAAACCGCCGGGAATGAGAGGCTGTGGCGCTGGCGCCACACTTTCCGGAAATCTGCTTTTGAACCCTGCAAGCTGATGGACCCCCATTGGGGGCGCGCGTATCTGTTCGTGCCGATGCGAGACCGTTGGGGGCGCGTGCATCTGTTCGTGCCAATGCGGGAAGCGTCTGATTGAGGCTAGGAATGAAGCAATCGCTGTGCGCAAGCACGGCGGCGTTAGCATTGGTTCTGGCGTCGGCGATGCTGGCGCCGGCCTTCGCTGCTGACCTCAGCATTGCGCCGATCTACAAAGCACCGTCGGCGGCTGCGAGCTGGGCCGGCTCCTCGTGGGCATCGCGGGCGGTGGCGCGTGGGGCAGCGCGCTGCTGCGCAACGATACGACTGGCGCCGACCAAACACCGCGCCTCAATTCAAGCGGCGGCATCATCGGCCTGACCTGGGGCTTCAATCTCCAGAACGGCAATTGGTTGCTGGGCTTCGAGGGCGACATCTCGGCCACGAACAAGAAGGGGAGCGCGTTCGAATTTCCCCCTAGCGCCGCCTTCAGCAACGAGGTCAAGGAACAGTGGCTTTCGACCTTCCGCGGCCGCGTCGGCTACGCGCGGGATAACTGGCTCGTCTACGCCACGGCCGGCGGCGCGCTCGCCAACGTCGCCAACAGCGTCGTCGCTCCCATCGGCACCATCTCGGACCAGCAGTGGCATTGGGGCTGGAGCGCGGGCGGCGGCGTCGAGATCAAGCTCAGTCAGGACTGGTCGGCGAAGGTTGAATATCTTTACGTGGGATTGCAGGACAAATCCTATTTCACCCCGACGCCGAGCCTGGCATTTCCGGGCAACCAGCGCCTGCACCTTGACGACCACATCGTTCGCGTCGGGGTGAACTACAAGCTGCCGTGGAACATCCTGGACAGCTTCTTCAAGCACTGAGTTCGAGGTCGACCCAAACCGGAACGTGATCTGACGGCTTTTCCCAGCCGCGCACGTGCTTGTCCACTCCGGCGGCGATCAGCCGATCGGCGGCCTGCGGCGACAGCAGCAAATGATCGATGCGGATGCCCTCGTTCTTCTGCCAGGCGCCGGCCTGGTAGTCCCAGAATGTGTAAGGACCGGGCCCATCGCTTCCGGCCCGGATCGCGTCCGTCAATCCGAGATGGTAAAGGGCGCGGAATTTCTGCCGCGTGCGCGGCAGAAACAGCGCGTCTGTGAGCCAGCGGTCGGGGTGGCGGGCGTCAAGCGCGGTTGGAATGACGTTGAAGTCCCCGCCCAGGACGAGCGGCTCCTCCAGCTGCAGTCGTTCGCGTGCGTAGTGAACAAGACGGTCCATCCAGCTGATTTTGTAAGAATATTTGTCTGTTTCTGGCGGGTTGCCATTGGGCAGGTAGACGGACGCGACGCGCAGCGCCCCCTGCGCGGTCGACACCGCCGCTTCCATGAACCTGGCATGACTGTCGGCCTCGTCACCGGGGAGCCGCGCGGTTACGTCCTCGAGGGGAAATTTGGACAGCAGCGCGACGCCGTTGAAGGTCTTCTGCCCGTGCACTGCGACATTGTAGCCGAGTGCCTCGAAGGGCTCGCGCGGGAAGGCATCGTCCACGCACTTGGTCTCTTGCAGACAGACGATGTCGGGCTGCCGCTCGGAGAGCCAGGCAGTCAGGTTGTCGACCCTCTGCTTGATGGAATTGACGTTCCAGGTGGCGATGCGCATCGACGGGCGAAGATGGGTGTGGAGTGCTGCGATTTCAACTCACCGTGACGAGCGGGACGTGGCCTCGCGACATGGGGGTTGTCAGCAAGGTTACGCCGTTTTTACGACGGTAAGTGCCTAGGGATATGTTAGAAGGTTCTTCTCGCATAACAAAAAGAATCGTTATGGGCGGGGCACCTGGAAAGAGAGGAGGCCCCGGGTAGGTCGCTGAAGGGCCTGCGCGGCACGGTAATGAAGAAGCGGACGTTGGTGGCGGGGGCGGTGGTGGTACTTGTCGCGGCGGGCGCGATCGTCGTAGCGACACGCGGCGGTTTGTGGTCGGGCGGCGCGGTCGCCCAGGCGACGCGCCAAAACGCGGCCCGCGCGGTCCCGGTCGAAGTCCTGGCCGCGACCAAGAAGGTCGTTCCGGTCCGCCTCGAAGTGCTGGGATCCGTCACCCCGATCGCCAGCGTTACGGTCAAGTCGCGGGTCGACAGCGAGATCACCGGCGTGCACTTTCGCGACGGTGCGCTGGTGCGCGAAGGCGACCTCCTGTTCACGCTCGATAGCCGCACGCTCGAGGCCCAGGTCAGGCAGGTGGAAGGCTTGCTCGCCGGCGCCAAGGCCAATCTCGAGCAGGCGGAGCGCGACGTCGCACGCTATACCGAGCTGATCGCCAAGAGCGCGACCACGCTGGTGACGCTGCAGAACGCGCGCACGCAAACAAACATCTATCGGGCTTCAGTCGATTCGAATACCGCGCAGCTCGAGAACCTCAACGTCCAGCTCAGCTACTGCAACATCCGGGCGCCGATTACCGGGCGCGCCAGCATGGCGATGGTTAAGGTCGGCAACTACGTGCGCGCCGGGGACGCCACGCTGGCGACCATCATCCAGACCGCGCCGGTCTACGTGACGTTTTCGCTTCCCCAGGGCTTCCTGCCGGATCTGCGCCAAGCGCTCGCCAATGAGAGCGCCACGGTCGAGGCCATCATCCCGGGCGAGCCGCGCCGAGCCAGCGGCCAGGTCACAATGATCGAGAACAGCGTGGACGCGCCGACCGGCACGGTGCCTGTTCGTGCCACCATGCCGAACACCGACGAGTTACTGTGGCCGGGCACATTGGTGACGGTACAACTGACGTTCCGCGAGGAAGCGGCGGTCACGGTGCCCTCGACCGCGATCCAGCTCAGCCAGACCGGGTCTTACGTATTCGTCGTCCAAGGCGACGTTGCAGTCGTCCAACCGGTGCAAGTCGCGCGCGTTCTGGGCAGCGAATCCGTTCTCGCCAGCGGACTCGAGGGCGGTGAAACGGTCGTTGTCAACGGCCAGCTCTTGCTTTCCAATGGGACAAAGGTTGCCGTGCGCGCGCCGAAAGTCGGATCATAACCCATGACGCTCTCGGAGACCTGCATCCGCCGTCCGGTGCTGACGACGCTGGTCACAGCGTCGATCATCGTGTTGGGGATTTTCGCCTACCGGCTGCTGGCGGTCGCGGCGCTCCCGGCCGTCGACTTTCCGACCATCAGCATCCAAGGACAACTGCCGGGCGCAAGCGCGGAAACCATGGCGGCATCGGTGGCGGCGCCGATCGAGCGCCAGCTGTCCACCATCGCCGGCATCACCTCGCTCACCTCCTCGTCGTCGCTCGGCCTCACCTCGATCACGATCCAGTTCGATCTCAACCGCAACATCGACGGCGCCGCGCTCGACGTGCAGACGGCGCTGACGGTCGCGGCGAAAAAGTTGCCGGTGGAAATGACCATCCCGCCGAGCTTTCGAAAGGTCAATCCGGGTGATTTCCCGGTCATGTATATTAGCTTGGTCTCGGCAACTCTGCCGCTGTCGGTGGTCGACGAGTACGGCGAGATCACGCTCGCACAACAGATTTCGCAGCTTCCCGGCATTGCCCAGGTGCTGGTGTTCGGCGCGCAGAAATTTGCCGTGCGGGTGCAGGTCGATCCCGTGGCCGCCGCGGCGCGCAACATTTCGCTCGACGACATCCGCAACGTGGTCGCCAAGACCAATTCCAACACCCCGGTCGGAACGCTCAACGGCCCCAAGCAGAGCGTGACGCTGACGGCGTCGGGCGCGATGACCAAGGCGGAGGAATACCGCAAGGTCGTCGTTGCCTATCGCAACGGAGCTCCGGTCTACCTCGATCAGATTGCGCACGTCATCGACAGCGTCGAGAACGACAAGATCGCGAGCTGGTACAACAACGACCGCGCCATCGTGCTGGCGATCCAGCGCCAGCCGGACGCCAATACCGTAGCCGTGGTCGACTCGGTGCGCGCACGCTTGCCCCAATACCAGGCGTCGATACCGCCGTCGATCCGCATGCAAGTGCTCATGGACCGCTCGATTTCGATCCGGGCCTCGGTGCTCAACGTGCAGGAGACGCTCGTCATCGCGATCATCCTGGTCATTCTGGTGATCTTCCTGTTCCTGCGCTCGGTTTCCGCGACCGTCATTCCCTCGCTCGCGGTCCCGGTGTCGCTGATCGGCACCTGCGCGGCCATGTACGTGTTCGGGTTTTCGATCAACAACATGACGCTCCTGGCGCTGACGCTGTCGGTCGGCTTCGTGGTCGACGACGCCATCGTCATGCTGGAAAATATCGTGCGCCACGTGGAGGGCGGGATGCGGCCGTTCGAGGCGGCGCTCAAGGGCGCGCGCGAGATCGGCTTCACCATCATTTCGATCACGTTCTCGCTGATCGCCGTGTTCATCCCGGTGCTGCTGATGGGCGGCATGGTCGGGCGGGTGTTTCGCGAATTCGCGGTGTCGATCGCGGTCGCCATCGTGGTGTCGGGTTTCGTATCGCTGACGCTCACGCCGATGCTGTGCGCGCGCGTCTTGCGCCCTCATCGCGAAGGCGAGAAACAGAACGTCGTGTTGCGCGTCTTCGAGACGATGTTCAAGGCGGGGCTGCGGGCCTACGAATGGTCGCTCGATCGAGTGCTGCGATACAAAGCCGTGACGCTATTGGTGACGTTCGCGACGCTCGCCGTTTCGGTTTGGCTCTACATCATCATCCCGAAAGGCTTCTTCCCCACCGAGGACACCGGCTTCATCTCCGCCTCGACCGAAGGCTCGTCGGATATTTCGTTCCAGGGGATGGTCGCTCTGCAGCGGCAGGTCGCGGAAATCATCCGTTCCGATCCCGCGGTCGATTATGTCAATTCCACGGTGGGCGCCGGCGGGCCGAACCCGACGCTCAATATCGGGCGCATGTTCATCGCGCTCAAGCCGAGGAACGAGCGCGGGGAAAATTCCACCGCGGTGATCCAGCGCCTGCGCCGCGCCGCCAACGTCGTTCCCGGCATGGCCGTGTATTTCCAGAATGTCCAGAACATCAACATCACTGGCCGCATTTCCAAGAGCGAGTACCAGTACACGCTGCAGTCCAGCGACACCCAGCTCTTGTACGATATCGCGCCGAAATTGCGCGACAAGATTGCCGAGATCGATGGGCTGCGCGACGTCACCACCGACCTCTACATCAAGAGCCCGCAGATGACGGTCGAGATCGACCGCGAAAAGGCGGCCGTCTACGGCGTCACCATCGACCAGGTCCGTCAGGAGCTGTTCAACGCCTTCGGCGCGCGCCAAGTGGCGACCATCTACACGCCGACCAACGACTATCAGGTCATCCTCGAGAGCCAGCCCCAGTTTCAAGCCGACGCCTCGCAGCTGCAGAACATCTTCGTCAAGACCAACGTGGCCGGCGGCGCCGGCACCGGCACCGGGCCCGGCGCCGGCGTCAGCGGAAACGGCATCCCGTCCGGGACGTCGATCCCGCTCTCCACGGTCACCCGGGTGGTGTCCGCGGTCGGCCCAATGCAGGTCAATCACCAGGGCAATCAGCCGGCGGTGACCATCTCATTCAACCTTGCGCCCGGCTATTCGCTCGGGCAGGCGGTCGATGCCATCAAGGAGATCGAGCGCGAATCCCGCCTACCGATTACGGTCAGCACCGGCTTCCAAGGCTCGGCGCAGGTATTCCAGGACTCCCTCAGAGGGCAGGGCGTGCTGGTCTTGGCCGCGGTCTTCGCCGCCTATGTGGTGCTGGGCGTCCTCTACGAGAGCTTCATCCATCCGATCACCATCATTTCCGGCTTGCCCTCCGCCGGTGTCGGCGCGCTGCTGGTGCTGATGATGTTCAACATGGACCTCTCGGTCATCGCCATGATCGGCATCGTCATGCTGGTCGGCATCGTGAAGAAGAACGCCATCATGATGATCGACTTCGCGATCGAGCGGCGGCGCGTGGGCATGGGCGCGCAAGCCGCAATCCGCGAGGCTGCGCTTCTGCGCTTCCGGCCGATCATGATGACGACGTTCGCGGCGATCTTCGGCACGCTGCCGATCGCCCTGGGCACCGGCGCCGGCGCCGAGCTGCGTCAGCCGCTCGGTGTCGCCGTGGTCGGCGGACTTCTGCTGTCGCAGCTGCTGACGCTGTTCATCACGCCGGTCGTCTATATCTATCTCGACCGCGTCGACCGCATGCTCAAGCACCGGCTCGAGCCGCAGCTGCGCGAGGTGCCGGAACACGCCGAGCGCCCGACTGTCGTCGCAGCCGAGTGATTTTGAACGCAGACCCGGGGGTCCCTCGTCCGGCGGCACGGCCCTTGCTTCGCTTCCCTGCCGTGGCCCGGCGAAGAGGAGTGCTGCATGCTGCGCTGGTTGCTCCTGATCTCGGCCTTATTGTTCGGTTGGGGCGGCAAGGCTGTCGCCCAGACTTGGCCGAGCAAGCCGATCCACGCGATCATCGCTTTTGCCGCCGGCAGCGCGACCGATATAATTCCGCGCGTCGTCTTCGAGCCATTGTCAGCGCAGCTCGGGCAACCGATCGTGGTCGAGAACCGCGGCGGCGGCGGAACGACGATCGCTGCCGCCATGGTCGCCAAGGCGGAGCCTGACGGTTATACGCTGCTGGCAACCTCCTCGGCACATACCTTGGTGCCCACGGTTTATCCGAATGCGTCGTACGATACCGTCGCCGATTTTGCGGCGGTGGTCTCGCTCGGAACCAGCCCGAACGTGCTGGTGGTCTCGCCGTCGAAGGGCTTCAAGACGGCGCAGGTTCTGGTCGCCGCAGCCAAGGCGCGTCCGGGCTCCTTCAATTTCGCCTCCGCCGGCGTGGGGTCGGCCACCCATTTGAGCGCGGAGCGCTTTCGCATGGCTGCCGGTTTTGATGCCGTGCATATTCCGTTTCGGGGTGGTGCCGAAGCGCTCACCGAGGTTCTCTCCGGGCGGGCCGAGTTCTATTTCTGTCCGCTTGGCACGGCGCTCCAGCAGATCCGTGATGGCAAGCTCCTGGCGCTGGCCGTGAGCGGCCCGAAACGAGCCGCGCTGTTGCCCGCCGTGCCGAGCGTGCTCGAGCTATTTCCCAATTCCGATTACCCGTTCTGGATCGGCGTCTTCATGCCGGCGAAGACGCCGCGCGACATCATCGAGAACTTCCATCGCGAGGCGCTGAAGACGATGCAATCCCCGAACGTCAAGGAGCGTTTGGAAACACTGGGCATGGAGCCGATGGCGCTGACGCCGGCCGAGTTCG
>Ga0124850_1000123_pt1 | contig 11273 bp, 8 predicted proteins | sample PanSoiMetaGPlot1_FD_97462 | JGI IMG/M metagenome (GOLD analysis project Ga0124850, IMG submission 97462) | Tropical forest soil microbial communities from Panama analyzed to predict greenhouse gas emissions - Panama Soil - Plot 1 (PacBio error... | ecosystem: Environmental > Terrestrial > Soil >...
CTCGACGGAAGTGGACGGAACTGTTCGAAGCTTATCGAGCTAAGTACCCCGACGCCGCAAATGAAATTGAGTTGATGCAACGGCGCGAACTACCTGCCGGCTGGGACCGAAACCTCCCGGTCTTCGCAGCTGATCCAAAAGGAATCGCCGGGCGTGACGCTTCAGGAAAAGTGTTGAATGTTCTGGCTCAAAACATTCCCTGGTTTCTCGGAGGATCAGCGGACCTTGGGCCATCGAACAAGACCACGCTCACGTATATGGGCGCGGGAGACTTCGAAGCTGACAACCGAGCCGGGAAAAACCTTCATTTCGGCATTCGCGAGCATGGAATGGCTGCCATTGTAAACGGGCTCTCGTTATCCAAGCTCCGCCCGTACGGAGCAAGCTTCTTCATCTTCAGCGACTACGCACGGCCAGCGATCCGGCTGTCGGCATTAATGGAACTGCCGACTATCTTTGTTTTCACACACGACGCGATGGGAGATGGAGAAGACGGTCCGACTCATCAACCGGTGGAGCATCTGGCGTCGTTACGCGCAATTCCAGGCCTGGTGGTTCTCCGACCGGGCGACGCCAACGAAGTTGTTGAGGCTTACCGCTACGTCATGCAATTGCGCCATCAACCTGCCGTGTTGGCGCTCTCGCGCCAGCCGTTGCCGACGTTGGATCGTAAAAAGTACGCGCCAGCATCGGGAGTCGCGCGGGGCGCTTACGTTCTCGGTGACGCCGCAGGCAAGGATCCGGAAGTGATTCTTATCGCGTCGGGCAGTGAGGTAAGCCTCGCTGTGGACGCGCATGAGAAACTTATTGCTGAAGGCATCCGGTCGCGGGTCGTCTCGATGCCTTCTTGGGACATCTTCGAACGTCAAACCAAGGAATATCGGGATAGCGTTCTGCCGCCGCAGGTGAAGGCACGCATTGCAGTGGAGCAGGCGTCGACTTTCGGATGGGAGCGATACGTCGGCGAGCGGGGCTGTGTCATTGGAATGAAAACGTTTGGCGCATCGGCACCGCTAAAAGAATTGCAGCGCAAATTCGGCTTTACCCCTGAGTCGATCGTTGCGGCAGCCAAGAGGCAAATAGGCAAACAAAAATGAATGCACATAAGACGATTCGCCTGCTTATCGCCGATGTGGACGGTACCTTGGTAACCCACGACAAGGTGCTAACGGAGCGCGCGCGCGCCGCGGTTGGAAAGATGCGCTCCGTCGGGATCGAATTCGCAATCACCAGCGGCCGGCCACCACGCGACATGCAGATGTTGATCGAGCCTTTGGCGCTTACCACGCCCATCGCTGCTTTCAATGGCGGCATGTTTATCAGATCGGATCTCTCGGTTATCGAACAACGGGTGTTGAAGGCCGACGTGATCATCGCCATGGGCCAGGCCAGCGATGAGGTGAAGTCAGTGGCCATCCATACCACCAGCTCATCCGAAGAAGAAGGCTTTGCCAACGCGGTCGAGCGATATGTGCTGCAAGCGGTTTCATCATAGATGCGGTATCTCATGCAAACATTGAGTCCAGAAAACAAACATTGGCTGTCGCCCCCAATGGAGCGCTGGGTCGCGCCACTGCTCCGATGAATCGCGGAACAGCCAGGACGAGCTCTCTTGGATCCAGCGGAAATTCGATGGCGTTTGGCGCGCCAGGATCACCGCCAGGCTGGACTTCGAGTGCGAAGCAAGGAATCGGCACCGCCTATCATACGAGCTGCCGTCTCTGGTTTACCATCAGTCACGGTATCGTTAATGAGATCTACTACCCGAATGTGGATCAACCCAATACAAGGGACTTCCAGTTTCTCATCACCGACGGCGAAACGTTCTGCCATGAAGAGAAGCGAGACCTTATTCATCAAGTCGAACGTCCGGAACGACACGCTCCTCTTTACCGGCTTACTAACTCGGATCCACAAGGGCGGTATCGCTTGGTGAAGCATGTTCTCACCCATCCGTATAGCTCGGTGTTACTCGTGCACACCAAGCTCGAAATCCTCGATGAATCTTTCCGCGGCAAGTTAAAGCTCTATGCCTTGCTCGCGCCGCACATTCGTGGACAAGGTGCAAACAACTCCGGCTATTGCGTCGAGCTTGGCGGTGTGAAGCTGCTGCACGCCCGGCGCGCGGACACACATGTGATTATGGGGTGTAGCAGCGGTTTCTCGCGCCGTTCCGTCGGCTACGTGGGGGCAAGCGACGCCTGGCAGGATCTGATGCGCGATTACAAAATGGATTGGGAGTTTCGCGTCGCGGAGAACGGCAACATTGCACTCACCGGTGAAGTCGATCTGCCAAATAACAATGAATTCACGATCGCGGTCGCGTTCGGTCGCAGTTACGAGACAACTGCGACGAAGTTATTCCAAACAGTGGCTGAGCCGTACGCGGAGCATGCGCGACGCTATGTCAGCCAATGGGAGCGCGCGGCAGTAGACCCGAAGTTTGATTTTGTTAGCGATACTTCAGATGGCGGATGGATGTATCGGGTAAGCCGTGCGGTGCTGCTCGTACACGAAGACAAGGTATTTCAAGGCGCGCTCGTCGCTTCGATGAGTATCCCTTGGGGCGAAGCGAAAAGTGACGGAGACATGGGCGGTTATCACCTTGTTTGGACCCGCGATCTGGTGCAGAGCGCGATCGCCCTGCTTGCTACTGGCCAGACGAGCACACCTTTGCGCGCTTTAATCTGGCTCGCCGCCATACAGCGGCCCGATGGTAGCTTTCCGCAGAACAGTTGGATCAACGGAAAAGCCTATTGGAGTGGACTTCAGCTTGATCAGATAGCTTTGCCAATGCTGTTGGCGCGGCGTTTACATGAACATAATGCGCTAGGCATGTTCGATCCGCGCACAATGATTGGGCGAGCAGCGGGTTACTTGATCTTACAAGGTCCGGTAACTAGCCAGGACCGGTGGGAAGAAGCTGCCGGCTACTCGCCTTCCACTCTAGCTGTCATCATTGCCTCACTTGCCAGCACCGCACAGTGGACAAAGGAGATTGGCCTCGCGGAGGTAAGCGATGTGATTTTTAGCTACGCCGACTGGTTAGCCGCGCACGTGGAAGACTGGGTGGTTACGAAGCGTGGCGAGTTAGTCCAAGGCCTTCCAAGGCATTACATCCGTATCAATCCCACGGATGCTGCGGCTCCCGATCCGCACCCCGATCCTGATACAACCATGCTTCAGCTCGCCAACGGCGGCGGTCTGCATCCGGCGCGCAACGTTGTCGGGGGCGATTTCCTTCATCTCGTGCGCTTCGGGATTCGCGCTGCGGACGATCCGATTGTGCGAGATTCGATCAAGGTAATCGACCGCGTTATCAAGCATGACCTGCCACAAGGTCCGGCCTGGCGGCGTTACAATCATGATGGCTATGGTCAAAAAGACAATGGCAGCGCCTATGACGGGATGGGTGTAGGTCGCTCATGGCCTATACTAACTGGAGAACGCGGGCATTACGAACTAGCCGCCGGACGCGATCCGAAGCCATTCGTCGCCGCGATGGAGAATTTCGCCAATGAAGGTGGAATGATCCCCGAACAATTGTGGGACGCCCCCGACTTGCCGGGTGACAATATGAAGTTTGGTCAGCCGACTGGTTCAGCCATGCCGCTGTGCTGGTCGCATGCCGAATACCTGACGCTTGTTCGTAGCCGCCATGATGGTGTTCCTTTCGACCGCGTTGACGCCGCCTATCAACGTTATGTTGTAAACCCTGTTCCGAACCAACACGAGATCTGGACGTTGCGTCATCCCATTCGCGTTATGCCGCAGGGGAAAACCTTGCGCATCATTCTGCCGGCTGAAGCAACCGTTGTCTGGACCGTCGACGGTTGGAAACAGACTAACGAATCAAAAGCCAATTATGTCGACGATCTGAGTCTCTGGTTTGTCGATCTTCCTACCGCAGAACTAGCTGATAAGTCACAGATCGAATTCACGTTCTCGTGGAAACGCGATCAGCGATGGGAAGGACGCAATTTTCGTGTCCAAATCACCGAGAAATTACCTAACGAACAATCTGCCCAAAAGCACTAATCAAAACTGTATGAACATTAGCTCCTCAAGCAAAATTGCCCCGGATGGCGCGCCGCTCGCCCCGCCATGCGCAATGGTCATTTTTGGTGCCGCCGGTGATCTAACTAAGCGTCTCGTTGTTCCTGCACTCTATAATCTGGTGAAAGCCGGCCGGCTGCCTAACGAGTTCCAGCTCGTTGGTGTCGATCTTGCCTCGAAGAGCACAGCGGAATGGAAGGACGGATTGACCGAAATGATGCAGAGCTTTGTCGGCGGCCAAGGCGCGTTCGCTGTTGACCAGATCGACAAAACCGCCTGGCAATGGCTGACGGATCGGATGAGCTATTTGCAAGGCGACCTGAATGATCCCCAGGCTTATCCTCGACTCGATGCGCATTTGGTTGGCCTGGACAAGTCGGCTAAGACGGCCGGCAACCGCCTTTTCTATCTGGCGATCGCTGATCGGTTTTTTAGTGTGACTGTCGCTGGTCTCGGTATGGCGGGCCTTCTAACTGAAAAGAAAGGCCAATGGCGCCACGTCGTGATCGAAAAGCCGTTTGGCCACGATTTGAGTTCAGCGAAGGCGTTAAATGCCGAGATTCTTAAGCATCTGCAAGAGCATCAAATATATCGGATCGATCATTTCCTCGGCAAAGAAACTGTCCAGAACATCATGGCTCTGCGGTTTGCCAACGGTCTGTTTGAGCCGATGTGGAATCGCGAACATATCGACCACGTTCAGATAACCGCATCCGAAACTGTCGGTGTCGAACGTCGCGGGAGATTTTACGAAAAAACCGGTGCACTGCGCGACATGATGCCGAATCATATGTTTCAGCTACTGGCGATGACAGCAATGGAGCCGCCGATTTCGTTCGAGGCCGACGCCGTGCGAAGCAAGAAAGCTGAGGTGATCGAGGCGATACGACCGCTCAGTGCGGCGGAAGCGCTTCAGGATGCGGTTCGTGGCCAATATGGCGCGGGCACGGTCCTCGGAAAACCAGTCCAAGCCTATCGAAACGAGCCTGATGTCGCTCCAAATTCGAACACTGAGACCTACATTGCCTGCAAATTGCAGATCGATAACTGGCGTTGGGCCGGCGTGCCATTCTATCTCCGTACCAGCAAGTACTTGAAGAGTCGGGCAACGGAGATAGCAATCCGAGTTCACCAAGCACCGTTTACCCTTTTCCGGGACACAGATGTGAAGCGGATGCATCCGAACTGGATGATCCTGCGCATCCAGCCGGATGAGGGCATCGGGCTCGAGTTCGCCGCCAAGCGTCCCGGCCCGGTTGTAAAGCTCGGCAACGTGACCATGGATTTCAAGTATAAGGATTATTTTCAGACAGCTCCCAATACCGGTTACGAGACGCTCATCTACGACTGCATGATCGGCGATGCGACGCTATTTCAGCGCGCCGACAATATTGAGGCGGGTTGGCAGGCTGTTCAGCCGATCCTCGATGCGTGGGCGAACAATGCGCCAAAGGATTTTCCAAATTACGTTGCCGGCACCGATGGCCCCGCGGCGGCTAACGAGTTGCTGGCGCGCGACGGCCGAGAATGGAGACCTCTCACCTAACGGATAGCGATATGACTGGGCACGTCGAAATATTACCTGATTCGGCAACTCTTGCCCACCACGTAGCCGAATGGATGATTTCCTTTGCCCTTGAGACGAAGGACACCTTCCGCGTGTCCCTGTCAGGCGGATCGACTCCAAAAACGCTTTTCGGCCTTCTCGCTTCCGATGAGTTCAAAGGCCGTTTCCCCTGGAAGCGGGTCTCCTGGTATTGGGGAGACGAGCGCTTCGTGCCCTACGATAGCCCTGAAAGCAATTATCGGATGACACGCGAGGCGATGTTCGATAAGGCGCCTGTGCCGGCAGATAATATTCATCCGGTGCCAGTTGACGGGACTCCGGAAGACGCCGCTCGACTGTACGAACGAACTTTGCAAGAGGCTTATGGCGCAACAACTCTCGATCCGGCGCGACCGCTGTTCGACCTAACGCTATTAGGTCTTGGACCGGATGGTCACACGGCCTCGCTACTCCCCGGCGAACCTGTATTGGAGGAACGCAAACGATGGGTCGCCGCTGTGTCGCACGGCCGTCCCGAAGTGCGCATCACCATGACCTACCCTGTGATCGAAAGCAGCCGACGCGTTGCATTTCTCGTGAGTGGCCGTGAGAAGGCCTCGATTTTTCGCGCAATCCGAGCGGGCGGAATCGACGTTCCGGCAGCGCGTGTGCAGCCAGTCGGCGAACTCTTTTGGTTCGCTGACCGCGCGGTGGCGAGCGAGCCATAATCGATATGACATTTCGATCTCAGCTCGTGTTGGAAAATGATTATTCCGAGGCGCGCGAGTCGGCATGCGCCGCGCGGTCGATCCTTATTGCACCTTCGGTGTTGTCTGCAGACTTCGCGCGGTTAGGCGAGGAGGTCCGTGCAGTCGATGCTGCTGGCGCTGACTGGATTCACGTCGATGTGATGGACGGCCGCTTCGTGCCCAACATCACCATTGGACCGGTGGTGCTGGAGGCGATTCGACGATCCACTACGAAACCTCTGAACGTACATCTGATGATCGTCGAGCCGGAGCGTTACATCGATACGTCCGCTCGAACGGGAGCCGATCATCTATTGGTTCAAGCAGAGCAGGGCTCCACGATCCATCTGCATCGGACGCTCAGCCGGATCCGAGAGCTTGGAAAGAAAGCAGGTGTAGTGCTGGACCCGGCGACTCCGCCGCAGCTCATCCAATATGTGCTACATCTTTGCGATATCGTTCTGGTGATGACTGTGAACCCCGGATTTGGCGGCCAGCCTTTCCTTTCCGAGATGCTGCCGAAAATCCGGCAACTCCGCGCGATCTGTGCACAGCGCGGTGTCGATCCCATTATAGAGGTCGACGGGGGAGAAAACCGCACAACCGCGGCAGAGGCAGTGGCCGCGGGAGCAACCGCCATCGTTGCGGGCTCGGCGATTTTCGGCGCGAAAGATTATGCGGGTGCGATCGCGGCGATCCGCGCGGACGCTACAGCGGCAGTGGTGCAGGCATGAATGCGACGGCTCGCGGTGCCGACGTTGATCGTGGCGCGCTCAAGCGCGCCGCGGCGGAAGCAGCGGTGGAACTTGTGCAGGACGGCATGGTTGTGGGACTCGGCACCGGCTCGACGGCGACCTTCGCGATCCAGGCGCTAGGTCGGCGCCACCGCGAAGGATTGCAATTCATCGGCATTCCTACTTCGGAGCGCACAGCTGCCCAAGCAAAGGCTGCGAACATTCCGCTCACCTCGTTCCGCGAACATCGGGAAATTGATCTTACCATTGACGGCGCAGACGAAGTGGAACGCGAGACGCTAAACCTCATCAAGGGACTCGGCGGCGCATTGCTGCACGAGAAGATCGTTGCCGCCGCGAGCAGGCGCCTCGCAATTGTCGTGGATGCTTTGAAGCTCGTGGATCGGCTGGGTGCGCGTACACCAATTCCGGTGGAAGTCGTCGCCTTCGGTCTCGAAGTAACTCAGGGGGCTCTCGAATCGATCGGTGCCACCGCGCAGCTTCGCCTGTCCGCAACGAGCGCACCCTTCATCACTGACAGCGGTAATCGCATTCTCGACTGCAGCTTTGGCCCGATAGCCGATCCAGCAACGCTAGAAAAGCGGATCAAGCAGGTGGTTGGGGTCGTTGAAAGCGGACTTTTTGTTTCTCGCGCCGATGTTGTCTTTGTAGCGGACACGAGCGGTGTTCACCATCTGGAGACCACGCGCGATTGGCGATAGTTCGAGAAGCACGCTTGTCATGCAAAAGCGAAAAGCCAGCCCGCTGAAAAAAGTCTCGATTTTTGAAATGTCCGGAGTTAAAAGCTTGATAGAGGAGTAGGGAAACGGGTAAACAACGATGTAAGGCCTCCGACCATGCCCAACTCAAATGCGTTGGATCCGCAGTCGCCCCTCGCGCGCGCAATCTACAACCTGGGCATTGTTGAAAGCATCATTTTCGCGCTGATTTTCGTCATCGTTACCGGTGCGATCACTTTCTCCATTTTTCGCTTTCGCACGCGCGCGGGCGAGCCTGACCCAAAGCAAATCGCGGAGAACAAGATGGTCACGATTACCTGGACGATCATTCCGTTTCTGATCGTCATCTTCCTTTTCGTCATTACGCTTAGCACGATGAATCGCGCTGATCCGCCGCCGGCGCCTTCGCCCGACCTGGTGATAACGGGTCACCAGTTCTGGTGGCAGGTGGATTACCCCGGTTCAGGAGTGGTCACGGCTAACGAGATCCACATTCCGAGCGGTAAGCCTTTGTCGGTGCGGCTGGAATCGAAGGATGTCTTACACGAATTCTGGGTACCGAAGTTGACTCGCAAGATGAGCAATGTGCCGGGCCAACCCAACCACATCTGGTTACAAGCGGACAAACCGGGCAATTACATCGGCCAGTGCTCGGAATTCTGCGGAACGCAACATGCCTGGATGCGCATTCTGGTGGTAGCCGATGAACCCGCGCAGTTCGAGGAATGGCAACGTGCGCAGTTACAACCCGCACAGGCACCAATAAATGACGCGGCGTCAAAAGGACTGACGGTCTTTCAAACCTCTACTTGCATTAACTGTCATGCCATCCGCGGTGTAGCTGGCGCGAATTTGCGGGTTGCGCCCGACCTGACTCATGTCGGGAGCCGCAAGCAACTCGCCTCCGGTATGATCGATAATACGCCGGCTAACATGCGCCTTTGGCTGAAAAGTCCGCAACACATTAAACCGGGCGCGCTGATGCCTGACTTCAGTCTCACCGATGAGCAGCTCGACCAACTCGCTGGTTATCTCTCAAGCCTACAATGAACGGCACTTCCACCATCGCTGAGTTCAAGGATGTAATCCTCGATCCAGCCAAGCGCAGGCACTATCAGCTCGCCTGGCTTTCAACTGTGGATCACAAGCGCATCGGTGTTCTCTACATGCTGACCGGCCTGTTCTTTCTCATCGTCGGCGGAATCGAAGCCCTTGTCATCCGCCTGCAGCTGGCCGTGCCTAACAATCACCTGGTTGCGCCCGAGACGTTCAATCAGCTTTTCACCTTGCACGGCACAACGATGATTTTCCTCGTTGCGATGCCGTTGCTGTTTGGGTTCGTCAATTACATCCTGCCGTTGCAAATCGGCGCACGTGACATGGCGTTCCCGCGCCTGAACGCTTTTGGCTATTGGTGCCAGCCAATGGGCGGAATTCTTTTGCATTTTAGCATTCTCGCCGGCGGCGCTCCGGCGGTGGGCTGGTTCTCTTATGCCCCGTTGAGCGAAACGCCTTACTCCTCATCGCCTGGCGTGGATTACTGGGCGATTTCGCTTTTCGTTCTCGGTCTCGGCACGATTAGTTTCGCGATCAACACCATCGCCACCGTGATCTCCTGTCGTGCCCCAGGCATGACGATGCGCCGGCTGCCGCTCTTTACCTGGATGAATTTCATTAACTCTTTCCTTATCCTGATCGCGCTGCCGGTGTTGAACGCCGGGCTGGCCATGATCCTGATCGATCGCCGGCTCGACGGGCATTTCTTCCTGCCCATTCGCGGCGGTTCAGCTGTTCTCTGGCAACACATCTTCTGGGCCTTCGGCCATCCGGAAGTTTACATCGTGGCTGTTCCTGCATTCGGCATGATCGCGGAGATGATTCCGGTTTTTTCCCGTAAACCGATCTTCGGTTACGAGGCTGTTGCTGCCTCCACTGTCGCCATCGTGGTGCTGAGCTCGTTGGTCTGGGCCCATCATATGTTCACCGTAGGCATGGGTCGCGCCATGGACTTGTTCTTCGTTATCACGTCCATGCTAATTGCCATTCCTACGGGCGTGAAAGTTTTGAACTGGAGCGCAACCATGGTCGGCGGGCGTATCCGGTTTCGTGTGCCCATGCTCTTTAGCATCGCTTTTCTCGTCCAATTCCTTTGTGCCGGCTTGACTGGTATTAGCCACGCCAGCGCCGCGCTCGATTGGCAAACTAAGAACAGCTACTTTCTGGTCGCGCATTTCCACTTCGTTTTCGTCGGCGCCATTGTCTTCGCGATGCTCGGTGCGCTGCCATATTGGTTTCCAAAAATGAGCGGCCGGATGATGTCGGAATTGTTAGGCAAATGGACATTCTGGCTATGGGTCATCGGCTTCAACATGACTTTCATTATCCAGCATGTGCTTGGTCTTTATGGCATGCCGCGCCGCATCTTTACCTACCCGGATATACCTGGCTGGGGTTGGATGAACATGGTTTCTACCATCGGCGTGTTTTTCATGGGCGCCGGATCGCTCGTTATGATTTGGAACATCGCGCATTCGTTCTTCCGCGGAAAAGTAGCGGGCGATAATCCCTGGGACGCGTGGACGCTCGAATGGGCAACTACTTCACCGCCGCCGCATGAAAACTTTCTCGCGTTGCCACCGATCCATAGTCGCCGGCCACTGTGGGACATCGCCAATCCGGATCGGCCGGATCCAGCCGTTGGCGACGATCAGGTCGTCCTTCCCGATCACAACAAGACCGGTATTCTTGCGTTCCTTTTCTCCGAGGTCGGGTTCTTCGGCACCCTTATCCTCGCCTATCTATATTTCTACGTCCACCCCCAGCCCGGTCCCGGACCCAGAGAGCTGGACCTTCCGCGAACACTGGTTTTCAGCATGTGCCTCTTCGCGAGCAGCTTCACGTTCTGGCGATCGGAGGTAGCCATGCACAAGCGACGTCGCGGGTCGATGCTTGGGTGGCTTGCCCTAACGATTGTGCTCGGCGCAGTTTTCCTCGGCGGCCAGGGGAACGAATATTGGAAACTCTTCCAGAGCGGGGTGGACCTAAGTACCAATATGTTTGCGACTACGTTCTTTACCCTGACCGGGTTTCACGGCTTGCACGTGCTCATGGGTCTGATCACCCTCCTCATCTTTCTCTGGATGGTGTGGGAAGGTGATTCGGTCTATGCCAAATTCGATGACGCTTTCAAGTGCGTCGGCTACTACTGGCACTTTGTCGATGTCGTGTGGGTCTTTGTTCTATTCACAGTTTACCTCCTTCCACTACTTCGATGACTACCTATCAATTCTTTATTAACGCTTGGACGTGGAACTGGATTGTTCTGGGCTTGGTTATTCTTTCCTCCGTCGCCTACTGGCTTGGCTTCGGGCGACGAGGGAGACCACTCTATTTCGCTGCTGCGATTGTCGTATTTCTGCTCGCGTTGGTCTCCCGGCTCAGCGCCCTC
>Ga0124850_1000124_pt1 | contig 11237 bp, 9 predicted proteins | sample PanSoiMetaGPlot1_FD_97462 | JGI IMG/M metagenome (GOLD analysis project Ga0124850, IMG submission 97462) | Tropical forest soil microbial communities from Panama analyzed to predict greenhouse gas emissions - Panama Soil - Plot 1 (PacBio error... | ecosystem: Environmental > Terrestrial > Soil >...
GCAGCCCGAGGCGCAGGCCCTTGAGAGGCGCGGAGGCGCGGGCGTGACCTCGGTCGGACCGCCGGTAATGACGCCGTCGATGAGCACGCAGTCGGCAACATGACGCGCCATCGGTCCGGCGGTATCACGGGTATGCGAAAGCGGAACGATGCCGGCTTGTGACCAGCGCAAGGTGGTCGGGCGCATGCTCGTGATCCCGCAAAGCGCGGCAGGGACGCGTATGGACCCGCCGGTATCCGTGCCGAGGGCGGCCGGCGCGAGGCGCGCTGCGACAGCGGCGGCGCTACCACCGCTCGAGCCGCCCGGGATGCGCGTGGGATCGTACGGATTGCACGCGGGACCAAACGCCGCGTTGTTGTTGGTCGGGCCAAAGGCGAGCTCCTGCAAATTGGTTTTGCCGAGCACGATGGCGCCGGCATCGAGCAGGTGCTGCACGATCGGTGCGTTGCGTTTCGGGCGATGCGCCGCGAGGGCGAGCGTTCCGGCGGTGGTTGGAAAATCGGCCGTATCGATGTTGTCCTTGAGCGCGAGCGGCACCCCGTGCAGCGGCCCGAGCCGCTCGCCGCGCTGACGCCGCTGGTCGGCCGCCCGTGCCGCGGCGCGCAGGCGGTCCGCCTCGAGGCTGATGAACGCGTTGAGCGGTGACGTCGCCGCGCAGCGCGCCAACAGCGCCTCGGCCAGCGCCTCTGCCGTTTGCTCGCCGTTGCGGACCGCGTCCGCTGCCCTTCTGGCACCGAGTTCGAACAACGCCACCATCAGCGCGCCTTCCGTGAAATTAGGGCCTCATCGCCCAATGGTTAAAAAGTGAAACGGCGCGAAGCTGTGCGGACTATTCTGGCGTGGCCGCAGGCTGCCCTCGCTCGTCCCCCTCTTCAAGTTGACCGTGGAGGTTAGCACGATCAACCTCAAGACCGCCAAAGACGCTTGGTCTCGCCGTGCCTTTGCACCTCCAGCAATTCCTTGCATCGTCGCCGCCATATGCGAAGCTCTCCTAAGCGCCGTATTGGTCGCCGGATCAGGACGCGCAGGCTTGCGTCGCAAGAGCGGCATGGATGACGGCGATACTTTCAACCGTCAACGAGGAGAAGGAAAGATGTTCATTGCCATGAACCGCTTCCGGGTGAAGAAGGGTTCAGAACAGGCGTTCGAGAAGGTGTGGCTCAGCCGCGACTCGCAGCTGAACAAAGTGCCGGGCTTCGTCGAATTCCATCTGCTGAAGGGACCCGAGCACGAGGACTTCACCCTCTATGCGTCACATACGGTCTGGCAGAACCAGGGTGCCTTCGAAGCGTGGACCAAGTCGGAGGCATTTCGTGCCGTCCACAAGGATGCCGGCCAGAATAAGCCGCTCTACATCGACCATCCGCAATTCGAGGGTTTCGAGGTGCGGCAGACCGTACATCGAGGCGAAACCGCGGTCGCCTAGGGTTTTGCCGGACTTGGAAATCGCTTATTGCGTGCCATGGGTTCAATTCGCGGCGGGATGCGGCAGCGCCAACAATCAATTTTGATCTCATGGGAGGTCGGCTGCGAAGCGTTTGTTCCGGCAGCATCGTGCTCAGCCGGTCAGCGCGCCGGCAATAACGCGGGTTGCGCCCCTGCACCGGAGCCATTCGCATGAACCTCTTGCGCCCGTCGCGCCGGCAGGTGATGGGCGCGAGCCTGATCGGCGGCCTTGCCGTCTATCTCGCTCCGCTGGGAAGCAGGGCCTTTGCGGCGTTGTTCGAAGAACAATTGCTGACTCGGCCGGCCTGGAACGATGGCGTCCTGAAATATCGCATCGACGGTACGTCGAAGGTCACGGGAGCGAAAGTATTCGCGCGCGATATCCGCGCCCGCGACATGCCGCATTGGCCGCAGCAGCAGTCGCATGCACTGGTGCTGCGGGTGAGCATGGCCGATCGCAGCTATGCCGGCTTCGATCTCTCGGCGCTCGGCTCCGAGCTCGCGCCCGACCGCGTGGTGACGGCGGCGGATTTAGCGCGCGACGGGCTCGTCTTTCCGGATTTTTACGGCGAGGACATTTTGCTCCCCGAAGGCAAGACGCCGGCCTACCTGGGCCAAGCCGTCGCAATCTTGATCTATCAGGATTTCGCCCGCTTGCGCTTCGCCAAGGAAAAGTTGCAGTTCAACGACGCGGTCATTCGCTATGGCGCCGTGACCGGCCCGTTGCAGCGCGACCCTTGGGGCTCATACCGTTTCGTGCGCCTCGCAGGCCCCACCCCCTACGATGACGACGTGTTCTCCTGCCTGAAACAAGGGCCGCTCTCCCCCAGCTACGCGCAGCATGAACCGGTCTGGCCGAAGCCCGCGCGCGACGGCGACGTCGGCGCGCGGGGAATGTATTACGCCAAGTCCATCGACGACGAACTGGCGCAGCCGCCGGCCGACTGGCTGGTGCTGACCCGCGACTATGCCACGCAGTCGGGCGACACCGCAGCGCTCGAGCCGGACAACGCCAACGGCTGGTACGACCGCGAGAAAGAGGATCTGCATCTCGTCGTGCCGACGCAGTCGCCGCAAGAGGTCGCGGCCGGCGCCGCGGCCATGCTGGGAAAAAGCCGCATCGGCCTGAAGCGGTTGTTCCTGCACCCATGTTTCACGGTCGGCTACGGTTCGAAGGATCACTGCACCATGCCGTACTACGGCCTCGTCGCCGCGGTTTACGGCGACGGCCGGCCGGTGCGGCTCGCCAACGATCGGTTTGATCAGTTTCAGACCGGCCTGAAACGGCACCAGCATGGGCTACACGGTGGCGGTCGAGCGCAAGACCGGTCTGCTGCAATCGTTCCGCGCCGAGATCGTCGCCAATGGCGGCGGTCGCGCCAATTGCTCCGTTGCCCTTACTATCGTGGGCGCCATTTCGGCCCACTCGGTCTACTACTTTCCGAAAAGCGACGTGGCTGCGACCGCGATCGCGTCACGCGCCATCGACTGCGGCGCGGCGCGCGGCTACGGCGGGACCGAAACGCTGACGGCGACCGAGCTGATGATGGACGAGATCGCCGGCGAGCTCGGCCTCGACGCGATCGAGTTCCGCCTGCGCAACGTGTTGAAGACCGGGATGCGGAACACCCAAGGCGCGATCCCGCTCGGAACGCAACGCGCCGAGGCGGTGCTGGAGCAGGCCCGCGGCCATCCGCTGTGGACTGGGCGCGCCGCGCGCAAGCAGGCCTACGACGCCGCGCATCCCGGAAAACATTACGGGGTCGGCTTCGGCTGCATCCAGCGACGCTTCGGCGCCGGGTCCGAAGCGAGCCTCGCCAAGCTGGAGCTCGCGCCGGATGGGCGCATCGCGCTCTCCCACAGCGGAACGGAGATCGGCACCGGCACATCCTCGGCGCAGGCCGTCGCCTGCGCGCGCTGGCTGGGGCGGCCGGCCGATGCGCTCGACATGGCCGTCACCGAGTGGTCCGACCTGCCGGTGGAAACGAGCGATGATCCGCACTCCACGCCCGAGGAGACCCGCATCAGTCAAGCCGATCAGGACCGCCTGGCCAAGAACCCGCGCTGGAGTCCCGTTTTTGCAGCGCCGTCGAGTGCCAGCAACTCGTCGTACTACTTCTCGCATGCGACGCGGGAAGCCGCGCGCGTCGTTTATCTCCACGGGCTTTGGCCGGCGGCGCTGGCAATCTGGGGCCGCGACGCAGGCGCGGCATCGCCCGCGGTGAAGCCCGAGGATGCGCGCTGGCGCAGCGGAGCGCTCGCGCTCGAAGGCCTGCAACCGCTGCCGCTGGCGCGGCTGGCGCAGGAGGCGCATGCGCGCGGCCTCGTGGTCGGCGCCGCCGTGCACGCCTTCAACCGCTGGCAATGGGCCGAGGCCGATTTCGTCGTGGATGGGGCGTCGACGCGCGCAGCGGTGGACGCCCTGTCGGTGCGCTACGGCGATGGCGCGGGCGCGGCGAAGCAGGCGCTGGCGACCACGCCCAACCGCTATCACGTGCTCGACCGCCGGAGCGTGTTGTTTCCACCGACGCAGAACAGCAACGCGATGGTCGGTTACAACACCGCCGCCGGCACACTGGTCGAGCTCGTGGTCGACGCAGCCAGCGGCAAGGTCACGCTGCTCAGCCACCACACCATTCTCGAATGCGGCAACATGCTGGTGCCGGAGCTGGTGTCGGGCCAGATCCAGGGCGCGACCGCCACCGGCATCGGCCTGGCGCTGCACGAATGGCTCCCGCTCTACGAGGACGGTCCGGGCGACGGCACCTGGAATTTCAATCGCTATCGTCTGCCGCGCGGCAGCGACGTCGCGGTATGGGCGCAGACCGCCGAAGTCTTGCCGCCGCTGTCGGACGACGAGCCGCCGAAGGGCATGGCCGAAGTCGCGGGGATCCCGATCATGCCAGCCATCGTGAACGGCATCGCGCACGCCATCGGCCATCGCTTCCGCACGCTGCCGGTCACGCCGGATCGCATCCTGGAGGTCCTGGCATGACGCTTCCGACCCGCCCGCTGACGGTGACCATCAACGGCGGCGCCACGGTCCCATCGACGTGCCCGAAGGCCTGATGATGATCGACGTGCTGCACGAGATGCTCGGCCTCACCGGCTCGCGTCTGGGCTGCGGCATCGGCATCTGTCATGCCTGCGTGGTGATTTGGGATCGCGACGATCAGACCAGCGAGGAAGTGCAGACCTGCATCACCGGCGCCGGCTTCTTCGACGGCAAACGCATCCGCACCATCGAGGGCATCGCCCGGAGAAATGACAAGGGCGATCTCCTTGCGCTCTCTCCGGTGCAGCAGGCATTCCTCGACCAGTTCAGCTTCCAATGCGGATACTGTACGCCGGGCTTCGTCAACGCCGCCACCGTGCTGATCGAGCGGCTCAAACGCGCGCCGGTGCCGCGCGGCGAGGTCGAGGCGACGGTGGCCGCGGCGCTGGAGAAACACATCTGTCGCTGCACCGGGTACGTGCGCTACTACCAAGCGGTGCGCGACGTGATCCTCGCGACCCCCGGCCTGACACGGGACGGCGCATGACGGGGCGCCCCATCGGTCGGCGCCTCGTCAGCATCGTCGCGATTGTCCTCATCGCGGGCATCGCCGCGGCCGCGGTGGCGACGCGAAACCTCCGCTCCGGCAAGACCGGCGGCCCGCTACAGGCCGTGAGCGCGCCGGCGGACGTCGTCGCGCGCGGAAAATACCTGGCCGCGGCGGCGGACTGCGCCGCCTGCCACACCGCCCCGGGCGGCGCGCCCTATGCCGGCGGCCTGGCCATGCCGAGCGGCTTCGGCACGATCTACGCGACCAATATCACGCCCGATCCCGACGACGGCATCGGCCGCTGGAGCGCGGAGGATTTCTGGCGCGCGCTGCACGACGGGATCAGGCGCGACGGAGCGCAGCTCTACCCGGCAATGCCCTACACGTCCTATCGCGGCATGACGCGGGCAGATGCCGATGCGATCTACGCCTATATGATGCAGCTAATCCCGATGAAGGTGACAAATCGCAGAACCGAGCTGAATTTTCCCTTCAACATCCGCCTCGGGATGCTCGGCTGGAACATGTTGTTCTTGCACGACAGCCTTCCTGCGGTATCCGCCGGAAGCTCTTCGGCGTGGCAGCGCGGCCGCTATCTGGTGAACGTGCTGGGACATTGCGGGGAATGCCATACGCCCCGCGGCATCGTGGGCGAGATGGAGTTGTTGCGTTCGCTGACCGGATTTGCACTCGGGCGCGTCGCCGCGCCCGACATCACGCCGGCCGCGCTCGCATCCCGCGGCTGGACGGCCGCGGGACTGCGCGCTTACCTCGGTCGCGGGCTCGCGCCGCAAGGCTCGGCGTTCGGCGACATGCACCCGGTGATCATGCTCAGCACCAGAAATCTGACAGCGGAGGATCTCAATGCCGTCGCGATCTATCTGCTCGGCGACAACCCGCCGCCACCCGCGCCGCTGCCGGCGGCCGCTGCGACGGAAAGCGCCGCCGCCAACGGCGCGGGGAGGACGAGCTACGTGGCGCTATGCGCCGGCTGTCACGGCCTCGACGGCAACGGCATGCCGAACACGGTGGTGGCGATGCGCAACAACAGCACGCTACGGCTTGCCGATCCACGCAACCTGATCGTGGCGATGCTGGACGGCATCGGGGCGGCGAATTTCCCGCATCATGCGAGCATGCAGGCGATGCCGGGCTTTTCCGACAAGTTGAGCGATGCGGAGGCCGCCGCGCTCGCGAACTATTTGCGCGTCACCTGGGGCGGGCAGAAGGGCGACGTGACGCCGGCGGCCGTGCGGGCGCTGCGCTGAGGGATATTACCGCAGCGACATCAACGCGCCGGCCGCGGCGCTGAGAATGACCACCAGCCACGGCGGCGTCTGCCACATGAACAGCAGCAGAAACGCGGCGACCGCCAGCGCAAAGTCGGCGGCGTTGGTGATGCGGCCGATAGAGCGCGGCGAGCAGCAAGCCCACCACCGCGGCATTGATCCCGCGCAGTGACGCTTGCGCCACCGGCCGCCGCCGCAGCTGTTCCCAGAATGGCAGCGCGCCGATGACGAGGAGGAATGACGGCAGGAAAATCGCGATGAGGCAGATCGACGCCCCGATCCAGCCGTTCGGCGGCGGGCCCATCACCGTGCCGAGATAGGCGGCGAAGGTGAACAGCGGTCCGGGCACGGCTTGTGCGGCGCCGTAACCGGCGAGAAAGGCGTCGTTGTCGACCCAGCCCGGCGGCACGACCGAGGCCTGCAACAGCGGCAACACGACGTGTCCGCCGCCGAACACCAGCGAGCCCGCGCGATAGAACGCGTCGAATTCCTTGAGCGCCTGCGAGGGAATCGCCGCGGCCAGCAACGGCAACCGATCAGCAGCGCGAAGAACACCGCGAGCAGCAGCGCGCCGAGCACGCGGCTCACGTGGAGCGGCAAGGCGGCGGGCGCGATTTCTTCGCCACCGCGCAGGAGGACCGCGCCGACGATGCCGCCGAGCACGATCGCGCCGATCTGCCCCCACGACGACGGCGCGCCGAGTGCGATGATGGCGGCTGCGACCGCGAGCGTGGCGCGCGCGCGATCGGGTGCGAGCGTGCGCGCCATGCCGAGCTCCGCCTGCGCCACGACCGCGACCGCCGCCACCTTGAGGCCGTGCAGCCAGCCGGAGCCTGCCGCGTTGCCGAGCGCGCCGATGCCGTAGCCGAAGGCCACCATGGCCACGGCCGACGGCAGCGTGAATCCGATCCAGGCGGCCAAGGCTCCGGCATACCCGCCACGCAACAGGCCGACGGCGAGACCCACCTGGCTCGAGGCCGGGCCGGGCAAGAATTGGCAGAGCGCGACTAGGTCGGCGTAGCTCTTGTCGTCGAGCCAGCGCCGCCGGTGCACGAACTCCTCGCGGAAATAGCCGAGATGCGCGACCGGTCCGCCGAAGGAGGTCAGCCCGAGCCGCAGGAAGGCGCCCAGGACTTCACGCCAACTGCCGCCGGCACGCGCGTCAGCGGCAGAGGTTTCCTCGCGCGTCGCCATCGGCGTCATCGCCGGCCGAACAGCCGTTCGATATCGCTGAGCTTGAGCTCCACGTAGGTCGGCCGGCCGTGATTGCATTGGCCGGAATTGGGCGTCGCCTCCATCTCACGCAGCAGCGCGTTCATTTCCTCGCCCTTGAGACGGCGTCCCGCGCGCACCGAGCCGTAGCAGGCCATGGTGGCGGCGACGTGCATGAGGCGGCGCTCGAGCGGCAGCGCCTCGTCCCACTCCGCCATGTGCTCAGCGAGGTTGCGCACGAGCGCTTGCGCGTCGATCGCACCGAGCAGCGAAGGAGTCTCGCGCACCGCCACCGCGCCCGGCCCGAACGGCTCGATGGCGAGGCCGTAGCGGAGAAGCTCCTCGGCACGCGCATTGAGCCGTTCGACGTCGGCGGGGTCGAGCTCGACGATCTCCGGGATCAGCAGGATCTGGCGCGCGATGCCGGCGCTCGCGAGCGCCGCCTTCAAACGCTCGTAGACGATGCGCTCGTGGGCGGCGTGCTGATCCACGATCACGATGCCGTCGCGCGTCTGCGCCACGATGTAGGTTTCGTGCACCTGCGCGCGGGCGGCGCCGAGCGGCCGGTCGAGGAGATCGGGCTCGGCCGCCTCGATGCGTTCATGGACGCGCGCGTCGGCGACGGGGCCGCCGACGTCGAACGCCGCCTGCGCCGCTTCCGCCAAGCCTGCCTCCGCCAAGCCTCCCGCCCCATGGCCGCGCACCGCGAGCGGCATGCCGCGCGCATCGTTCGGCCGCGCCGGCGAATGCCGCCAGTCCCAGCTGCCGCGCCGCGGCAGCGCGGCCGGGCGGAACGCGGCGACGGTCGCGCTGCCGCCGGTGGTGGCGGCGCGCTGGCCCTCGCGGGAAAGCGCCTCCTGTAGCGCGCGGATGAGCACGCCGCGCACGAGGCCGCCGTCGCGAAAGCGCACCTCGGCCTTGGCCGGATGCACGTTGACGTCGACCTCGCGCGGATCGAGCGCGACGAACAGCGCTACGAGGGGATGGCGGTCGCGCGGCAGGTAATCGGCATAGGCGGCGCGCACCACGCCGATCAGGAGCTTGTCGCGCACTGGGCGGCCGTTGACGAAGAGATATTGGCCGAGCGAATTGGCGCGCGTGAGCGTGGGCAGCGCGGCGAAGCCCTCGACCGCAAGGCGCGCGTCGCCGCCTCGCACCTCGACCGCGTTGGCGCGGAACTCGCCCCCGAGAATATCGGCGAGCCGGGCGAGGCGTCCGCTCGCGCCAGGCAGCGCCGCGGCCCAAGTCACTGGCGCGCGCTCCTCGCCCGCGAGCGTGAAGGCGACGTCGGGCCGGCTCATCGCCAGCCGGCGCACCACCTCGCGGATCGCCTCGCCTTCGCTGCGGTCGCTTTTGAGGAATTTGAGCCGCGCCGGCGTGGCGTAGAACAGGTCGCGCACTTCGACGCGCGTGCCCTCGCCGAGCGGGCCGGGCTTGACTTGCGCTTTACGTCCGCCGTCGACCGTGATCGCCCAGCCGTGCGGCTCGCCGGCGTGGCGCGTGGTGATGGTGAGCCGCGCCACCGCGCCGATCGAGGGTAGCGCCTCGCCGCGGAAGCCCAAGGTGCGGATGTCGAGCAGATCGTCGTTGGGCAGCTTCGAGGTGGCGTGGCGCTCGACCGCCAGCGCGAGATCGTCGCGCGTCATGCCGGCGCCGTCGTCGCTGACGCGGACCAACCGGCGGCCGCCGCCGTCGGTCACGATCTCGATGCGGGTCGCGCCGGCATCGAGCGCGTTCTCCACGAGTTCCTTGACCACGCTCGCCGGCCGCTCCACCACCTCGCCCGCCGCGATGCGGTTGACGATGCCTTCGGAGAGCTGGCGTACGGGCATCTCGTGTCCCTCAGCCGAATCGGGGGATGGCGGAAATCGAGTTTACACCGCCGCCGCGCCCCGCGAGATGCGGAAAGTTCTGCGGGTGACGAGCCCCGTCTTGCTTTATAATGCTCCGCGCCTGGGGCTCCTTCGCCTGCCGAGGAGGCAATCATGCGCGCGATCGGTCTTGGTTCAATCACCCTCGCGACCATGGCGCTGACGGCGACCGACGTCCGCGGCGCCAACAATAACTGGTGCGCGACCTATACCAAGCCTGAGAACGAAAACTGTACCTTTGCGACGTTCGAGCAATGCCAAGCTACGGTGTGGGGAGTTGGCGGATGGTGTCGGCCCAATCCGTTCCCCAACACGGCGTTCGGGACCGGTTGGACCTGGTCCAGTCGACCGCGCCAGTCTCGCGGCGGCCGTTAGCGCCGCCGCGCGGCGCCAGGGCCGCCGCATCCCGTCTCGACGGCGCATCTTTGTCCCTCAGGCGAATCGGGGGCTGCGGAAATCGAGCGCCGTCGGCGCCTCAATCTAGCTGTCATGGAACCGACTTATTCCCAATTGCGGGCCGGGACTGCGTTCCTCGTCCGGAAGACGCCCCGCGAACAAGAGTGATTTGAGAAAGCATCTCCATCCCCGCTTTCTGGACTTGGCTCGGCATTATCGCCTGCGTAACGCAGTCGGCGCTGTTTGCCGGGCTTAACCTCGCCATCTTCAGCCTCACCCAATTGCGCTTGCAGCTCGAGGCTGACGGCGGCAATACCGACGCGGCGCGCGTCCTCGACCTGCGCAAGAATTCCAATCCGGTGCTCGCCACCGTGATCTGGGGCAATGTCAGCACCAACGTTTTGCTGACGCTGCTGTCAGATTCGGTCCTGGCCGGGCTCAGCGCCTTTTTCTTCTCGGCAATCGTGATCACGCTGCTCGGCGAAATCATTCCGCAAGCTTATTTTTCGCGTAACGCCTTGCGCATGACGGCGCGCTTTCTGCCGTTTTTGAACTTCTACCGCGCGGCGCTGTTTCCGCTCGCCAAGCCGACGGCGATGCTGCTCGACTGGTGGCTCGGGATCGAAGGCATCCCCTATCTGCGCGAACGCGAGGTCCGCTCGTTGGTGCTGCGCAGCGCCGCCAGCGGCGGCGATATCGGGCGGCTGGAAGCCATCGGTGCCCGAAACTTTTTCGACCTCGACGACGTGCCGGTCACCGAAGAAGGCGAGCCGGTGGATCCGCAGAGCATCATCAGCCTGCCGCTGGCAAAGGGCAGATGCCTGCTGCCGAAATTCGAGCGCTCACCCGATGACCCATTCCTGCGGCGGGTTGATGCCTCGGGCATGAAATGGGTCATCGTGACCGATCCAGGCGGCGAGCCGGCTTTTGTTTTGGACTCTGACCATTTTCTGCGCGATGCGCTTTTCGATCAGCTCGAGAACGATCCGACCGGGTACTGGCATCGGCCGATCATCGTCCGCGACATGCAGACAAAGCTCGGCGAGGTCATCGGCCGCATGAGGGTCGCCCCCGAACGGCCGGACGACGACGTCATCGACAATGACTTGATCCTGGTTTGGGGCGCGCAGAAGCGGATCATCACCGGGGCCGACCTGTTAGGCCGGCTGCTGCGCGACATCGTGACGGTGGACGCGGGGCAGGCCACACCCGCGGCGAGTGAAAGCGCGAAAATAGCGGGACGATGACCGAACGCTGTTGGCTCAGTTAGCCTCAGTCGCAAGGGTGTGATTGACCTCAACCAGACGTGATCGGCCTATTCATCTGCGAGACACTAAGGCGGAGGAAGGCCAAATGATTCACGACTTTGCCCCTGTGGGAGGTCCGACATGATCAAGCGGCGCGCATTTCTCAGCGGTGCATTGACAGCCATGAGCGCGGGAAGTCTCGGCGCGCCATCGGCAACGGCGCAAGCGGTC
>Ga0124850_1000125_pt1 | contig 11221 bp, 10 predicted proteins | sample PanSoiMetaGPlot1_FD_97462 | JGI IMG/M metagenome (GOLD analysis project Ga0124850, IMG submission 97462) | Tropical forest soil microbial communities from Panama analyzed to predict greenhouse gas emissions - Panama Soil - Plot 1 (PacBio error... | ecosystem: Environmental > Terrestrial > Soil >...
GGTTTACTGAGAAAATCGTTCCAGGTCTTTATCGGCGAAGTATTCCAGGTCACGCAGGTGGTGTCGTCGTCGGTCATGCTGCCGAGCCAGGTGAACTTCCGGCTGTCGAACTCGGCCTGACCCAATAGCGGCGCAATCAATTCCCGTGCTGCGCGAAAACGTGCCCAGCACCGAACCGTCCTTGGGCGCCACCGAGAAAATGTAGTTGGCCGCGCGTAAGCTGCCAGCGCCGGTCATCTGCTGCGGCACGATCGAAGGCTCGCCTGGAATATGCCTGCCGATATAGCGCGCCAACAGCCGCGCGTAAGCATCGTAGCCGCCGCCAACGCTGTAACCGATGATGATCGAGACACTGCGGCCCTTGTAGAAATCGGCGACACCGTCGGCCTCGGCGATGCCCGCCGGAGCAGCAAGCGCAGCGAAGAGCAGGAGTGATCTTACGGTAAAGCCGGGTTTGTGCATGGGACGTTCGATCGCCATCGGATTGGCGAAAACAGTCATATTCGAGCGACTCCGACCATCTCCGGCGCGCCGATCTTGTCCCAGATCCAGCGCGCACAGGCGAACAGGCGATCGTCGTCATAGCGTTGCGCGATCAACTGAATGCCAACCGGTAGATTGTTCGGCCCGCGGTGTGTCGGCAATGTCATGGTCGGAGTGTGCAGAGCGGTCCACATCGCCTGCATGCTCGGATCGCCTGTCGACGCCAGACCTTTCGGCGCCTCGCCCGGCACGCAAGGCGCCAGCAGCACATCGATGCCGGCGAAAACCTCCGGCAATAGGGCGCGGCATTGCTCAATGCGCCGCCAAGCGGCGACATAGTCCGCGCGCGAGGTTTGCAGTCCGCTTTCGATGTAGCGCCGCATCTGCGGCGACAATGCCTGACGATGGTTGTCCCATTCGAATGCCATGCAAGCGGCACGCTCGAAATGATTGATGGTGCCCCGCGCGAGCGCCGGCAGGCCGGCGAACTCGCCCGGCAAATCGAGAGCGCGAACGACGGCGCCAGCCTTGCTCAACGCCGCCGCGGCATTTTCGACCGCGCTCCTGGTTTCGGGTTGCACGCTATCCCACAGCTCGGTGCGGCAGAGCCCGATACGCGGCGCCGCGCTCAGGCTGCGCAGCGGGCGTGGTTCGTCCATCCGCAACACTGCCGTCAAGAGCGCGATGTCCTCGATTGACCGCGCGATCCATCCGATCGTGTCGATGCTTTCAGCCGCGGGCTTAAGTCCTGCTTTGTTGAACGTGTTGTAGGTCGGCTTGTAGCCGAACACTCCGCAAAACGAGGACGGGCGGAGCACCGAACCGCCGGTCTGGGTGCCGAGCGCGGCCGGCACCATGAAATCGGCCACCGCCGCGGCCGATCCGCTCGACGAACCGCCCGGCGTATGCGCGGCATTATGGGGATTGGTGGTCGCTGCCGGCGCCATGCCGGCGAGCTCGCAGGTCGCGGTCTTACCGAGAATCACGGCGCCGGCGCGGCGTAACAACGCAACGCAAGCGGCGTCCGCGGTCGGCCGATAGCCGCGATAGATCGGCGAACCCATTTCGGTCGGCATATCGAACGTGTCGATGACGTCCTTGACCCCGATCGGCACGCCGTGGAGCGGGCCGCGGCGCGGTTCGCGATCGAACGCATGCGCCTGGGCAAGCGCCAATTCCGGATTGAAATTCACCCAGGCTCTGACTGTCGGTTCGCGCGCGGCAGTCCGCTCCATGCACGCGCGGGTGACGGCTTCGCACGTTATTTCGCCCGCCGCGATCTTCGATGCGATTTCCGCCGCGCCTAATGCGTTGAGACGACGATCGACTTTCACATCCATCGCTTGATGCCCGGTTTGATGCTCAGTTCTTGCCGGCGCGGCCGGCCGAGGAGCCGGCGATCTTGCCGAACACGGTGCCCGACATGAGCCCGGACCCGCCCGGATAATTGAAATAGAACAAGCCGCCGACGAGCTCGCCCGCGGCATAGAGGCCGCGGATCGGCTGGTAATCGGTGTTGAGTACCTCGCCATCGGTATTGATGCGCAAGCCGCCGAAGGTGAAGGTAATGCCGCAGGTCACGGCATAGCCTTCGAAGGGCGGCGCATCGATGGTGTTCGCCCAATTGCTTTTGTTGATGGCGAGGCCTTGGGTGCAACGCCCATCCTTGACGTTGGGATTGAACGATACGTCGGTTTTCACCGCCGCATTCCATTCCTTGATCGTCTTCAAGAATTCCGCGGCGTTCACACCTTCGAGCTTACGCGCGAACTCCTCGATGCTGTTGGCGGTGACTTTGGTGATCTGGCGAATGCGGTATTCGTCCCGCTGCAGGTGTTTTACTTTCTGATCGAAGATCTGCCAGGCGAATTGGCCGGGCTGTTCCAGCACCACCCGGCCGTACTTGGCGTAGGTGTAGTTGCGAAAATCGGCGCCTTCGTCGACAAAGCGCTTGCCGTTGGCATTGATCAGAATTGAGAACGGGTAGGAATGTTTCTGAAACTGATCGCCGACCGAGAGGTGGCCGAATTCTGGCGCATTCATTTCCCATTGCACGGCGTGGCAACCCGACCAGTTTCCGCGCGGCGCGGCGCCGATGTCGAGCGCCATGCGGATACCGTCGCCGGTGTTGTAACGGGAACCGCGCACTTTCGCGAGATCCCAACCGGGTCCGAGATAGCGCGTGCGCCATTCCGGATTGGCTTCGAAACCGCCGCAAGCAAGCACGATCGATCGGGCACGCAACTCGCGGATTTCGCCCTGCTGGCGGGCGCGGATGCCTTCGACGCGATTGCCGTCGAACAACAGATCGACGCCGCGGGTCGCATAGCGGATTTCGATGCCGCGCTTTTTCGCAGCTTCGGTGAGCATCGCGATCAGGCCCGGACCGCCGCCGACCGACTCCACTGTAAGCCCGCCCCAAAACTTGAACTTGCCCTCGATCTTGAACGCCTGGCGGCCGTAGATCGGAATGAGCCGCACGCCTTTGTTGCGCATCCAGTTGAGCGAGTCGAAGCTTTTGGTGACTAGAAGCTCGACCAGATCGGGGTCGGCATGATGTTGCGTGACGCGCGCCATGTCGTCGAAGAACTGGTCGGCGGTGTAAGTGCCGAAGTCGGTAGTTTCGATCTCTGCCGGCGTGAGATCGGGGACGAGCGTCTTGATGTCCTCGACGCCGTTGTACACCACCCGGATCGAGCCGGCGGTGAAGCGGCTGTTGCCGCCGGATTCTTCTTCCGGCGCCGCTTCCAGCATCACCACTTTGGCGCCCTGTTCCTGCGCCGCCAAAGCCGCGCAAAACGCGGCATTGCCGGCGCCGATGACGATCACATCCGCATCTTGCGCTGCCATATCAATCACTCCGCCGCCTGCGCGGCGCCGCCATGCGCCTTCGACCAGGCAGCGGGGTCTTTCATGAACTTTTCGACCTCCCTGAGCTTGCCTTTGTCAAACGTGCCGCTTTTCTTGGCGGCTTCCAAAACGTCCCACCAGGTGGCGAGCGCGTGCAGCGTCACGCCAAGCTCGTTCATGATCTGCTTTCCCTCTGGAAAGATATCGTAGAAGAAAAATACGAAGACATGCTCGACGATCGCGCCGGCATCGCGCAGCGCCTTGCAGAAATTCACCTTGCTGCGGCCGTCGGTGGTCATGTCCTCGACCAGGAGCACGCGGTCGCCGGGCTCGATATGGCCTTCGATTTGCGCATTGCGGCCGAACCCTTTCGGCTTCTTGCGCACATATTGCATCGGCAGCATCAGGCGGTCCGCCATCCAGGCGGCGAATGGAATTCCCGCGGTTTCGCCGCCGGCGATCGCATCGAACTGCTCGAAGCCGACTTCACGCATTAATGTCGCCACGCCGAAATCGATCAGCTGCTGTCGCACGCGCGGAAAGGAAATCAGGCGCCGGCAGTCGGTGTAGACCGGGCTCGCCCAGCCGGACGTGTAGATGAAAGGCTTGTCGGCCATGAAGCGAACCGCGTCCACTTCGAGCAGCATCTTGGCCGTCAGCTCGGCAACAACGGCTTTGTCGGCGAAACAGGTCATAGTTCACTCATTTGGCTCGCCACTTTTTATCCGTCACCCTGAGGCGCGAGCCAACGGGCCCGGTCCGAAATGGCCGGCCCGATGACGCTCCACGAGCCTCGAAGGGGTGACAGCCCGCATGTTTTGGCGTGCATCCTTCGAGGCCCGCGCTGCGCGCGGGCACCTCAGGATGACGATTTAGTGGCGCACGATCAACTCACTATCTTCCAGGCGATGGTCTCGCCGCCCCGGTAGATCAGCGCGCGCTCGTCGGGCCCCGCGACCTTGACCTCTTCCGGCGCCGTCCAGGGCGTCTTTTCCAGGGTGATAGTCTCGTCATTGGGCGGCACCCGATAATGCTTGGCGCCATTGAGCGAGGCAAAGGCTTCGAGTTTGTCGAGTGCATCCTCCTCCTCGAAGACTTGCGCGTAAGTCTCGATGGCGACCGGCGCATTGAACATGCCGGGAATACCACTGACGGAAACCTTCTTGGCGTATGGATGCGGCGCCGAGTCGGTGCCGAGGAAATAGCACGACTGGCCCGAAGTCGCCGCTTTGCGCAGCGCCGTCTTGTCGCGCCCGGTTTTGATGACCGGCATCACATACATGTATGGCTTTAGGCCATGGCCGAGCCAATCGGTGCGCGTGAGCATCATATGATACGGCGTGATGGTGCCGCCGAGCTGCGGCGCCGCGCCGGCGACAAAATCAGCACCTTCCTTCGACGACAAGTGCTCAAGTGTCATCCGCAGTCCGGGAAATTGCTTAAGCCATTTCGACAACAGGCGATCGATGAAGACAGCCTCGCGATCGAATATGTCGACGTCCGGCGCGACATATTCGCCGTGCATGAGAAACGGCATGCCGATCTTTTCCATCCGTTCCAGCACGCGCGGAATCTTGACGTAGTCGGTGACGCCGAACGCGGAATTGGTTGTGGCATGCGCGGGATAGAGTTTCACCGCGGTGAATAGTCCATCGCGAAAGCCGCGTTCGACATCGTCGGGATCGGTGTCGTCGGTCAAATAGCAGCTGATCAGCGGCTTGAATTTCGAGCCCGGCGGCACCGCCGCCATGACCCGCTCGCGATAAGCTTTGGCGTCCGCCGCGGTGCGCACAGGCGGCACCAGATTGGGCATCAGGATGGCGCGGCCGAAATTCTTGGCCGTGAACGGCAATACCGCTTTGAGCATTTCGCCGTCGCGAACATGCAGGTGCCAGTCATCCGGCTTTCGGATCGTTAAGCGTGTGGTCATCGCAAGGAAGCCTATCCGATCGGCGCCGCGGCCGCAGCGAATGTCTCCATCGGCGGCTCATCGATCATGGCCCCGGTGAGATCGGCAACGCGGGCGAAGCCGCGCCTGGAGCACCATTGCTCAAGGCCCTCGATGATCGCGATCATTCCCGTTGGATTGCGGAAAGTGAGGTAGCCGATCATCACGGCGGTGGCGCCAGCGAGCATATATTCGACGACATCCTCGACTTTGACGATGCCGCCGCAGCCGATGATCGGAATTTTCACCGCCTTGGCGCATTGATAGACCATCCGCACGATGATCGGCTTTATGCCGGGGCCGGACAGCCCGCCGAATTTGTTGCCGATCGCCGGCCGGAACGTGTCGGTATCGATCTTCAGCCCCAGAATTGTGTTCGACACCACGAGTGCGTTCGCGCCGGCGCGCTCGGCGGCCTTGGCGACTGCGACCACGTCGCCGGCATTTGGCGACAGTTTCACCCACATCGGCTTGTCGGTCGTGGCGCGGATGAGCTTCACGACATTGTACGTATGCTCTTCGTGCAGGGCGAAATTGCCGCCTTTGGGATCGCGCGTCGGGCAGGAAATATTGACCTCGAGGACGTCGATCGCCGATTTCGCCACGTCGCGCGCCATCGCTTCGAAATCGTCGATCGTGGTCGCCGAGATCGAGCCGACGAGCGGCGGCGTGAAGCGTTTGTAGTCCGGGACCTGGTGCTCCAGGAAATAATCGATGCCCTTGGTCGGCAAGCCGATGGAATTGATCATGCCGCCTTCAACCTCGGCAGCGCGCGGCGGCGGATTACCGGCGCGGAATTCCCGCGACACGGTTTTTGCCACCAGCGCTCCCAACCGGTTCAGATCCATCACCTGGGCGAGATCGGTCGAGAAGCAGCCTGAGCCCGGCATCACCGGGTTCTTCAGCGTCACGGCCCCGATCTTGACGCTCATGTCTACCATCCGACCGCCTCCTGCAGATCGAAGACCGGTCCGTCGATGCAGACTCGGCGCAGCTCCTGTTTGCCGTTCACTTCGAAAGTGCGCACGCAGACGTAACAAGGACCAAGCCCGCAAGCCATCACCTGCTCCATGGCCACCTGGCCGGGAATATTGTGCGCCCGGCCGAGCCGCTTCATCAACTGGAACAGCCGGTTCGAGCCGCAGGTGAAGAACGCGTCGGCGCGTTTCCGGGCAATCAGGTCTTGCAGAATGCGTTCGACATTCTCGACCACACTCGTGCCGTCGCTATCGAGCACGCTCGCCACATCGCCAGCCTCGCGGAACAATGCGTCGGCCATCACGAAATCGGGATTGCGCGCCGAAAGAATTGCAGTGACGCCGACATGGCGTTCGCGCGCCAATTGCGAAATCGGCCCGAGCGTGGCAATGCCGACGCCGCGGCCGAGGACGACGATGTGCCGCCACGTCGGGTCAAGCTTAAAACCGACGCCGAGCGGACCCACCATGTTCAGGTTGTCGCCCCTGCGCAGCGTCGCCAGGCCGCGCGTGCCACGCCCGACGCATTTGTACAAGAATTCGATCCGGCCGTGCGAGCGGTCGATACGGTAGACGCTCTGCGGGCGGCGAAAGAACAATTCGCCGACATCGGGCGACGGGCATAACAGATTGAAGAACTGGCCGGGCGTGACCGAGAGCGCCTTGAGCGAAGCCTCGACAATGAGGTGCTTGTATTCGGCGTTCACCCAATCATGGGACACGACCGGACAAAGCGATTCCTCGGCCGGAATATGCGCCGCAGAGAGTGCACCGAGGACCTCCTTGCCGACCACGTTGGGAGCGGACGCAAACGGTTCACCGTTCATGAATCGAGATCCTCGGGTCGAGGCTTATTGCTGTCGTCATCCAAAGAAATGGACCGGGTCAGTACCAAAATCAAGATTTATTCCAATTTTTGAACAGTTAGGATAGTTTTGTCTTCTCAAGGAGTTAATTGCATTTTGGCTCGGCCTGTCGGAAATCAGGCCGCCACGACGGCGGCGGCAGCCTCGGCATCTGGCTGGCGATACGCCTTGAGCCGGGGCAACACCTCAGAGGCGAACAAGGTCAAATTGTCGATCGTCTGCGCGTGCGTGAGTTCGCCGCCATGGCCCATCATCAAAAGATTGCCCATGCCGCCGCAATGTTCGCAGAAGTCCACGATCTGGGCGTAAACCTCGTCCGGGGTGCCGCAGAACAGAATGCCGGCATCGATCAGTTCGTCCACGGTGGCGGCATGCATGTTGATACTGCGGCCGTCCTTGGTGAAGCTGCGCGGCGGCGTCTCGCCGCGCATGAGCCGCGCATTATCCTCGACCGGGAGATAACCTGGGGGATTGCGAAACGGCAGATGCACGATCGCGCTGGTGCGCAGATAGCCGGCGATCAGGTGAGCGCGCCGGCGCGCTTCTTCCTTGTCTTTGGCGACGGCGACGAGGCCAAGATAGGCGAAGCGGTCGGCAATCGGCGCCCGCCCGAATTTCGCCAGGTAGCTTTTGCGGTAGGCGTCGTAGATTTTGCGCGTGGCATAGCCGGTGCCGAGCGTGGCCATGACGTAACCGCGCTCGCCGAGCACGCGCGCTTGCGTGGTGCTGCCGGTCGTCGACCAGACCGGCGGCTGCGGCTCCTGCCACGGCCGCGGCCAGATGTTCACTTGCCGATAGTGGAAATATTCGCCTTCCCAGTTGAACGTGCCGTCATGCGTGGTCATCGCTTTGAGGATGAAATCGTGCGCCTCCCAAAACCTTTCCATCAGCTCGACGGGATTGCGATTGGACGCGGCAATTTCGTAGGGGATGCCTTTGATGAAGCCCATGTCGAGACGGCCGCGGGAGATCACGTCGATGGTCGCCAGCTCCTCGGCCACGCGCAGCGGATCGGGCCGATGCCCAATCGGATAGCCGAGCACAAGGAGCCGCGCCTTTCTGGTGGCGCGCGCCAGCACCGACAATCCGACCACCACCGCCGATGACATGCAGGTGGCGCTCTGGTGATGCTCGTTGAGCATGATGTCGAGGCCGATTTCGTCGCAGGCCTGATACTCGTCGTAATAGCGATGAAACAGATCGGCGGCGACGCGCGGATCGCATTTGCTGTTGGGCAGGATAACGCGCAACGACCCGGAATGATCATTCCAGGTCGGGTAATAAGGCTGTTCGCTGAACTCGTAGACTCTCATCGCGCGTATCCTCGCTGAACCGTCATTGCGGGTTCGCCACTGTGGAGCGCCCCGGAATGACGATCATATTCATTGTTCTTCCATGAACGCCTTGACTTTCTCGGCGAAAATTTTTGGCTGCTCCTGATGGGGAAAATGGCCGGCGCGATCGATGGTCCCGAACCGGGCGTCCGGAATGAGCGCGCAATAGCCGCGGCCGTAAGGCTCGCCGACCATGCGATCGTGCGCGCCCCAGAGGAACAGCGTTGGAATGCGAATGCGGTGCAGCCGGCTTTTCAGCCGCGGATTATGGAAATACGGACTCCAGGCAAAGCGCGCGGTGGCTTCGCGGGCGCGCGCCGCGGCGGCAACTTCGGCCGGCGCCAAGGATTTGTAGTCGCGCCGCCCAGCATTCGGATCGCAATAGGCGATTTCGAGATATTCCGGTTCGGTGAGCGCGAAGATGTCGGCGATGTCGCGGGTCTCGCGATCGCCGAGCTTGATGCCGACGGCATTGGCCATGACCAAACACGCAAGCCGCGCCGCTGATTTCACCGCAATCTCCGCCGCGATCCAGGCGCCGAACGCCACGCCAACGAGTGTCACGTCGCGAAGATCTAGCTGGTCGAGGAGATCAAGATAGAAGTAGGATAGATCGTCGACCGTGTGCATACCCTTGGGCAGCTCCGAGCGGCCGAACCCCGGATGGCTCGGCGCAAGGACGTGCGCCGCTTTCGCGAGCTCGTCGATTGCGGCATGCGCCGGCTCGATCCCGTTTTCGGCGTGCAGGAACAGCAGTGGCCGGCCCTTGCCGCGCTCGATCAGATCGATACGCGTGCCTTCGACGGTGAGCGAGTCCGATGCGGCGTCGGTCCTCTGCAGCATTTCCTCTCCAAGCCCATTCCTCTCGATGTCTTTTCGATCTTGTTCTACCACGTCAAAAGCGTTTTACCATTGCACGTGGTTCAAGCCAGGAGACCAGGAAATGAGTGACGGCGTTACGGTCCACAACGGCATCGCCTACGCCAATCATGACGGCATCGAGCTCTCCGGCGACCTCTATCTGCCGCAAGCCGCCAAAGCGGCGCCGGCTTTGGTCGCGGTTCACGGCGGCGGCTGGGTCGCCGGTGAGCGAAGCGCCTTCCAATATTGGGGCCCCTATCTCGCCGCGCGCGGCACTGCGGTTTTTGCCATCTCCTATCGGCTCGCGACCAAGAACAAGACCTTCCCGGAAGCCGTTCAGGATGTGCTTGCCGGCGTGCAATTCGTCCGCGGCAAAGCGAGCGCGTTCGGCATCGACCCGGCGCGCATCGGTCTCCTTGGCGCCTCGGCCGGTGCGCACCTTGCGGCGCTGGCCGCATTGAGCGGCAAGAAATTCCTCGGCGCTTATCCGCAAGATCCATTCGCCGCGACCGACACGTCGGTCAAAGCACTGGTCGGCGTCTACGGCGTCTACGACATGCACGCGATGTGGTGCTCGCTGCAGGTGCAAGACGGCCGCAACAGCGACAACAAAGTCGAAAAGTTCATCGGCGCGCCGCCGATGGCGAGCCGTCAGGCTTATTTCGACGCCTCGCCGATCAGCTACGCGACTTACGCCAACAATGCGATTGGCGTGCTGCTGGCCACCGGCACCGAAGACGATCTCGTCGACCCGAAGACGCAGACCGGGCCGTTCCAGCTCGCGCTCAAACAGGCCGGCTTTTTCGTGCGACCCTGCATTGTGCCCGGCGCGCCACATTACTGGGTGAACGATCCGATTGAGGAGCCCGGCAGCCTGTCCGGCTTTCTGGCGCCGCGGCTGATGCGGTTTCTGGCGGAGCGATTGTGACTACCGGTCAGAAGTCATGGGCGATCCATTGAAATGCTCACACCCTCACCACGCCCTGCATACGCACCCGGAACAAGACCGCTCCGGCAAATCTTCGCGCTTAGTTTGATGATCGCCGGCATCATGTTTGTCGGCGCCGCCGCTCTCTACGGCATGACAGTGGGGCTGCCGGCGCTGGAACCCATCGTCAAATCTTGGGCAGCGTCCTGGTTGGTGCACTGATGCGCGAGCCTCACCCCAGAGATTTGCGCAACGGGTCTTATTCGAGCATCGTCCTCAATGGGCATTGCCAGGAGGACGGCGCGATCGTTTACCGCGAAGCGTGCAAGCTTGGGTGCGACAAGCGGGCGCTCGACTACCGCCCGTTGTCCAAATTTGCAGCGGGTGCGGCGGAGGGCGCGGATTTGGAAAATCAGTTGAAACAACGGTCACTGAGACATCAACTTCTCGGTCAATGTCCACGCCGCGATTAGCGTGCAGGCGACCACGATGAATACTCCGAGCGTCGCAACTGAATAAGCGGACATGTTATACCTCCCTGTCGTCCATCTGGTCCGCAGGATAATATCCCAATAAGAAGATAAATAATATAAAGGGAACGTTGCAGCCACGAAGAGGCGGTGTGCAAACGCCTCGGTTCGACATGTCGCCGGGGCGATCACCGAAAGAAACCCGAAAGCGCTCGCACTGAAGCGGGAAGCCGAAGAAGATTAGCGACGCTTAGCAGGCGGTGGGACCGACAGTCGCCGGGCGGTTAAATAACAAACAGCATGAGTGGTCCAAAAGCCACCGCTGACGCCGCCGTGCTGATCTTTATTTGGAGGATGCGCCGGGGTGGCGAGCGGCGGAGCCAGGAGATACGAAAATGTTCAGCAGGGCAATAATTATGGCTTCCGTATCAATGATTGTCCTTAGCATTGCCTATCCGGCATCGCCCGCGACCAAGCATCGACCGATGACTTATGAGGGGAGTG
>Ga0124850_1000126_pt1 | contig 11170 bp, 11 predicted proteins | sample PanSoiMetaGPlot1_FD_97462 | JGI IMG/M metagenome (GOLD analysis project Ga0124850, IMG submission 97462) | Tropical forest soil microbial communities from Panama analyzed to predict greenhouse gas emissions - Panama Soil - Plot 1 (PacBio error... | ecosystem: Environmental > Terrestrial > Soil >...
ATCGGCACCTACACAAAGGCTCGATGAACAGTCACATTTCGCAGTTTCCGATCGGCACCTACAAAAAAGGGCACGCGCATGGACCGGGCGCGCATGTTATCGTGCTTTCCGGCGAGGGCTACTCATTGATGTGGCCGGAAGGCGGGGAGCCGCAGCGCTACGATTGGGAGATCGGCACGCTGATCGTGCCACCCAATATGTGGTTTCATCAGCACTTCAACGCCGGCAGCACGCCGGCGCGCTATCTCGCCTTCAAGCATGAGGGTGTTGCCATCCGCAACGCCCAAGGCGTGCCCAAGGCCTGGATCAGCCGGCGCGGCGGCGGCGATCAGATCGACTATATCGACGAGAAGCCCGAGATCCGGCGGATCTTCGCGGCCGAACTCGCCAAGCATGGCATTGCCTCGCGCATGGACGCTGCCTACGCCAAGGAAACGTCCGACCTGGGAATTAAAACGGCGTAAGCCTGCTTCTATTCGACATGAGCGAAGCGGCGGCATCCAGCGAAACCCCGTTGTGGCGATTTTCGCTGCATTTCTATCGACAAGCCGGCGTCGCGGATGCTTGCATCGCGTTGCAGGATGATTACGGTGTCGACGTCAATCTGCTGCTGTTTCTGCTGTGGCTGGCCACAGGCGGGCGGCAATTGTCGGTCGAAGACATAAAAGAACTCGACGAAGCGGTTCGCCCCTGGCGCGAACTCACTATCATTCCGATCCGCGAAGTTCGCCGCGGGCTCAAGGGTGTGCGGACCTTGGTCGAAACCGGCAAGCAGGAGGCTCTTCGCACCGAAATCAAAGCGATCGAGCTTGAGGCCGAACGCCTGCAGCAGGAAGCGCTCTACAGTCGCAGCCTATCCCCCCTGCTCGGGCGTGAAGCCGAAACGGCGGCAGCGGCGCGTGCGAATATCGTGGCCTATGAGCAGACCCTCACGGCAGCTTTTCCGAAGCCAGCGGTGCATTGCCTCCTGGCGGCATTCGCGGCGATTAAGCATGACAATTTCGCGCCGCGCTGACCCTACTGGAACCGCCCATCGCCGCGTGGCAAAAGTCATCGGATAAGGCGTTTGATGGGGCGGGCATGGCCAAAGCTACCTCACGGCTGATTGTGGGCGTTTCCGGTGCTTCAGGCACGATCTACGGCGTGCGGCTGCTTGAGCTTCTGCGCAAGGCCGAGGTAGAGACGCATCTGGTGATGAGCCGTTCGGCGGAAATGACGCTGGCCTACGAGACCGATTTCAAGCCCAAAGACGTGCGCGCGCTCGCGTCTGTGCACTACGCTGTCACCGATATCGGCGCGGCAATCTCGTCTGGTTCGTTCCCTACCATGGGGATGATCATCGCCCCATGCTCGATCCGCACCATGAGCGAAATCGCAAGCGGGGTGACGGCCTCGCTGTTGTCGCGAGCCGCCGATGTCGTCTTGAAGGAAAAACGCCGGCTCGTTCTGGCGGTCCGCGAGACACCGCTGCATGTTGGCCACCTGCGCAGCATGATGGTCCTTGCCGAGATCGGCGCCGTGATCGCACCGATTGTGCCAGCCTTCTATAACCGGCCGCGGACCGTTGACGATATCGTCAATCACACCTGCGGGCGGCTGCTCGACCTCTTCGGCATCGACATCGGGATCGTCAAACGCTGGAAGGGCGGGTCGGCGACGGATTAATCCGTCATTCCCGGGCCGAGCACCAACGGGGAGCCCGCAATCCATACTCACAGGCGCAAAGATTAGGTCCAAACATCATAATCATGGATTCCGGATAGCCGCTTCGCGGCTTCAAGAATGACGGCTAGTATGTTGCTGCAAGAGGAAAACCAAATGGACCAGAAACGCTATGAAATAGGTCTCGCGAAACGCCGCAAAGTGCTGGGCGAGGCCTACGTGGACCGCGCGCTGCAAAACGTCGACGATTTCAACCGCGACTTTCAGCGCTTGCTGACCGAATATTGCTGGGGCGAGACCTGGGGCGACGAAACCTTGCAGCCGCGCGAGCGTTCCATCCTCAATCTCGGTATGATCGCAGCGCTCGGCAAAATGGAAGAGTTCGCCACCCATGTCCGCGGCGCGCTCAACAATGGCCTGACGCCGAACGAGATCCGCGCCGCATTGACGCAGATCTTGATTTATTGCGGCGCGCCGATCGGCGTCGATTGCTTCCGCGTTGCGCGGCCGATCATCGCCGAGCACCAGAAGAGCAAATAGTCTTTATGCTCGAAAAGCGCGCAGGCAAGCCGGCGACCACCAAAGCGAGCGGCCCTCCGCTCGACTTTCAGGAGCATTTGCAGCGTCTCGAAACCGAAGGCCTGCTCTGTCGCATCGATCGCGCCATCGACAAGGATAGCGAGCTCCATCCGCTGGTGCGCTGGCAATTCCAGGGTGGGCTGCGCGAGGACGAGCGACGCGCTTTTCTGTTCACCAATGTCGTCGACGGCGGAGGCCGCCGTTATGACGTCCCAGTGGCGGTCGGAGCCTTGGCCGCCTCGGCGCGCATCTACGCGGTCGGCATGGGCCGCCCTGTCGAAGAGATCGGCGAGGCTTGGCTGCGCGCCATCGCCAATCCGCTCCCGCCCATGCGGGCGAGTTCGGCGCCTTGCCAGGAATTAGTCATTAAAGGCGACGCGTTGCACAAACCGGACGGCGGGCTAAAAGCCCTGCCGGTGCCGATTTCGACGCCGGGCTTCGATGCCGCGCCCTATCTCACAGCGACATTGTGCGTCACGCGCGATCCGGAAACCGGCGTGCGCAACATGGGCACCTATCGGGCGCAGCTGAAAGCCACAGACCGGCTCGGCGTCCGCATGGCGGCGCGGCCGGGGGGCGCCGGCGGCTATCTGCATTGGCAAAAGTACCGCAAGCTCAAGCAGCCTATGCCGATCGCGATTGTCATCGGCTGCGCGCCGGTTGTCATGTTCACCGGGCCGCAGAAATTGCCGATCGACTGCGACGAGATGGCGGTCGCGGGCGCGCTCGCGGGCGCGCCGATCCGTACCATCCAGGCCAGTACAGTCGATCTCGAAATTCCAGCCGACGCCGAATTCGTGGTCGAGGGCCTGATCGATCCCGAATTGCTCGAACCGGAAGGGCCGTTCGGTGAAAGCCACGGGCACGTTGCGCTCGAAGGCTACAATATGTCGATGCAAGTCACCGCGATCACGCACAAGCGTAGTCCGGTCTGGCTGTCGATCTTGAGCGAGGTAACGCCGAGCGAATCGAGCGTGATGAAGCGCGTCGCCTACGAACCGCGTTACCTCGCGCATCTGCGCGACACGCTGGCGATCAAGGGCGTGCGCCGGGTGGCCATGCACGAAACCTTGAGCAATTTGCGTAAGGTCTTATTCGTACAGTTCGCGCCCGGCCTGCCGCGCAGCGAAATCTGGCGGGCATTGCACGGCGCCGCGACGCTGCAAGCCGATATCGGCAAATACGTCATCGGGATTAGCGAGGATATCGATCCAGACAATCTCGACGCGGTATTCTGGTCATTCGCCTACCGCGCCAATCCGATCGAGGACGTGTTCATCGCGCCATACCGCTCGGCCGGTCATGGGCCGAAGCCCGAAGGCGGCGGCGAGGAATCGACAATGCTGATCGATGCCACACAGAAAACACCCGATCCGCCAATCTCGCTGCCCAAGCGCGAATTCATGGAACGCGCGCTGAAGATCTGGCGGGAACTCAATCTGCCGCCGATCACCCCGCGGCAACCGTGGCACGGCTATTCGCTTGGCGACTGGGACTCCGTTTGGGACAGTTTTGCCGAGCGCGCGGTGGCCGGCAAATGGGAGCAGATCGGCAAGGAAAGCTTCGCACGCCGGCGCGCCGGCCTGACGCCAGAAACGCCGGTCAAAGGCGTCGAGGAATGATGCGGCGGCGACCGGCCGTGCGAATATCGCGCCTGAGAATATGGCGCGCGAACATTACGTCCGCCGCTCGGCGAGCGCACCTCGGCCGAAGATCATGAAGCGAGTGAAATCGCGGCCGGCGCAAGCCGCACTGCCGGCAATGAACAGCCATATGATCGACCTTAGCATCATCGTGCGCTTGAACCGGAATTGGTTCCGGAGCCGCCCGGGGGAGTCCCCAATTTCTGGCCGACAATGTTGTGGATGGGCATCGTTTGCGCGATCGCGGCGATCGTCGCCGCGTCAGTGGTGCTGTTATTCAATCCGAAGCAAGGCGCTCATAAGGGCATGCAGTCCAACGGTCCGCCACCGGCGTCAATTGCCGAGAACGGAACGTCGATCGGAGTGCCGGCTTTACGGCTGAAAAAGCCGCGAGCGCAAGCGGAGCGCCGGTCGAGCCACCGCCAGACGCCCCGGGTGTTGCAGTGCGGCCGCAAGCGCTCGCGCCAACGACGCCGACCCAGCCAGGGGCAAATCTTGAGGCACCAGCGCCGCCAGTAAATCAAGCGCCGCTGCCACAACCACCGCCACGCGAGGCTCCGCCGGCTAGCGACACGTCGCGGTGCCAGCCGCGGCCGTCCCGGAGGCGGGCTCGGCGATTTCCACCGCTGTCAAGCAGAGTCTGGCTAAACCGGCCGCAACGCTCAACGACGAGGAGATCGGCACCCTGATCAAGCGCGGCCATACTTTTCTCAAGGATGGCGACTTCGCCGCAGCGCGGCCGTTGTTCGAACGCGCTGCCGACGCCGGCAGCGCGGAAGCGGCGCTGGCGCTCGGATCTACCTATGATCCTCTCGTCATCAAGCGGCTGGGTGCGATTGCGGTAAAGCCCGACATCGAGAATGCTCGAAAATGGTATCAAATCGCCGCGGATCGAGGCTCGGCTGCGGCAAAATTGCAGCTCGCTAATTAGCCTCCAAGTCATTGATACAAGGCCTTGATTCCGATCGGATTACCCCTCCACGCGTTGTGGCACCCCTGATTGCGTGGCCTGTGTTTGGCCCTTTGTTTGCTACGCGTTGCTCGCAAAATTTCCTCAATTGTTTGCTGTTTACAATACCCACAGGGGACTGGTGACTGCATAGCTTTTGGTTAACTATACGGTCGGGGCATCGGGGCAGAATGAGGAAATTAGCGCTCGTCTTGGTTTTTCTCACGTCCGTTTTTTGTGTTCCGGCTTCAGCCAAGACTTTCGTTGGCGTGTTGTGGCCGATGTTCGGGCCGCTTCCCGCAATCGGGCTTGTTGAGCTCGTTGCCGAGCTCAAATTGATGCCTGATGTCGAGGTCAACACTTACCTGCATCAAAACTGGCCGTCTTTGGTTGAGGACATCGAGCGCCAACCGCCGGGAACCCGGACTGTCGTCGTCGGCTACAGCTTAGGAGCGAACAGCTCAGTCTTTGTCGCCAACAAAGCGAAATACATCGACGTCATCATTGCGCTGCAACCGTCGATGCTGAGCTGGAATCCGGAAGTGACCGGGCGCGTCGGCAGGATAATCGAAGTCTACAATCCGAACCCCTATATGACCTTCGGCGGCATGGGATCCAAAAAGCTGATCGGCCCGAACATCGAGTATATCGAGAACAACGACTCGCATCCGGGCGCGCAGTTTAATTTGGAATTTCGCAGCCTGGTGAAAAGCGAAATTAACAGGGTCACTACCGAATCGACCTTGTTGGCCGCGCGAATTCCAGACCCGTCGAAAGCGAATAGCCCGCTTGGCGCAACTGCGCTTGCTTTTGCCAACGAGCGCTCGGGATCATCGAGCGTCGACTCATCGGCTGCCAATCGCCCTGCAAAGCCGGCGGTCAAGCAACAACCTGCATCAACGTCAAGCAATGCAGCGACTCTCGCGGCAATCAGGCAGCAATCGGAACCCTCGCGCACGGCCGAGCCGACGAAGGTTGCGGAGGTCAAGCCGCAAGCGCCGGCTCATCAGCCACGCCAGAATACGATTGCTCTTCTCGATAGCCTCACGAGCACGATCGATTCAGGGAATCTGTTCGTTCCACGGCAACTGACCGTTGCCGATATGATCGATTATGCGAACCGAAATTACGGCGTGTCGCGAACCGCCGAGGCCACCGCGACGAGCTACGAATATCACTAGCGCCGACGCACGCAGCACACTACGCCGCGTCAGCATCACTCGATAATCTTATCGGCCACCAGGCCGGCCGGAACTTCATGGCCGATCGCTTTGGCGGCTTGTAAATTAATCATCAGTTCGAACTTGGTGGGCTGTTCGACCGGAAGCTCGCCAGGCTTGGCGCCGTGCAAGACTTTGCCAACCATGCGCGCGGCCTGACGGAATATTTGCGCCTTCGCCAATTCCGGCCATCGGTACATTGCCGGTAGGCGCAATGCCGCCGTGCGCTCGATGATAGCTTGTCTGTTGGCATATAAGATCGGCGAGGTAAGCACGTTGACCGCGGCGGCGCCGGCGGTCTTAGCATCGTTGCTTGCGCTTGCGATCTCCTCGGGTCTGGCGATGACAAACGGCGTTAGCTCGATCCCGCGCTGCCGCATCACGTCTTGGAGCGCCTGAAGTTGCCGAGATGTCGTAATATGTGTGTCGGCAAGTGCTGCCATCCGACATGCGCTGGGCACCGCATCGATCAGCAAGTCTTATGCCATCGAGCTCCGGCGCAAGAATAGTCACGCCTGTCGTATTGCCGCTCGGCCTCGCAAGCGAAGGCGTGAGGCCCTCGCCGACCATGTCATCTGAGATCGCAACGATCGGAACCGTCGGCGTTGCATTCTGAGCGGCGCGGACGTTAAGGGCCCCCTGCTACAATCAAATCGGGCGCGCCCTTGATCACCGCCGCCGCCCGCTCCGCAGCTGAATCCTGTTCGAGCCCGAAACTGCCGGCAACGATCGTGATGTTCTTGCCTTCTACAAAGCCGTTGAAGCTCAGCTCCTCAAAGAACGCGACCACTGCAGGCGTTTGCCGCACGATTGGAAGGACGAAGCCCAGTCGAATGCTCTCCTGCGCACGCACCGCAACCGGCCACACCGTTGCCGAGCCAATGAGAGTGATGAATTCCCGGCGTCTCATGTGCGTGCCCCCTCGCCCAGATCGCACCCTACCATATTTGCGCAGCCAGTCCGATCAGCGTGGCCGCACCACCGTGTCGACCAGCGCCGGCGTGCCGGCTTTGACTCGCGCGATAGCGCGCCGTAGCGCCGGCGCAATGTCGGCGGGCGTCTCGATCGGCCCTTCCGCGTACCAGCCCATGCTCTTCGCCATCGCGGCGAAATCGGCATTTGGGCCCGCGATGTCCTGCGCGATGTAGGCGCGCTCAACCGGCGTGCCGCGATGCTGCGCGATGTGAATCTGATGCTCCCAGTCGTTGTAATAGGCACGATTGTTGTACATGACGACGAGCAGCGGAATGTCGTTCTTGGCTGCGCTCCACAGTGCCCCGGCATCGAATAAGAGATCGCCGTCGGGTTGGATATCGACGACCAGCCGCCCCATGCGGCGATGCGCCAGCGCCACGCCGAGCGACAAGCCGATCTGCGTGCCGGTGCCGAGCGCCTGGCCAGGATGGCGATATGGCTTGTCAAAATCCCACAGCTTGTAAGCCCAATCCTGGAGCGTGTTCGCGGTCAGGACCCAATCCTCATTCTTGATCACGTCCCAAAGCTCGCTAGCGAGTCGCGGCAGCGTGATCGGCATGCCCTCCCAGTCCTCACGCGCTTGTCTGGCCCATGTGGCGAACAGAGCATCGTGTTTTTGCGCAAGCGCTTTGGCGCGCTGTGCGATGCGCGCGGTCAGTTCCGGCTGCCGGCCGATGCGCTCGCGGCATAACTGCGTGAGCTTCGGGATCGCGGTCAGCGTGTCGCCGAGTACGCGCAGGCTGCATGCCGGCATGCGCGTATGATCCATCGACCATTTGCTCAAATTGATTTCGCCAAACCCGATCTCGATCAGCTCGCAATGCGGCGGGTAATAGGCACGAACGCGGCGTTCGGTGCGGTCGATGTAGTGAGTCGATTTTTCCCAGTCGCGCGTGTCGAGTGAAACAATGAGATCTGCGTCGCGGAAGATTTCCTTGTGGCAGCTTAGATTGAGGAAATGCCGGTTCGGGAAGTTAAGCCGGGCATGAACGTCGAACACGGCCGCCCCGACGGTTTCGGCCAAGGCCACGAGATTGTCGAAGCCGCTCGGGCTGCGCCCAACATATTCCGCCAGGAGAACCGGATATTTGGCGGCGAGGAGGCGCTCGGCCACCTGCTCGAGCGCCTCGGCATCGGCGGCCATGGGCACCGGCACCTTGCTACCCGATATTGCCGGCAGCGCAACATCGCGCGCCAGCGGCTGCTCTTGCAGCCAGGCGTCGTAACACATGTAGATCGGTCCCTGCGGCTCGGTCATCATCGCCGCATAGGCGCGGGCAAAAGAATCCGGGACGCCCTCGATGCTCGCCGGCTGATAATCCCATTTCACATAGTGGCGGAGCTGCTCGCCATTGACGTTGGCGGTGTGAATCCAATCGATGAACGGCCGCCGGCGACTTTCGTCCATCGGTCCCGTTGCGCCGATGACAAAGACCGGGCAGCGATCGAGATAGGCGTAGTAGATGCCCATGGTCGCATGCAGCATGCCAACCACGTCATGCACGATCGCCACCATCGGCTTGCCAGTCGCCTTGGCGTAGCCGTGCGCGATTTGCACCGCGATCTTCTCATGCTGACACAGCAGAAGCGGCGGTTTGTTACCGCCGTAATTGACCAGCGAATCGTGCAATCCGCGGTAGCTCGCTCCCGGATTGAGCGCGATATAAGGAAAACCATACTGCTTGATCAGATCGACCATGACGTCGGACTGCCATGCCTACTCGGCATAACTCGCCGCAGCTTGCGGGTTGGCGGCGTCGTTCATCGCGGCTAGGCCGCGCTCGCCGCGGCATGGATCGCCGCCCGCACCCGCTGATAGGTTCCGCAGCGGCAGATATTGGTGATCGCCGCGTCGATATCGGCATCGGTGGGCTTGGGCTTGCGCCGCAAGAGCGCGACTGCCGCCATCATCATGCCGCTCTGGCAATAGCCGCATTGTGGCACGTCGAGATCGATCCAGGCTTGCTGCACCGGATGCAGCGTGCCGTTTTGCGCCAACGATTCGATGGTGATTACGGCTTTTTTGCCGAGCGTGCCGATCGCGACTTGGCATGAACGCATCGGCGCGCCATTGATGAGCACGGTGCAAGCGCCGCATTGCGCAATACCGCAGCCGTATTTGGTTCCCGTGAGGCCGATCGTGTCGCGCAACACCCATAGCAGGGGGGTGTCGTCCTCGACGTCGACATTATAGGTCTCTCCGTTAACCGAAAGCGCAATCATCGACCGCCTTGAGTTCCATATTTCCCGAGACCAATTCTTTGCACCGACGGCAGCGAGTTTAACGCGCTACTGTTTCAATATAAATCGCCAATCCCCTGATAGGGCGGTCATAGCCGAGTGATCCAAGCGTCTCGCGCCCGACCCGTGCATTCTTATGTTGGCGCTTCGCAGCCACACGCGGAGGACCACCACTGTTCTCGTCGATGAACTCTCGCGCAATTTTCAAACGTTGATTTCCAACCGGGTTTTGGCTTTCATTTTTAAATGTACTATCATAACGTGTAGTACAATAACCTACAACTTAGTGTCTTTGCTGTCGCGCCGGAGTGAGCGTTCACATGCGAGACGTGTCCATACGTCGTCTAGCGTCAGTTGATGAGCAAAGCGCTGCGGGCCGAACAAAAAAGCGCTGTGAGACACAGCGCTTTGTCCCGCCAAGATCGCGACGCGGGGCCAAGATTGGCTTTAGCGATTACAAAGGCTTCACACCAAATCTCCCCTGCCTCGCGAGAGATCGTTTCTGAGCTTTTCAATGCAAGCTCGGATCGGCAAGCTGCGATGCACAGTCTCGCGAACGCAACCGAGACGATCCAATAGACAATTTGGCAGCGGCTATTCCCTAGCAACACGCCGCAGTCCGATAGCATTCTTGAAAAACAGCGGCAGGTCGAATGGTCCCGGTAGCGCAGCTTGGGCCCTAGCAATAAGTTGCGCGTCATGGTGACGGATAAAGATAACGCCAAAGATGATGATTCCGGCTGTCATGATCGCGGGCGGTGTATGCAATCGCTCCGGGAAATACATCGAGCGCTGCGCCACATACACCAGCGCGACGAGTCCGCCGAACGCGGCAGCGGCTACAATGAGCCATTCGAGCAGCGCCATGGCTCGTTTAATAGCATGGAGACCAGAGCCTCCAATCGGGGTATCTCAAGCGCGAGAATATTGGATATTTTCGGTTCGGTCTGCACAATGCATACTTCACCACCAATGATCCCGATGCGTTAACTAAAATGTCAGAAGAATGCCGGGCCGGCACGAGGCGCTCCATCAACTATCGTGTGTTTCATATTTTTCCCAATCTCGTCGTTTCGCATTTCCGTGCGGACGGCCAACTTGGTTTATTTTGGTATTGCAATATGCTCCGAGATCGCCAGATCACTCAGGGCGGGTTCGCAGGTTGCGATTTTCGCGTCACCCATTGGGCAGATTGCCACGCCGCCAACTGCTCCCCTTTTCAGGCCTGTCAAAGCAGGGCATGCTAGCGCCCGACACTGCCGGGCCTCTTGGGCCCGGCCAAGGTATAACGGTTAGAAATTAGCAATTTACTGGAGGAAAACATGACCCATCGCATCACCCGGCGCCAGCTCAATACCGCCATCAGCGCCGCTGTGATTACCCCAGCCTTTTCACACGCCTTGGGCTCGCCGGCCGCTTTCGCGCAGGGCGGTGCAGCGCCGATCAAGATCGGTTTTTCCATGGCACAGACCGGCTCGCTCGCCGGCGCCGGCCAGCAAGCACTGCTCGGCAACCAGATTTGGGAACAGGAAATCAACGCCAAGGGCGGCCTGCTCGGCCGGCCCGTGCAGCTCATCTATTACGATGATCAGACCAACCCATCGAATGTGCCCGGCATCTATACGAAGCTGATGGATGTCGACAAAGTCGATCTGGTCATCGGCCCGTATGGGACGAATTTGGTGGCGCCGACCCTTCCGGCGATCATGCCAAAAGGCAAGGTTTTGATAGGCTTGTTCGCGCTCGACGCCAACCATGACTTTCACTACCCGAAATATTTCTCCATGCTGCCGTCCGGTCCCACACCGAAAGCGTCGTTCACCGAAGGCTTCTTCGAGGTTGCGGTTGCGCAGAATCCGAAGCCGCAGACCGTGGCGATTGCCGCCGAAGACGCCGAGTTC
>Ga0124850_1000128_pt1 | contig 11137 bp, 6 predicted proteins | sample PanSoiMetaGPlot1_FD_97462 | JGI IMG/M metagenome (GOLD analysis project Ga0124850, IMG submission 97462) | Tropical forest soil microbial communities from Panama analyzed to predict greenhouse gas emissions - Panama Soil - Plot 1 (PacBio error... | ecosystem: Environmental > Terrestrial > Soil >...
AAGAACGGCACTTTCCATTCCGAGCAGGCAAAACGGCACTTTCCATTCCGAGCAGGCAATCGCCTACGGCACCAAAATGGTCGGCGGCACCTCGCCCGGCAAAGGCGGAACGACGCATCTCGGCCTGCCGGTCTTCGATACGGTCGTCGAAGCCCGCGACAAGACCGGCTGCGATGCGAGCGTCATCTACGTGCCGCCGCCCGGCGCCGCCGATGCGATCTGCGAGGCGATCGCAACGGAGATTCCGCTGATCATCTGCATCACCGAAGGCATCCCGGTCGCCGACATGGTGAAGGTCAAGCGCGCGTTGTGCGGGTCGCGCTCGCGGCTGATCGGTCCCAATTGTCCCGGCGTCATGACCGCTGGCGAATGCAAGATCGGCATCATGCCGGCGAATATCTTCAAACCGGGCAAGGTCGGGATCGTGTCGCGCTCCGGCACGCTGACCTACGAAGCGGTGTTTCAAACGACGCGGGTCGGCCTCGGCCAGACCACGGCAGCCGGCATCGGTGGCGATCCGGTCAAGGGCACCGATTTCATCGAGATCCTGGAAATGTTTCTGGCCGATCGGCAAACCGAAGCGATTATCATGATCGGCGAAATCGGCGGCGCGTCCGAGGAAGATGCCGCACAGTTTCTCAAGGACGAAGCCAAGCGCGGCCGCAAGAAACCGATGGTCGGCTTCATCGCCGGACGGACCGCGCCGCCCGGCCGCCGCATGGGGCATGCCGGCGCGATCATCGCCGGCGGTAAGGGCGACGCCGAGTCCAAAATCGCCGCCATGGAGGCAGCCGGCATCAAGGTCGCGCCGTCCCCGGCTCGGCTCGGCAAGACGCTCGCGGAAATATGGAAGTAACCGTTCATTGGTTCATCTTTTGCCTGCCATGTTGAGCGATTAAATACAGAGGAGATCCTGCCGGCCGGCGCGCAGGCGCAGTTCAGCGCTCGCCCCTTTGTCGGTTTTAATCCCGTCCGAACTTGCTTGAAGGTCGCTGATGTCTCGCCAAGACGCCAATGCCGCTTTCGCCCGCACTTCGTTCCTCTATGGCGGCAATGCGGACTATATCGAAGACCTCTATGCCCGCTATGAGACCGACCCGCAGGCACTCGACGCGGCGTGGCAATCGTTCTTTCAAAGCCTCAAAGACGAGCGCGCGGACGTGGAGCGCAATGCGCAGGGGCCATCGTGGCAGCGGCCCGATTGGCCGCCGCTTGCCTCCGATGAACTCACCGGGGCGCTCGATTCCGGTTGGCAAGAGACGACCGCGGCGATCGGCGGCAAGCTGAAGGCACAGGCGCAAGCCCGTGGTGTGGACATTTCCTCTGCCGAGGTCGAGCGCGCCACCCGCGATTCGATCAGGGCGCTGATGCTCATCCGCGCCTATCGGGCGCGCGGGCACTTCCATGCCAATCTCGATCCGCTCGGGCTCGAACCGCCGCAGAACGAGGAGGAGCTTGATCCGAGCTCTTACGGCTTCGGCGAGGCCGACCTCGACCGCCCGATTTTTCTCGACCATGTGCTCGGGCTCGAATTTGGCACCGTACGCGAGATCGTCGCCATTCTGCGCCGGACCTATTGTCAGACGCTTGGCGTCGAATTCCTCCACATTTCCGATGCCGCGCAGAAAAGCTGGATCCAGGAGCGCATCGAGGGACCGGACAAGGAGATCACGTTTACCCGCGAGGGCAAGCGCGCCATCCTCAACAAGCTGGTCGAAGCCGAGGGCTTCGAAAAATTCTGCGACGTGAAATTCACCGGGACCAAGCGCTTCGGCCTCGATGGCGCCGAAGCCATGATCCCGGCGCTGGAGCAGATCATCAAGCGCGGCGGCGCGCTCGGCGTGCGCGAGATCGTCGTCGGCATGCCGCATCGCGGCCGCCTCAGCGTTTTGGCGCAAGTGATGGCCAAGCCGCACCGCGCCATCTTTCATGAATTCAAAGGCGGCTCATCGACTCCGGATGCGGTCGAAGGCTCCGGTGACGTGAAATATCATCTTGGCGCCTCGTCCGACCGCGAGTTCGATAACAACCGGGTGCACCTGTCGCTGACCGCCAACCCGTCGCACCTCGAGATTGTCGATCCGGTCGTGCTTGGCAAGGTGCGCGCCAAACAAGATCAGCTGGGCGCCACGCCGGAAGACCGCACCATGGTGATGCCGCTGCTCATTCACGGCGACGCGTCGTTCGCCGGGCAGGGCGTGGTGGCGGAATCTTTCGGGCTGTCAGGGTTGCGCGGCCACCGCACCGGCGGATCGCTGCATTTCATCGTCAACAATCAGATCGGTTTTACCACCAATCCGCGCTATTCCCGCTCGTCGCCGTATCCATCCGACGTGGCCAAAATGATCGAGGCGCCGATTTTCCACGTCAATGGCGACGATCCCGAGGCGGTGGTGTTCGCTGCCAAGATCGCGACCGAGTTCCGGCAGAAATTCCAGAAGCCGGTGGTCATCGACATGTTCTGCTATCGCCGGCACGGCCACAACGAAGGCGACGAGCCGTCCTTCACCCAGCCCTTGATGTACAAGGCGATCGCCGTGCATCCGACGACGCTCGAAATCTACAGCAACAAGCTCATCGGCGAAGACGTCGTGAGCGCCGGCGAAGTCGAGACTATGAAGGCGCAATGGCGCGCGCATCTCGATACCGAGCTCGAGGCCGGGCTGGGCTACCGCGCCAACAAGGCCGATTGGCTCGACGGCCGCTGGTCCGGCTACACGACCGCGGGCGACGCCGACGATCCGCGCCGCGGCCAAACCGGTGTCGACATCGCCACGCTGAAGGATGTCGGCGGTAAGATCACCGCGATGCCGCCCGATTTCCATTTGCACAAGACGCTGCAACGCTTTTTCGACAATCGGCGCAAGGCGATCGAGACCGGCGCCGGGATCGATTGGGCGACCGCGGAGGCCCTGGCTTTCTGTTCGCTGCTGCTGGAAAGACACCGTGTGCGGCTGTCCGGACAGGATTCCGAGCGCGGCACCTTCTCGCAGCGTCACTCGGTGCTGATCGATCAGGAGAACGAGAAGCGCTACACGCCTTTCAACAATCTTGGCGCCGGCCAGGCGCGTTTCGAAGTGATCAATTCGATGCTGTCGGAAGAAGCCGTGCTCGGGTTCGAATACGGCTATTCGCTGGCGGAGCCGGATGCGCTCACCCTGTGGGAAGCACAATTCGGCGATTTTGCCAACGGCGCCCAAGTTTTGTTCGATCAATTCATCTCGTCGGGCGAACGCAAATGGCTGCGCATGTCGGGGCTGGTCTGCCTATTGCCGCACGGCTACGAAGGCCAGGGGCCGGAGCATTCCTCGGCGCGGCTCGAGCGTTTTCTCTCGATGTGCGCCGAGGACAATATGCAGGTGGCGAATTGCACGACACCGGCGAACTATTTTCACATCCTGCGCCGCCAGCTCAAGCGTGACTTCCGCAAGCCTCTGATCCTGATGACGCCGAAATCGCTCTTACGCCACAAGCGTGCGGTGTCGCGGCTCGACGAGATGGGTCCGGCCACCTCGTTCCACCGTCTGCTGTGGGACGATGCACAATTGCGGCCGAACGAAAAGATCAAGCTCGTCGCCGATGACAAGATGCGGCGGGTGATCCTGTGCTCCGGCAAGGTCTATTACGATCTCTACGAGGAGCGGGAGCGCGGCGGCATCGACGATATCTATCTCCTGCGCATTGAACAGCTCTATCCGTTCCCGACCAAGGCGCTGATGAGCGAACTGTCACGCTTCAAACAGGCCGAAATAGTCTGGTGCCAGGAGGAGCCGCGCAATATGGGCGCCTGGGTGTTCGTCGACATATTCCTGGAATGGGTGCTCAATCAGATCGGCGCCAAGCATCGACGCGCCCGCTATGTCGGCCGGCCTGCCTCCGCGTCCACCGCGGTCGGGCAAATGTCCATTCACCTGGCGCAGCTCGGCAAGTTCTTGAACGAGGCATTGGCGTGACAGAGATCAGACGTCAGAAGTCGGAGATCGGACGTCGGAGCTCGACGGGAATTTTTGCGATCGACCTGCGATCTCCGAGCTCTGACATCTGGAACTAGGCCATGGCTGAGATACGCGTGCCGGCACTTGGTGAATCGGTCACCGAGGCGACCATCGGCAAATGGTTCAAGAAACCGGGCGAGGCCGTCGCGGTGGATGAGCCGCTGGTCGAGCTTGAAACCGACAAGGTGACGATCGAAGTGCCGGCGCCGGCGGCCGGCGTGCTCGCCGACATCGCCGCCAAGGATGGCGATACCGTCGCGGTCGGCGCCGTACTCGGCCAGATCAAGGAAGGCGCGGGCGGTGGTGCGGCGAAATCCGCACCCGTTGCGACGCCGAGCGTAACGCCGGGTGCATCGCCATCGGCGTCGCCTCCGCCGCCGCAGTCGGCTCCCGCAGCGGCGCCGAAGCCCGCGCCGGTAATGGCAAAATCCCCTGAAGCGCCGCTCGCACCCTCGGTGCGCAAGCTCGCCGCCGAATCCGGGATCGATGCCGCCGCCCTGGCCGGCTCGGGCAAGGACGGCCGCGTCACCAAGGGCGACATGCTCACGGCAATAGAGCGCGCCGCCGCCGCGCCGACGCCAGTCGCCGCCACTGCCGCCGCGCTGCAGATGCGGGCGCCAGCGCCGCCCGACGATGCCGCGCGCGAGGAGCGCGTGCGCATGACGCGGCTGCGCCAGACCATCGCGCGGCGTCTCAAGGACGCGCAGAACACCGCGGCCATGCTCACGACCTTCAACGAGGTCGACATGGGCCACATCATGGCGCTGCGCACGCAATACCGCGACTTGTTCGAGAAGAAGCACGGCGTGAAGCTCGGCTTCATGGGTTTCTTCGTGCGCGCCTGCGTGCAGGCGCTCAAGGAAATCCCCACCGTGAATGCCGAGATCGACGGCGCCGATATCGTCTACAAAAATTATTATCACATCGGCATCGCCGTCGGCACCGAGCGCGGCCTGGTGGTGCCGGTGGTGCGCGATTGCGATTCGAAATCGCTCGGCGAGATCGAGAAAGCGATCGCCGATTTCGGCCGCCGCGCCCGCGACGGCACGCTCAGGATCGAGGAGATGCAGGGCGGCACCTTCACCATCACCAATGGCGGCATCTACGGCTCGCTGATGTCGACGCCGATCCTCAACGCGCCGCAATCCGGCATTCTCGGCATGCACAAGATTGCGGAGCGGCCGATGGTGGTCGCCGGCAAGATCGAAGTGCGGCCGATGATGTATCTGGCTTTGTCCTACGACCACCGCCTGGTCGACGGCCGCGAAGCTGTGACATTCCTCGTTCGCGTCAAGGAGTGCCTGGAGTATCCAACGCGCCTGGTGCTGGATTTGTGATTTCGTGATGCCCTACGACCTCATCGTCATTGGCTCCGGCCCCGGCGGCTATGTCTGCGCTATCCGCGCGGCGCAGCTTGGCATGAAAACCGCGGTGGTCGAGAAGTGGGCCACCTTCGGCGGCACCTGCCTCAACATTGGCTGCATCCCATCGAAGGCGATGCTCAACGCGTCCGAGCTTTACGAGGAGGCAGAGCACAAATTCGCCGAGATGGGCATCAAGGTCGGCGCGCCGGCGATCGATCTCGCTGCGATGCTGAAATACACACAGGGGGCCGTCGACGGCAACGTCAAAGGCGTCGATTATCTATTCAAGAAAAACAAGATCGAGACCTTCCACGGTACCGGCCGCATCACCGGGCGCGGCAAAGTCGAAGTGAAAAATGCCGACGGCAAAGCGCAAATGCTGGAGACCAAGACTATCGTCATCGCCACCGGCTCCGATGCGGCGCGCTTGAACGGCATCGACTTCGATGAAAAACGCATCGTGTCTTCGACCGGCGCGCTGGAATTGCCTGCGGTGCCGAAAAAGCTCCTGATCGTCGGCGCCGGCATCATTGGATTGGAGCTCGGCTCGGTTTGGCGGCGGCTCGGTGCCGAAGTGACGATCGTCGAATTCCTCGACCATATCCTGCCGGGCATCGACACCGAGGTCGCCAAGCAATTCCATCGCATCCTGCAAAAGCAGGGCATCGCGGCGCGGCTATCATCCAAAGTCACTGGCGTCGACAGTTCCGGCAAGGTGCTCAAGGTCAAGATCGAGCCGGTGGCGGGCGGCGGCGCCGCGGAGACGCTGGAAGCCGATGTCGTTCTGGTCGCGATCGGGCGCGTACCCTATACCGAGGGCCTCGGTCTCGAAGCGCTTGGCGTCAAAAAAGACAATCGCGGCCGGATCCTGGTCGATCCGCATTACCGCACCAATGTCGAAGGCGTCTATGCCATTGGCGACGTGATTGCCGGCCCGATGCTGGCGCACAAGGCCGAAGAGGAAGGCGTGGCGGTCGCCGAAATTCTCGCCGGACAGGCCGGTCACGTGAATTACGACGTGATTCCCAACGTCGTTTACACCTATCCCGAAATCGCTTCGGTCGGCAAAACCGAAGAGGAGCTCAAAGCGGCCGGCATCGCTTACAATGTCGGAAAATTTCCCTTCACCGCCAATCCACGCGCCAAAGTCAATTTGACCACCGAAGGCTTCGTCAAGATTCTCGCCGACGCCAAGACCGATCGCGTGCTCGGCGTACATATTCTGGGTCCCGACGCCGGCAATATGATCGGCGAAGCGGCTATCGCCATGGAATTCGGCGCCTCGTCCGAAGACATCGCACGCACCTGCCATGCGCATCCGACCTTGAGCGAGGCGATCAAGGAGGCGGCCCTCGCGGTCGCCAAGCGCGCGATCAATTTTTAGTCTCGTCATTGCGTGCGCGGCGAAGCAATCCAGTTCGGTGTTAAAGATCTGGATTGTTTCGTCGCTACGCTCCTCGCAATGACGACCGCATATAGCTCGCCACTGCGTGGCGCCCCGGAATGACAGCTACAACACCGCGATCAGGTGGACCGCATGGGGGGCAAATAGTCCCAGCCCCGTCAGCGCGAGGCCGAGTAGACCAAGCGCGCCGCCAAACCAAGCGAGCGCCACCGCGCCGGTTATCACCGCCGCGGATGCCAGCACGATGCCGACCTGGAACGCCGCCGAAGCGAGTTCGTAGTGGTGATATTTCGCCAGCGCGAGCTCGCGCTCTTCTTCCTGCTCTCTTGCGCGCTCGGCGAGCTCCTTGCGGCCTTCGCCGGTTTTCGGATCGGATTCATAGCGCGCCGCCGTCGCGCGCCAGGCTTCGATCTGCTTGTCGATTGTCGCTTTGGCTGCGGGGTCGGCCACGTTAGTGGCGAGCAGCGCCGTCTGATCGGCGGCCGTATTCAACGTGGTGCGGCGGATGTCCTTGGCCTGGAAGAAAGCCCAGGTGTCGGACGATTTCACGTTGGCGTCGATCGCCTCGGTCTGTGCGCTTTTACCGAGCGTCTCCGAAAACGAAAGAAATAGCGCGAGCACCGCGATCAACAGCGCAATGCGCCGGTTGAAATATTGGGAGTGCTCGCCTTCCTGCGCCTTTTCGATGGTCTCGTGAATTTCGGACATTAGCGACCCTTGGTTTCCCGGATGCGGTGCAGCGCGAAGCGGTTCACCGCTAATCCGGGTTCGTTACAGATTCGGCGTTCGCGACGATCCCGGTTCTGCAGGGCGCCATCTCGCTACGCTCGATGTTGCGCTGCGCCCGGGAAGCGTAGCCTTCAATCTGCAGCCGATAACATGCTTTGTTGTCAAGCGCGTGGATGGGCGCTGCGATAGGCCTCGATCAGGCGCTCGGCGTCCACGGCGGTGTAGATTTGCGTGGTCGAGAGCGAGGCATGGCCGAGCAATTCCTGGATCGCGCGCAAATCGCCGCCGCCAGCCAACAGGTGCGTGGCGAAGGAGTGCCGCAAGGCATGCGGCGTCGCGTTCGCGCCAAGCCCGAGCGCGCCACGCAGCCGCGCCATCGCCAGCTGCACCAGGCGCGGCGAGAGCGGCCCGCCTTTGGCGCCGACGAAGAGCGGACCGTCGGCGGGCAATTCGTGGGGGCAGAGCGCGATGTAATCGGCGATGAGCTTGGCCACCGGCGCAATCAGCGGCACCATGCGCTGCTTGCGGCCCTTGCCGGTCACGGTCAGCACGTCGCGGCCGTCGAACTCCGATCGTTTGACGCCGAGCGCCTCGGACACGCGCAAGCCGCAGCCGTAGAGCAATCCGAGCACAGCGGCATCGCGGGCGTGAATCCACGCGCCGCGCCCGTCGCCGGCGGCAAGCGCCGGGTCGGCGATGCGCTTGGCCGCGTCGATCGGCAGCGGCCGCGGCAAGGTCTTGCCGAGTTTCGGGCCGCGCACCGCGACGAGCGCAGCGAGGCTACCTTTGCCGCTCCGCTCCAGGAAACGGCCGAAGGCGCGGATGCCGGCGAGCGAGCGCATCAGCGAACGGCTGCCGATATCGTCGGCGCGGCGCGCCGCAAGAAACGCGCGCACGTCAGCCGGCGCCAGCGCCGCCAGGTCTTTGAGCGACGGCGCGCCGCCACAATGCTCGGCGAGGAAATGCAGGAATTGCTCGACGTCGCGGCGATAGGCTTCGGTGGTCTTGGGCGAGAGGTGACGTTCGGCGTTCAGATGCCGCAGCCAGGCCTCGATCTCCGCCGCAACTTTGGCAGCGATAGGGGCGCCTTCCGAATTCTTCGCCATATGCGGCGCCACCTTCCGCTCGTCCCCGCGGAAGCGGGGACTTAAGCTTATATCAGGGCCCAGACCGGCTCCCGCTTGCGCGGGAATGAACGGAGATACTAGCCGCACGCGCCTTTACCCTTCCTAAATCGGTGAGAATCGGCCGAGAATCGGGACATGGCCAAACGCGTCGTCGATGTGCTGGTGCCGGTCGCGCTGGACCGGGCCTATTCCTACCGCGTGCCCGCAGCACTTGAGCTCGCGCCAGGCGACATCGTCACCGTGCCGCTCGGGCCGCGCGAGACCGCCGGCGTGGTCTGGGCCGAGAACGCCAACCCGAATCCGCGGCTCGATAATCGGCTCAAGGATATCGAGGAGAGGCTCGACTTCCCGCCACTCAAGCCGGAATTGCGCCGGTTTGTCGAATGGGTGGCGAACTACACGCTATCCGCCCGCGGCATGGTGCTGCGCATGTGCCTGCGCATGGGCGAGCATCTCGGCGCCGAACGCGAGCGCATCGGCGTGCGGCTTGCGGGCGCGGCGCCCGAGCGGCTGACAACGGCGCGCCGGCGCGTGCTTGACCTTCTCGCCGACGGCATGGTGCGCGGCAAGAGCGATGCCGCGCGCGACGCCGGCGTTTCCGCCGGCGTGATCGACGGCCTGATCGATGAAGGCACGCTCGCGACCGTGGTGCTACCGCCCGCGCCGGTGGCGCAGGTGCCCGATCCCGATTTCGTCGCGGCGAATTTTACCACCGACCAGCATGCCGCAGCGGCTGCGTTGCAAAGGACCGTGGCGGCCGGCGGCTATTCGGTCACGCTCCTCGACGGCGTCACCGGCTCGGGAAAAACCGAAGTCTATTTCGAGGCGGTGGCGGACACGATCCGGCGCGGCCGGCAAAGCCTGATCCTAATGCCGGAAATCGCGCTGACCACGCAATTTCTCGACCGCTTCGCCGCGCGTTTCGGCACGCGGCCGGCGGAATGGCACTCCGAACTGTCGCCACGCCAGCGCGCGCGCACCTGGCGGGCGGTCGCCGACGGCGAAGTCAGTGTTGTGGTCGGCGCGCGCTCGGCTTTGTTTCTGCCTTACGCCGATCCCGGGCTGATTGTCGTCGATGAAGAGCACGATCCGGCCTACAAGCAGGAAGACGGCGTGCGCTACCACGCTCGCGACATGGCGGTGGTGCGCGGGCACATCGCCAGCATCCCAATCGTACTGTCGTCGGCGACACCGTCGATCGAAAGCGAAGTCAATGCGCGGCGCGGCCGTTACGCGCGGCTGTCATTGCCGGAGCGTTTCGGCGGCCAGCGCCTGCCCATGGTGGAAGCGATCGACCTGCGCCGCGAGCGGCCGCCGCCCGGCCGCTTCATTTCGGCCTCGCTCGCCACCGCGGTGAAGACCGCGCTGGAGCGCCGCGAGCAGGCTTTGTTGTTTCTCAACCGCCGTGGCTATGCGCCGCTGACGCTGTGCCGCGCTTGCGGCTTTCGCTTTGCCTGTCCGAATTGCGACGCCTGGCTGGTCGATCACCGCTTCCGCCGCCAGCTCGTGTGCCATCACTGCGGCTTTGGTATGCCGCATCCGCCGAACTGCCCGAAATGCGGGGCGGCCGAGTCCTTCGTCCCGGTCGGTCCCGGCGTCGAGCGGCTGGAGGAAGAGGCGCGGCTGCTCTTTCCAGAAGCGCGAATTCTCGTCCTCTCGAGCGATCTCGTCGCCACAATCGAGCGCATGCGCGAGGAATTGGCCGACGTCGCCGCCGGCCGTTTCGACATCGTGATCGGCACCCAGCTTGTTGCCAAAGGCCATCATTTCCCGATGCTCAACCTGGTCGGCGTGGTCGATGCGGACCTTGGCTTGAGCAATGGCGATCCGCGCGCAGCGGAGCGCACGTTTCAGCTTTTACATCAGGTAATCGGCCGCGCCGGCCGCGACGCCGGCGTCGGCTTGGGGCTTTTGCAGACGCATCAGCCCGACCATCCGGTGATGCGCGCGCTGATCGCGCAGGATCGCGAGGCCTTCTATGCCGCGGAAATCGCCGCGCGCGAGAAGAGCGGTTATCCGCCGTTCGGCCGGCTCGCCTCGATCGTTGTCTCCGGTCCTGACAAAAACGACACCGCGGGTTATGCGCGCGAGCTGGCGCGCGCCGCGCCGCTCAACGAGAATGCGACCCATGGCGTGCGCGTGCTCGGTCCCGCCGAGGCGCCGCTGGCTTTGGTGCGCGGCCGCCATCGTTTTCGTTTGCTGCTCAAAGCGCCACGCAATTACGACCTCGCCGCTTATCTGCGCCGCTGGCTCGCCAAGGCGCCGAAGCGGCACGGGCCGATCAAGCTCGAGATCGACGTCGACCCGCAGAGCTTTTTGTGACGCTTTGCGCCTTTGGCTTCCGTGTCGTCCGCTTTCGCTTGCGCGGCGCAAATTTCTGCCGCTGCGCAATCGTGAGCGCGCGCTCGGCCCAGATCGCAAGCTTGTCAGGATCGTCGTAGAGCTGGTCCGGTAGCCGCCAATAGGGCAGGGCGTGTTCGCTTAAGCGGCCCGATTTCTTGCCGCGTGTATATGTGA
>Ga0124850_1000129_pt1 | contig 11120 bp, 9 predicted proteins | sample PanSoiMetaGPlot1_FD_97462 | JGI IMG/M metagenome (GOLD analysis project Ga0124850, IMG submission 97462) | Tropical forest soil microbial communities from Panama analyzed to predict greenhouse gas emissions - Panama Soil - Plot 1 (PacBio error... | ecosystem: Environmental > Terrestrial > Soil >...
GCGAGAAGGCCAGCCAGCTCGGGCTATCGCAGAAGGAAATCGTCGATAACGTGATCACCGCCCTCACTTCGAACGGGATGATTGCTCCGAACTACTGGATTGATCCGGAAAGCGGAAACCCGTATCTGTTAACCGTGCAGTATCGCAGTATCCGGAAAACGCCGTGGCCACCATGAACGATTTGAAACAGATTCCCCTGCGCGGGTCCAGGATAGCTCATCCGACTTTTCTCGACACCGTGGTCAAGGTCAACGCCATCGCTTCGCCGACCGAAGTCGACCATTACCAACTCTCCCGCGTGATCGACCTCTATGTCGCGCCCAAAAAGGAAGACCTGGGCAGCATCACAACTCAGATCGGGGACATCCTGAGGGGTACGAAGATGCCGGAGGGCGCCCGCGTTACCTTGCGGGGTTCCGTGCAGGGCATGCGCGCTTCATTCAAGAGCTTTGCAATCGGCTTGGTTCTTTCCGTTGTGCTCGTGTATCTCGTGCTGGTCGCGCAGTTCGCTTCCTGGACTGACCCGTTCATTATTTTGCTCGCGGTGCCACCCGGCCTGGCGGGAGTGCTCCTGTTCCTGCTGGCAACACATACAACGTTGAACGTGATGTCGCTCATGGGCGTGGTGATGATGGTAGGTATCGTCGTCTCGAACAGCATTCTTATCGTCGAATTCGCTCGGCATCTCGACCATGCGGGCAAACCGTTGAAGGAAGCGGTTTCGTTGGCATCGCGCTTACGCTTGAGGCCGGTGCTGATGACCTCGCTGGCCACGCTGCTTGGCTTGATTCCAATGGCGCTCGGCATAGAGGCGGGCAGCGAACAATATGCGCCACTGGCGCGCGCCATTATCGGCGGACTGTTGGTTTCAGTCGTGGTGACCGTCTATCTTGTGCCGGCCGCCTACCTGATCGTTCACCGCAAGGAAGAGGGCAAAAGCGCGGAGGCCTCCGCCTGATGTCACCGAAGCCGAATCAGTCGACAATAGCCTGGCTTCTGTTCTTGCTCCTGGTGGCGATGCCCGTTGGCGCGCAGTCACCCATAGCCAGAACTTCCCCCGAAAGTCGAAACCCGCCGGGGCAAAATTCAGCAGAGGCCGGTACGCCTTTGACCAGAAAGCAAGCCGAGGAATGGGCCCTCAAAAACAATCCGCAGATCACGGCCGGACGCTTGCGCGCCCTCGAAGCGGCTCAATACGCGAGAGCACAACGTTCGGCCCTGTTGCCGACCGCTTACTTAAGCTTGACCGGCGTGACCGCGAGCCAAGATGCCCGCATTACGGCTGGAGCACTCAACAATCCGATCATTTATCCGCGCGCTGCGACCGGTGCTACGGTCAGCCAGCTGATTACGGATTTTGGCCGCACCGCAAGTCTGGTCTCCAGCGCGAAGTCCGCGGCGAAGGCCGCAGATGAAAACTCCGCCGCGACCACCGCTCAGATCATCATGGCCGTCGATCAGGCTTTCTACAACGCGCTTGAGACCAGGGCTTTGCTCGAAGTGGCACAACAAACCGTAGCGGCGCGGCAACTGATCGTGGACAAAGTGAGTGCGCTGACCGAGGCTAAGCTAAAATCCGATTTGGACCTGAGTTTTGCAAATGTCGATTTGGCGCGCGCTAAATTGCTCCGGCTCGAAGCAAAGAACAATTATCAGGCTTCGCTTGCTGTTCTTTCAGCGATTCTTGGTCTTAGAGACCAGCAGAATTTCGATTTGCTGGAATCTTCGCGTGAACTCGAGGAGCCGGAAGCTGACGTGACCCCGCTCATCCTGGCTGCCATGCAGCATCGCCCGGAAATTCTGGCTCTCGAACAGCAGGTCGACGCCGCGGAAAAGTTCGGCCATGCGGAACACGATCTTACAAGACCGACCGTCAGCGCGATAGGCACAGTCGGTGTCGCGCCGGTTAGAAACGAAAACCTTCCAAACTGGTACGGCGCAGTCGGCGTAAACGTGAATATTCCGGTCTTCAACGGATTTCTCTACAATGCCCGGGCAAAAACGGCCGATCTCGAGACCGAAGTGGCCAAACAGAAGCTGATGGACGAGCGGAACAACGTGGCCCGCGACGTACGTACGTCCTGGCAGGACTCGCAGAGCGCGTTTGAGCGCTTAAACGTGACCAAGCAGCTTCGCGAACAGGCCAGCCTGGGATTAAGCCTTGCTACGTCGCGATACAACCTGGGACTCGGTTCCATCGTAGAACTTGGCCAAGCCGAACTGCACAAGACCGAGGCAGACATTGCCGATACCGACGCACAGTATCAGTATCGCCTGAGCCGCCTGGTGCTTCTGTATACGATCGGTCGGCCGAACTAACGTCCGTCGCTCCCGCGTTACCCCCTAGATCTTCGACCCCCGAGCAGCGTAAGTACTGGGATTTTTGCTAGGCACACCCCTATTTACATTCTGCGCCCGGGCTCCGGGCGGATCCGCTTTTTGCCGACCTCGATTCGATCTAACTTTAAACTTATCAGCCATTTCACTTGTAACAATTCCTGTTACCGGATATTCACATTCGTTTGACATGCCAGTAAGACGCGGACCCTACGGTACGTCCGCGGCGTTAGCTCACGCTACTCACCAGGTAAGTCTATTTGCAGGTGACCGCTAAGCCCGGTCAATGAGAGAGGAAATGAAAAAACTAGCTGCAATCGTTTTGTCGCTTTTCCTGATGTCAGGTACGGCGTTTGCGGACACACCGAAGGATGGTGACCCGCAACCAGCCGAGAACACCAAGAAAAAGGCCACCAAACCTGCTACTAAGTCAGCAACGGCGGTCCTTGCCGAACAAGTGGAAGCACTTCGGCAGACTCTCGAGGCCCAACAGCAACAGATCCAGCAGTTGAAGGAAGAACTATCTCGCCGCGACACGCAAATCGGCGATGCGAAGAGCGCCGCGGCCGCTGCTGATGCCAAGGCCGCCGAGGCAAATACGAAGGTCACGGAGGTTGCGGCCAGTACGGCCGAAGTTAAAACCACCACGACCACGTTGAGCACTGACGTTGCCGACCTGAAGCTCGGCAGCGACGCACTGAAGGGTGCAGTGCAGGACACACAGAAGAAAATCGTCGCTAGTGAGAATCCGTCGTCGATTCACTACAAGGGTGTGACCATCACGCCGGGCAGCTTCTTCGCTGCAGAAACCGTTTATCGCACGCGAGCGGCGAGCGCCGACGATAACACGCCCTTCACGGGAATTCCTTATCCCGGAAACAGCCTTGCCAAGGTATCGGAGTTCAATTTTGGCGGCCGTCAGACACGTCTGAGCCTTTTGGTGGAAGGAAAGCTGGCCTCAACCAAGCTCAGCGGCTATGTGGAAGCCGACTTCCTCGGCGCAGGAACGACATCGAACAACCGCCAAAGCAACAGCTACGTTTTCCGTCAGCGCCAAGCCTTTGCTCAGGTGGCGTTTGAGAACGGATGGTCTTTGACCGGCGGTCAGATGTGGAGCCTGGCGACGGAAACCCGCAAGGGCATTCTCAATCGGCAAGAAGCCACCCCGCTTGTCGTCGACCACCAATATAGCGTTGGATTCACCTGGGCGCGTCAATATGGGTTCCGTGTCGTGAAGAATTTCTCGGACAAAGTTGCGTTGGGTTTCTCCATTGAAGGTCCGCAGACCATTATCGGCGGTCGCGGCTTTTCTACCTTTACCAGCGCGACTGGTACGGTTTCGCAAAACTTCTGGTTGAATGCGCCGGGAGCCAGCGGAGGCTTGGAAAACGCATTTGATCCGACAGGATACACACCCAATCAAGCGCCGGACTTTATCGTGAAGGCCGCTTTTGATCCTGGCTGGGGACACTATGAGGTTTTCGGAATAGTGAGCGAATTCCGGAATCGCATCTATCCTTGTGCCGTGGTCAGCCCGAAGGCAAGCACCGGCACTCCCGGGACGGCAGGCTCGGTAACACTGGTCGGGCCGGCGCTTTCCTGCACCGAGGCGCCTGCGGCGACCGCGCCGACCGCAGCTGGCGCGTTTAACGACTCGCGAACCGGCGGTGGCGCTGGCGCCAGCGCGCTGGTTCCTCTCAGCAAGAAGATTGATGCGGGCGTCAAGTTTACCGCCGGCAGCGGCGTCGGCCGTTACGGTTCAGCTCAGCTTCCGGATGCGACAGCTCGTCCCGACGGCACGCTTGCTTTGCTCAAGAGCGCGCAGTGGCTCGGCCGAGTCGAGTTGCACCCGACGCCGAAGATCGATCTGTATGCTTACTTTGGTCAGGAATACGCCGGCCGCGCTGGCTACACCGGCTACCAGTCGGTCAAGTTCGCCACCACTACCTTGACCGGCGCAGCTCCAGGCGCGCCGGTCGGTACGGCAACAACCGTCACCACATCGAACACCGGTATTGGCGGCTACGGTTCGGCATTCTCCAACAACTCCGGCTGCTCAACGGAAATCGCGCCCGCCGGAACGGGAACGCCGGGTACCGGCGGCACCTGCGCGGGCGATATTCGTGCCATCAGCGAAGCATCGGTCGGGTTCTGGCACAAAGTCTACAACGGGCCGAAAGGCGGCGTGCGCTGGGGCATCCAGTATTCTTACCTGACCAAGTCTGGCTGGTCGGGTCTGAATGACATCGCGCCGAAGGCCGTCGACAACATGATCTTTACCTCGTTCCGTTATTACATCCCCTGATCTGGTAGTTTGCATTTACAACCCCGAAAAGGGCGGTGCCAGAAGGTTCCGCCCTTTTTTATTTCTCCGATTTGTCAACGGGCCCTGTGTCAATAGCCAAGCCCATCTGTTTCAGCACTTTGCGGATTAAAACAACTCTGAACGGTTTGTAACAATCCCGTAACAAACATTGCACAAAATTCCCCCTACTGTCGTGTACCCCGACCTGGTCAAAAATGATCGCCCGCTCAAACGGGCACCATTAGTGTGGAGAGGCTAAAAAAAATGAAAAGATTGACAGGTTTATTGGCGCTGGCTCTTCTGCTGGCTGGCGTCATGTTCGCACAGAGCGGACTGATGATCACCGGTGCTGGCGCAACTTTTCCCAATCCGATTTATTCGAAATGGTTTGATCAGTTTCACAAATCAAACGGGACCCAGATCAACTATCAGCCTGTCGGTTCGGGCGCGGGAATCAAGCAGGTTACGGATGGAACGGTTGACTTTGGTGCGTCCGATGGACCGATGAACGATGACCAACTGAAAGCTTACCGGACGAAAAATGGCGTAGGGATTCTGCACTTTCCCACAGTACTTGGCGCCGCTGTGCCGACCTATAACGTTCCGGGTGTAGACGCTACGCTGAACTTCACGCCGGAAGCGCTGGCCGGGATTTTTCTAGGCCGCATCTCCAAATGGAATGATCCGGCTATCGCCAATGCCAACAAGAGCGTAAGCCTTCCCGCCAATGACATCGTTGTGATTCATCGCTCGGACGGCAGCGGCACGACGTATATCTGGACCGATTACCTTTCGAAGGTGAGTGCCGACTGGAAAGACAAGGTCAGCAAAGGCACGTCGGTGAACTGGCCAGTTGGCCTTGGCGGAAAAGGCAACGAAGGCGTCACCGGACTGATCAAGCAGACGCCCAACTCAATCGGTTACGTTGAGCTGATTTACGCGGCACAAAACAAGATTCCTTTTGGAACTGTAAAGAACTCGGCCGGCACCTTCGTTAAGGCCGATCTCTCGACAGTCAGCGAGGCTGCCTCCGGCGCGTCCAAAACCATGCCAGAAGATTTTCGCGTGTCGATCACCAACGCCCCCGGTAAGAACGCCTATCCCATCTCCAGCTTCACGTGGCTGTTGATTCCCGAAAAATTCAAGGACACAGCCAAACGCGACGCCATGAAGAACTTTGTGAAATGGGCGATCACGGATGGACAAGGCGATGTGGAAGCTTTGTCCTACGCTAAGCTCCCCAAAGAAGTTGTGGACAAGGAACTTAAGGCCCTCAGCAAGGTACAGTAAGCGCAAGCGTGGCCACTTCTTCCATACACGTCCCGAGCGCGAATCCCGTCGACGGCTCGCGCTCGTTTCTTTCGCGCCTTCGCAGCGGCGACGAAATCGCGCGCCTGATCACGTTTATCTTCGCGGCCAGCGTGGTCTTGCTTACCGTCCTGCTGGTCTACGAGTTGTGGATAGCTTCGTCGCTTCCCAGGCAAAAATTCGGGCTGGCATTCTTTGTCACCAAATTGTGGGATCCGATTGCAGAGCAGTTTGGCGCACTGACCTTCATTTACGGCACCATCGTAACTTCGGCGGTAGCACTGCTGATCGCCGTTCCTCTTGGAATTGGAGCGGCAATCTTTCTCGCCGAGCTCGCACCGCAAAAAGTTTCTGATCCTCTGCAATTTTTTATCGATTTGCTTGCGGCGGTTCCCAGTGTGATCTACGGCGTACTGGGTGTCTTTATCGTCATTCCGCTGATGCGGACGGTGATCGCGCCGACGCTGAAAGCGACGCTCGGTTTCATCCCGTTGTTTCAAGGACCGGCCTACGGCGTCGGATTTTTTACGGCAGGTATCGTACTCGCGATCATGGTCATCCCCTACATTATTTCCGTATCGCGCGAAGTGCTGCTTTCGGTTCCACGCGATCAGCGCGAAGCCGCGTTGGCTTTAGGCTCCACGCGTTGGGAAGCAACCTGGAAGGTCGTGGTTCCCTTTGCGCGTACCGGCATCATGGGATCGATTTTTCTAGCGCTGGCGCGTGCGCTGGGCGAAACCATGGCCGTGACCATGGTCATCGGCAACACTCCAGCGATCAGCAGTTCCCTGTTCGCTCCCGGCTATTCGATTGCGGCCGTAATTGCCAACGAATTTACCGAAGCGACGGGAGATATATACATTCAATCTCTGATTCAGCTGGGGTTGGTACTTTTTCTGCTGACGTTCATCCTGAATGGCTTGGCTAGGCTGCTGATGCTTCTGACTGCTGCCCGCGGCAGTGGAACGGGGCGCGTATGAACGCCCGACTCCGGTGGCGGAAGCTGGTCAGCGCGTTTATGCTAACGATGACCGGCGTGTGCGCCGCCGTTGCCGTTTCGGTTCTCTTTTTTATCCTCGGCTACCTCGTCTTTCACGGCGGGCGGTCTATCAACTGGGACTTTTTCACCAAACTTCCTACCCCTGTGGGCGAAACCGGCGGCGGCATGGCCAACGCAATCGTCGGCAGCGCCAAGTTGCTCTTCCTCGCCAGCTTATTTGGCGTACCGATCGGTTTCTTCGGTGCAATTTATCTGGCTGAATTCAGTGGAACGAAGACCGCGTTCGTGGTTCGCTACGCTGCCGACCTGCTGAATGGTGTTCCTTCGATCGTTATTGGCATCTTCGCTTATGCTTTGGTTGTTTTGCCGTTCAAGCATTTTTCCGCATACGCGGGAGGCTTTGCTCTGGGCGTGATGATGATTCCCATCACCTTGCGCAGCACCGAAGAATTCCTCTTGGGCGTTCCGAATAATCTGCGTGAGGCGGCGATGGCGCTGGGCGCGAGCAAATGGAAGACGATCGCTACGGTCATCGTGCCCGCAGCCTATCGCGGTATTCTTACCTCTGTTCTCTTGGCCTTTGCTCGCGTGGCGGGCGAAACAGCGCCGCTGCTGTTTACCGCGTTCGGCAATCGTTACTGGAGCCCGGGCTTTAATCAGCCCATCGAATCCCTGCCCCACATGGTCTACATTTACGCGATTTCTCCCTATGAAGACTGGCAGCGCCAGGCATGGGCCGCCGGACTAGTCCTGCTTGGGCTTATCCTGATGGTCAACATCGTAGCTCGGTTTATTCTGGCCCGAGGGGTAGCAGTGCAGAGGTCCTAATATGTCAGCTCCAGCGAGGTCTGCAGTGACCGTGAACCTAACACCAACCACTATCGGCACACCTAACCGGGAAACCGCAGCCCCGGCGCCCGTCCGCATGAGCATTGCCAAAGTCAATTTCTACTATGGCACCAAGCAAACGCTTTTCGATATCAACATGACCGTTGCCGCTAATCGCGTGACCGCTTTGATCGGTCCTTCGGGTTGCGGCAAGTCGACCCTGCTGCGCACTTTCAACCGCATGCACGAAACCGTACGCAACGCGAGGCTCGAGGGCGAAATCCTACTGGATGGCCAAAACATTATTTCGCAAGACGTTACTTTGCTTCGCCGCCGCGTTGGCATGGTCTTTCAGCGGCCTAATCCGTTCCCAAAATCCATTTTCGACAATGTTGCCTACGGTCCAAAGATCAATGGCGCCAAAGAGCCGATCGCCGATATCGTCGAGCGAAGCCTGCGACGCGCGGCGCTGTGGGACGAAGTGAAGGATCACCTGCACAAGTCCGCCTACGAACTTTCCGGCGGCCAGCAGCAGCGGCTTTGCATCGCGCGCGGGCTCGCGGTCGAACCGGAAGTCCTTCTTCTCGACGAACCCTGCTCGGCGCTCGACCCCATTAGCACCGCGAAAATCGAAGAGCTTCTCGTTCAGTTGAAAGACTCCTGCACGATCGCCATCGTGACGCACAACATGCAGCAGGCAGCGCGCGTGAGCGACTTCACCGCATTCTTGCTGGTGGGCCAACTGGTGGAATTCAACCCCACGCCGCACCTCTTCACCACGCCGGCCGATCCGCGAACAGAGGCTTACATCACCGGCCGTTTCGGATGAGGAAACTATGGAACGTCACTTCGAACGAGATCTGAACGAACTGAAAGAGCGCCTGCTCTGGATGGGTAGCCTAGCGGAACGTTCCGTGCATCAGGCGGTACATGCCGTTCTCGATTCCGACGAGCAACTCGCCAAGCGCGTTCTGGAAGAAGAAAGCGCCATCAACGAGTTGCAAATTGAAATCGATGACCGCGTCGTGCAGCTCCTGGCCTTGCATCAGCTAATGGCGATGGATCTGCGCTTCGTTCTGGCAGTCTCCCGCATCAATAATGACCTCGAGCGCATCGGCGACCAGGCGGTAAACATCGCGCAAGGAGCGCTGCGCATTCTCCGCCATCCTCGCGTCAAGCCTTACGTGGACCTGCCGCGCATGAGCGAAGTTGCGGAGGAAATGGTACGCGACTCGCTGAACGCAGTCGTCCGCCGCGACGTCGATCTGGCTCGCAAAGTTCTAGAAAGCGACGACAAAGTGGATCATTACCGGGACCAGATTTTCCGGGAATTGCTTACCTACATGATGGGCGATTCCAGCGTCGTGTTTCCAGCATTCGAATTGATTCTCGTCGCCAAGAATCTCGAGCGCATTGGCGACCACGCCACCAACATCGCAGAGGACGTCATCTACATCGTGCAGGGGCAGGACGTTCGCCATCCGGCTGTGGATCGCCGCTAAGCCTTGGTCTCCGCTGCCGGCGCCATAACCAGAGCCCAACCGATCCGCCTGCAGCGAGGATCGAAATCCAGCCGCCGACCGTGCGATCCAAGGTTCGCGTGAACTCGATTTCGATGTGCGAGCTTCCCGCCGGCACGGGAATGATCATCTGTGCCGTCCCGGCCGCATGTTGGACCAGGGCGGGAGACCCGTTCACGGTTACACGCCAGGCTGGATAGTTCAGCAATCGGACCGCAACAAGATCGGCTTCGGGCGTGACGACGAGAAGCCTGCGGTGCTCTGCCGTCCACCCGGGTACCACGATTTCCCGGTGTTGCGCCCCTCCGGCCCCGCCTCGAACGAAGCGCGCGCGAGGGTGTTTAAGCGGCAGATCGCTGTTGTCATCGCCGACTGGATCGTACTCGTCCGTTCCTTCAAACCCCGTGCCTTCGTGCAGGGCCGTTTCTAAGCTCGGCATGTCCTCTGTGTCCCACCAGGTGTGGTTGCCCAGATACGAGCCGGAACCGGCGATCGATACCGTGGCGACCAGCAGCCAAATCCACTCGAAGCGCCCTTTCATCGAAGCGGCCGTAAACACGACGGCGCAAAGCGCGATAACCGACATCCAGCGCCACGGAAACTGCACGAACCTCAGCTCCGGCAGGTAACGCCACAACAACGATGTCACCGGCAGCATCAGAAGCGTGGCCGCGGCGGCAAGCGCGGTGATTGCGCCGAGCATGGCGTGCGGTTGGTCATCGCTGGCGGAGCGCAGAGCCTTCCATGCGACCGTGGCTCCCGCTAGAGTCCACGCCACAAGCATCACCGCGATATTGGAGGCGATTCGGTTAAACAGGTCGTGCTCGGAATCGGAAGTCTTCGCGTACAGAAAATTCTGAGCTGGTTCGAGCCCGCTCGCGAGGGCCCCGGCGATCTTCACCCACCGCTGCTCGTAGGCTGCGGGAACTATGTAGAACGCGGCCAACCCGAACCCCAGGAGAATTCCCGCCGCGCCCTTGATCAGCGGTTCGAAGGTTCGTGTTTGCAGGGATGAAAAAGCAAATAGAAACGCAACGCCATAAGTGGCGATGACCGCTGATGGAGCGTTGGATAGCCAGACCGCACAAAAAACGATTGCAAACGCGAGGGTTTGGGCGGTCGGCTTGCGGTGTTGCGCAAAGATCCCGCATAATCGCAGCGCCGCCAGCAGGAGCACCGGAAAAAACGAGATGGCCAGCAGTTCAGCAAAATCACTCCGAGCATAAATGATGGTCAGCGCGTACGGGTTCATTACGAAACACAAGGTGGCAAAGCGCGCGGTTCGGCGGGAGTCGCTTATCTGCCGTACCAGAGCGTAAGCGGATAAGCCGGCGAAGGTCTGAACGCAGGCGTAGAACGCGATGCCGACATATTTCCAAGGGATCAGCGTTCCCAGCAACGCTCCAAACATCCACGAAAGCGGTGGATAGAAAATGAAGCGTGGTTCGCCGTAACCGAAGTTGGCCCATTCCGTCCAGCGGGGAAATACAATGCCTTGTTTCCACTGGCTGGCGGCATCGAGCCACGACGCCATATGAAAGGCTATGTCGTGCCCCGAAGCCATCCCGAAAAAGAAGAAGGGGCTGACGATAGCAATCGCAGTCCCGAGCGAAATGCCTCCGGCGACGGCCCATTCACGCAAATTAGCTTTTTGGCTGTCCTGAGTTTTGCCACCAACCGAGTCGTTCATCGAGGTTCGAAAATTCTAACCGGAAACCGACTTGGCCGCAGGCTCAGTTAGGTTTTTCGTTCTTGAAGATTATTCCGTCCTTCATTACGAAGAACACATGCTCGGTCTGCCGGATGTTCTCCACGGGATTAC
>Ga0124850_1000130_pt1 | contig 11100 bp, 6 predicted proteins | sample PanSoiMetaGPlot1_FD_97462 | JGI IMG/M metagenome (GOLD analysis project Ga0124850, IMG submission 97462) | Tropical forest soil microbial communities from Panama analyzed to predict greenhouse gas emissions - Panama Soil - Plot 1 (PacBio error... | ecosystem: Environmental > Terrestrial > Soil >...
CCTCAAGAAACTGCGCGTGAGCAAATCGCTCAAATCGCTGCTCCGGTTCCGGCAAGCGTTACCGATCTCACCACGAGTCCGAAGCGATTCATCAATCGCGAGCTGTCGTGGTTGCAGTTCAATCGACGGGTACTCGAGGAGGCGCAGAACGCCAACCATCCGCTGCTGGAACGCGTTCGCTTTCTGTCGATTTCAGCCAACAACCTCGACGAATTTTTCATGGTGCGCGTTGCCGGCCTTAAAGGGCAGGTGCGCGAAGGAATTACGACCGAGAGCCCGGATGGGCTGACCCCCGCGGAGCAATTGAGCCGGATCACCGATGCGGTGTCGGTACTAGCGAGCGATCAACAGAAGCGATGGCAGGAACTGCGGGAGGCGCTTGCTGCGAAGGGCATTGTTCTGGTGGACGGCCAAGCGCTTCGAAAACAAGAGCGTGCCTGGCTCGAGGACTATTTTCTGCAGCACATTTTTCCGGTGTTGACCCCGCTTGCGATCGACCCCGCGCACCCATTTCCGTTCATCCCGAATCTCGGCTTCTCGATCGCGCTGCAGCTGACACGCACGCGCGACGGCAAGCCGATGAACGCGCTGATCCGCGTGCCGCAGAACGTCGATCGCTTTATCCGTCTGCCGGCTTCGCCCGAAGGCGGCATGGTACGCACGATCACCTTCGAGCAAGTGGCGGGGCTGTTCATCCCCGACCTGTTCCCCGGCTACACCGTCAAGGGCCAAGGCGCGTTCCGGGTCATCCGAGACTCCGACATCGAAATCGAAGAAGAGGCCGAGGATCTCGTTCGTCTGTTCGAGACCGTGCTCAAGCAGCGCCGGCGCGGATCGGTGATCAGGCTGGAGCTCGAAGCCTCGATGCCGGGCGAGCTGCGCCGGTTCGTTCAGCATGCGCTGGCCGTTGCCGACGACGAGGTCTTTCATGTCGACGGCATGCTGGCGCTCGCCGAATTGTCCCAGCTGATGCATGTCGATCGGCCCGATCTCGAATTCGTGCCTTACAACCCGCGCTTTCCCGAACGCATTCGCGACCACGCTGGCGACTGCTTTGCCGCTATCCGCCAGAAGGACCTGATCGTCCACCATCCCTACGAGTCGTTCGACGTTGTCGTACAGTTTCTGGCGCAGGCCGCGCGCGATCCGGACGTGATCGCGATCAAACAGACGCTCTATCGCACCTCGAAGGACAGTCCGATCGTCCACGCGCTGGCGGAGGCTGCGGAAGCCGGCAAATCCGTCACGGCGCTGGTCGAGCTCAAGGCCCGTTTCGACGAGGAGGCCAATATCCGCTGGGCGCGCGATCTCGAGCGCGCAGGCGTGCAGGTCGTCTACGGATTCATCGAGCTCAAGACTCACGCCAAGCTATCGCTGGTGGTACGCCGGGAAGCTGGCTCGCTCACGTCCTACGTTCACGTCGGCACCGGCAACTATCATCCGGTCACCGCGCGCATTTACACCGACCTGTCGTTCTTCACCGCCGATCCGGTGATTGCGCGCGATGTGACGCGCATCTTCAATTTCATCACCGGTTACGCTGAACCGGCCGAGCTTGAGCGGCTTGCAGTCTCGCCGCCCAGTCTGCGCGCCAGCATCCTCCGGCATATCGCCGGCGAAATCGCGCACGCGCGCGCCGGCCGGCCGGCTGCGATCTGGATGAAGATGAACGCCCTCGTCGACCCGGACATTATCGATGCGCTCTACGAAGCGTCGCACGCCGGTGTTGCGGTCGATTTGGTGGTGCGCGGAATTTGCTGCCTGCGGCCGGGCGTGCCGGGCCTCTCGGAGAACATCCGCGCCAAATCCATCATCGGGCGCTTTTTGGAACATGGGCGCATCTATTGCTTTGGCAACGGGCATGGCCTGCCGCATCCCTCGGCGGCCGTCTACATATCGTCCGCCGATATGATGCCGCGCAATCTCGATCGTCGCGTCGAGGCGCTGTGCCCGATCCTCAATCCGACGGTGCACGAGCAGGTTCTGGACCAGATCATGCTTGCGAACTTGAAGGACAACGAGCAAAGCTGGGCATACCTTCCGGACGGCACCACGACCCGGATCAAGCCGGTGGACGGCGAAGAACCGTTCAACGCCCACAAATACTTCATGACGAATCCGAGCTTGTCTGGACGCGGCAAATCGCTCAAGGACTCCTCGCCCCGCAGCCTCACGCGCCGTTCAGACCGTGCTAAATCGGCTGGCTAAACCCAACAGCGCCGCGCAAGGCCGGGCCGATCGAGGTCCGCCGATCGCGGTCGTCGATATCGGCTCCAACTCGGTGCGTCTCGTCGCCTATGAGGGGCTCACGCGCAGCCTCACGCCGATATTCAACGAAAAGGTGCTCGCGGGGTTAGGTCGCGAAGTGCAATCAACCGGACTGCTGGCAGCGGACGCGGTCGACAAAGCGCTCGGGGCGCTGCGACGTTTCCGCCGCCTGTGCGAAACCATCCGCGTCAAACGCGTGCTGGCGATCGCAACCGCGGCCTGTCGCGATGCCGACAATGGTCCGGCGTTCATTGCCGAGGCGGAGCAGATCTGCGGGACCTCGATCGATGTATTGTCCGGGAAGCGCGAAGCCATGCTCTCGGCGCTCGGCGTGGTGTCGGGCTTTCATCGTGCCGACGGCATCGTCGGCGACCTCGGCGGCGGGTCGCTCGAACTCGTTGATGTCCACGGCCGGCGTATCAAAGCGGGGGCGACGCTGCCGCTGGGCGGGCTCGCCCTGCAGGACATCTCCAAGAAGTCGCTGAAATACGCGGAGAAGGTCGTCGATCGGGAACTGGGACGCCTGCCGTCACTCAAGGTCGGCGCGCAGCGCACTTTTTTTGCCGTCGGCGGCACCTGGCGGGCGCTCGCGCGTCTGCACATGTGGCAGACCGGATATCCGCTGCACGTGACGCACGGCTATTCGATTCCCGCCAAGGAAGTTTTGGAATTTGCCCGGCTGGTGCGAAGGGTTGACGCCAACACACTCTCGAAGATCGAGGTCGTGGCCGATGCCCGTCGGCCGTTGCTCGCCTATGCGGCGATCGTGCTCGAACAATTGGTGCGCAAGGCGCGTCCCAAACAAATTGTATTCTCGGCGCTCGGCGTGCGCGAAGGGCTGCTGTACGAGCTGCTCGACGACGATGAACAGAAGAAGGATGCCCTGCTCGCCGCCGCGCAGGAACTTAACGTCCTGCGCTCGCGCTCGCCGAAACACGGTCACGAGCTGATCGATTGGACCGACCGGTTCATGAGTACGTCTGGCCTTGACGAAAGCCCGGACGAAAAGCGCCTGCGCCACGCTGCATGCCTGCTCGCCGACATCGGTTGGCGCGCGCATCCCGATTATCGCGGTGAACAATCGCTCAACATCATCGCCAACGCGGCGTTCGTCGCGGTCGACCATCCGGGGCGGGCCTTTCTGGCATTGTCGGTGTTCTTCCGGCACGTCGGCCTGATTGACGAGGAGCTGTCGCCGCACGTGCGCGAACTCGCCACCACCCGCATGCTTGATCGTGCGCGCGTGCTCGGCGCCGCAATGCGTGTCGCGTACGTGACGTCGGCTGCGATGCCGGGGGTTTTGCCGAATGCGCCCATGACCGTGGAGCGCGGCAAGCTGAAGCTGACGTTGACGGGGCGCTTTGCGGCCTACGACGGCGAACGGGTCTTTGCCAGGCTGCGCCAGCTTGCCCGTTTGATCGGTCGCGAACCAATCATTGCAATCGCCTGACGCGGATCCGGGCTCAACCCTTATATCCGGCGGGCCAGGAACTCGACCAACAGCCGAAACGTCGTCCCGCCGTCTGCGGATCGTTCGCCCAGCCAGCGAAACGAATTCGGCGTGATCTCGGTGAAGCTCCAGCGCACTGGTGCGCCGGTCTCGTCGGTGCCGTCTTGCACGATGTCATCGCCGTGCGCGCGGCCGATCTGCTGCCGATAGACCTGGTTGAGCGGGTCGCTCCACAGTATGTGCCAAGCATCGAGCTTGGGATCGTAGACCCGCAAGGTCGTGCCGTAGAAATCGCCCGGGCCGGGCGGGTCCGCGCGTTGCGCGTCGCGCGCAGGCACGATCCAGACGTCCTGCAGTGCGCGGCCTTCCAGTACCCAACCCGCATGAATCTCGCCGCGACTGCGGCGCATCGTGCCCTCGTTGAGGTGATAGATCGCATCGATCGTCCAACGTCCGATCAGCCAGCCGTATAAGCCCATCTTGTCCGCGCGGTCGGCTGCCGGATAATCGGCGTGGAGAGCATCGACAAGGGACGACAGCTGCATATCGGACATGTTTGATCTACCGTCGGCCTGAGTTTGGGCGAGGGCCGCTTTTGTCAGCAGCGGAGCTGCCGCTGTTCCGACCATAACGCCCGTCTTGCCGATCAACTCCCGGCGCAAGATGACGCGCATCGCATCGGATCTCCATCGCGCTGCCGGCTCCTACCGCGGACGCGCGACGTTGTACTTGGAGAAAATTGCGGTTTTGGATTGCGGTCAGGGCTTGCCGCCCGAAGACGTCAGCTGCGCTCGCGGGCGATGACCCGGCCCCGCTCGACGGACAATGCCAGCCGCCCCTGTTTGAGCGCCAGCGCCTTTTCGCCGAACAGGTCGCGCCGCCAGCCTTTGAGGGCTGCGACGTCGGCTGCATCATCGGCAGCGATTTGTTCGAGCTCGTCGACGGTGGCGATCACCTTCGCGGCGACGCCGTGCTGCTCCGAGGTCATGCGCAGCAACACTTTCATCAGCTCGACCGTCGCCCCATTGACGCTGGTCGGCCTCTGCCGATCGATTGGCGGCAAGGACTTGAGGTCGCGGGCGAGGCCGCGTTGCACCGTTTCGATGACGTCCCCGCCCCAGCGGGAGCGCTCAAATCCCTTCGGCAACGAGCGCACGTGCGATAGCCGCTCAAAGGACGTCGGCGCCTGTATGGCGATATCGCCAAGGACTTCGTCGCGAAGCACCCGGCCACGCGGCAAGTCGCGGGCCTGCGCTTCCCGCTCGCGCCACGCCGCGATCTCGATCAGGACCGCGAGCTCCTTCGGCTTGCGCACGCGGGTCTTCAACCGCTGCCAGGCGTTTTCGGGGTCGACCCGATAGGTTTCCGGCGATGTGAGGATTTCCATTTCCTCACCGACCCACTCGCTGCGTCCGCGGCGCGCGAGATCGTCCGCTAGCGCCAAGTACACGTCGCGCAGGTGCGTCACGTCCGAGACCGCATAGGCGAGTTGGGCACTCGACAGCGGCCGACGCGACCAATCGGTGAAGCGGTTGGACTTGTCCAGGTTGTCGCCGGTGACGCGTTGAACCAGCTGGTCGTAGGAGATCGAGTCGCCGAAGCCGAGCACCATGGCGGCAACCTGGCTGTCGAAAACCGGATGTGGAATCCTGCCGGCCATGTGCCAGACGATCTCGATGTCCTGGCGAGCCGCGTGGAAAACCTTCAGAACGCGCTCGTCCACCATCAATTCAAAGAATGGTGCAAGGTCTATTCCCGGTGCGAGAGCGTCGACCACGATCGCCTCGTCGGCGCTGGCGATCTGCGCGACACACAGCAACGGATAGTAGGTGGTTTCGCGCAGGAACTCGGTATCGACAGTCACGAACGGATGACGCGCCAGCCGCGCACACGCCGCCGCAAGATCGCGCGTTGTGGTGATCGGTTCCACCGCCGCCGTCTTATCGGAGTCACCCAAGCCTGTCGCGGCGTCTTGGGTGGCGTGGCGCGGGCGCCCGCTCATTGACCGCGTACCTTCGGCAGCATGATGAATTCCCAGGGCGAAGGCATAGGTCCGACCGGGACCTCAATCAAGGTCGGCCCGTCGCGACGGTTGATCGCGCGGCGCAGCGCAGCGCGCAGTTCATTCGGGTTGCGGGCGCGCTCCGCGGCGGCGCCGAAGCTCTCGGCAAACCGCACGAAGTCCGGGTTGCTGAGATCACATGCAATCAGCCGATTGCCGAATTGCTCCTGCTGGATTCTGGTCACATTTCCGAATGCGCCGTCGGCAAACACTACGACCGTCAGCGGAATGTGATGACGCACGGCCGTCGCCATCTCGTTCGCCGTGTAGAGAAAACCTCCGTCGCCGCTGATCGCGACCACCGGTACGTCGCGGCGCGCGTCCTGCACCCCTAGCGCAGTTGCAAAGCCCCAGCCGAGGTTGTCCTGATAGCCGGGCGAAAGGAACGAGCGGGAGCGATAGACCGGAAAGGCCAGCCGCGCCGCAAATCCGACTTGCGTAACCTCATCAACCAAAATTCCATCCTCCGGCAGCTCGGCGCGGATTGCTGCGAGATAACCGAGCTGCGGGCCGAGTTTGCTCAGCCGCTTGGTCCAAGCCGATTGGCGTTCTTGCATCTCGTCGCTTCGCGCAGAGCGGCGGATGTTGTAGGCGCCGATTGAGTCCACGAGGCGGCGTAAAATCGGTTGCGCGTCGCCGATCAGTGCAACCTCGGGATTACGCAGCCGGGACGGCTCCTCCGGATCGGCGTCGACGCGGATGACGGCAAGATTTTCGTCAATGCCCCATTGCCGCAGCTGCATCAACAGGCGGGTGCCGACCGCCAGCACCACGTCGGCCTGTGCCCACAACTCGTGGCCAAGCGGAAGCGTGACGCTCAGTGGATCACGGCTGTCGAGCACACCGCGCCCGCGCCGATAGCCCAAGACCGGCGCTTGCAGCATCGCCGAAAGCTCTGTGATTTCGGTTGCCGCCCCCTGCGCGCCACCGCCACAGACGATCATCGGCCGTTTGGCCGCGCCGAGCCGCTTCGCGGCCGCCACCAGCGCGTCCTCATCGATCGCAACGTCGGCTGCTGGCGAGGGCGGCATCGGGATAACCGAGCCGGTCCGTCCCCAGACGTCGATGGCGCATTCGAGCGCGGCCGGGCCGGGCCGGCCGGTGCCCATCGACCGCAATGCCCGGGCCACCAGCTCGAACGCTGTGTCCGGCCCCCGCATGCGGTCAGTGAAATCGACCAGCCTGGCGATGATGCCAGCCTGGTCACGAATTTCATGCAGATGACCGACGCCGCGGCCGATATCGGCGTCGGGTATTTGACCGATCAAGGCCAGGACAGGCGCATTCATGGAATAGGCCGTGAGCAGGGCTGCGCCGGTGTTGAGCAGGCCGGGTCCCGGTACGACCGCGTAGGGCTGCGGCTTGTTGGTTGCGAGTGCGGCGCCCAGCGCCATGTAGGCCGCGCCTTGCTCATGGCGGCTGTGAACGACCCTGATCGCGTCCGACGCCTTGAACAGGGCGTCAAACAGGTAATCGTTGTGGACGCCCGGGAGGGCGTACATGGTATCGATCCCGTGGGCGATGAGGGAGGCCACCGTAGCTTCCGCCGTCGTCATGGATTGAGGTGGTGCGGGGCGCGATTGAACCATTGCGGGCGCCGAGTGTGCAGATCAGGACCGTTCTGTCGAGAGGCAATTCCTGCCGATACCGCTGGTTGCCTTGACAAAACGGGACTCACGTGCGCCTTTCGCCCGCCTCTTAAAGAGCCGATCCATGCACCGTTACCGTTCGCATACATGCGGCGCACTGCGCGCAACCGACATCGGCGCGACCGTTCGGGTCGCCGGCTGGTGCCACCGCATTCGCGACCATGGCGGCGTGCTGTTCATTGATCTGCGCGACCACTATGGGATTGTGCAAGTTGTTGCCGATCCCGACTCGCCGGCGTTCCGGACCGCGGAAAAGTTGCGATCCGAATGGGTCGTAAAAATTGATGGTCGCGTGCGCGCGCGCCCCGCCGGGACTGAGAACCCCGAGCTTCCGACCGGCGCCGTCGAAATCTACACGACCGACATCGAAGTTCTGGGACCGGCCGACGAATTGCCGCTGCCGGTGTTCGGCGATCAGGAGTACCCGGAGGACATCAGGCTCAAATATCGGTTCCTGGATCTCCGGCGCGAACGCCTCCATCAGAACATCATGACGCGGGGGGCGGTCATCGAATCGTTGCGCCGGCGCATGCGTGAGCGAGGCTTCTTCGAGTTTCAGACGCCGATCCTGACTGCCTCGAGCCCGGAGGGCGCGCGCGACTATCTGGTGCCGTCGCGACTCCATCCGGGCAAGTTCTATGCGCTGCCGCAGGCGCCGCAGCAGTTCAAACAACTGGTCATGATTTCGGGCTTCGATCGCTATTTCCAGATCGCGGCCTGCTTCCGCGACGAGGACGCCCGCGCCGACCGCTCGCCCGGCGAGTTCTATCAGCTCGACATCGAGATGAGCTTTGTCACCCAGGACGACGTATTCGCGGCGGTCGAACCGGTGCTGCGCGGCGTGTTCGAGGAGTTCAGCGGCGGCAAGCCAGTGACGCAGAAGTTTCCGCTGATTCCATACGCCGACGCGATCAGGCAGTACGGCAGCGACAAGCCAGACCTGCGCAATCCGCTCAAGATGCAGGACGTCAGCGAGGCCTTCCGCGGTTCCGGGTTCAAGATTTTTGCCGGCATGTTGGCGTCCGATCCCGCCGCCCAGGTGTGGGCTCTCCCGGCGGCCGCGGGAGGAAACCGCGCATTCTGCGACCGCATGAACGAGTGGGCGAAAGGCGAAGGCCAGCCGGGACTCGGTTACATCTTCTGGCGCGAGGGCGAGGAAGGCGGTGCCGGGCCGCTGGCGAAGAACATTGGGCCGGAACGCACCAGCGCGCTGCGCGATCAGCTCAAGCTCGGCGTCGGCGACGCCGTGTTCTTCATCGCGGGCAAGCCGCAGGCCTTCGTCAAGTTTGCAGGGCTCGCGCGCCAACGGGTTGGCGAGGAGCTCAAGCTGATCGATGGCAATCGGTTCGAACTCTGCTGGATCGTCGATTTCCCGATGTATGAATGGAACGAGGAGGAGAAGAGGATCGACTTCTCCCATAATCCGTTCTCGATGCCCAACATGCCGGCGGAAGAGTTCCTGACGCTCGATCCGGCCGACCACGATCGCCTGCTGAACCTGCGGGCTATCCAATACGACATCGTCTGCAACGGCGTGGAGCTCTCCTCCGGCGCAATCCGCAACCATCGCCCGGACGTGATGAAAAAGGCGTTCGCCATCGCCGGATATCCCGAGGATGTTCTGGAGAGAAAGTTCGGCGGCATGCTGCATGCTCTTTCGCTCGGGGCGCCGCCGCACGGCGGCATCGCGCCCGGCATCGACCGCATCGTCATGTTGCTGTGTGGCGAAGAAAACTTGCGCGAGGTCGTGCTGTTCCCGATGAATCAGCGCGCCGAAGATCTGATGATGGGCGCGCCCTCGGAGGTCAGCGCAAAGCAGCTGCGCGAGCTGCATATTCGCCTGTCGCTGCCGCAGGAGTGAGGTGACCTCGTTCATGCGGATTCTGGCGATTCATTCCGGTGTCCATGACTCCTCTGCCGCCGCGTTCAACGATTACGAACTGCTCGCCGCCGTTCAGCAGGAACGCCTGATCCGGCACAAAGGCTGGGGGGCCGAAGTCCCCTGGCTTGCCATCGACGAGGTGTTGCGGACGGCGGGCTGGATTCGCACCGATGTCGACGCCATTGCGTTCGTGCGAGGCTATTTCCCGACCCAGTACTATCGCTTTCCGCTGATCAATGAACTGCACTACGTCTGGCAACGCCAATTCGGCCGCGAGCGCACCAAGCGCGACATCGCCGACCTCTGTCGCCGGTTCGGGATTGAGGACACGCTGACGTTCTTCCGGCCGGATCGGTTTCTGGCCGACAACGGGTTCCGCGCCGACGTTCCGGTGCGCTTTGTCAACCATCACGAGGCGCACGCGCTCGCCGCCTTGTTTTTCACGGATTGGGATGACGCGCTGATCTACACCTCCGATGGCGTCGGCGACAACGTCAGCTACAGCATGCGTGCGCTCAAGGAGGGCAAGCTTGAGTGTTTCTATGGCGACGACCGCTGGTTCCTTCCACCCGTACCCTGTGCAGGCCTCGCGTACGCTTATGCGTTTGCGACCGAAGCCTGCGGGTTTCGACGGTTGCGGCACGAAGGCAAGCTGACCGGGTTAGCAGCCTACGGCCAACCCACGCTCGCCCCGCAACTGGCCGATTGCTTTACGTTCGGCAAGGACGGGTTGATCACGGCGCCGTTCAAAACCTGGGATGAAATGGGCGATCGCGTCAAAGCAATTTGCCGGGGACATCCGCGCGAGACGATCGCGGCCTCCATACAGAAGGTGGTCGAGGACCTGACCGCCCAGTCGGTGCACTATTGGCTCAAGCAGACGGGAGCGCGTCGCCTCACGCTGGCGGGCGGGCTGTTCGCAAACGTCCGGCTCAATCGTCTGCTGGCCGAGACGATGCCGATCGATGAAATCTTTATTCTTCCGCCGATGGGCGATGACGGCTTATCCGTCGGGGCAGGGCTCGCAGCGCTGCTCGCACGCGATGGGCTCGCCTCCTGGCTCTCAAAGCGCCGGCGCCTCGACAACGTCTACCTCGGTCAGAATTACGACGACCGCATCGACGCGTGCTTGGCGCAGACAACCGCCGTGCGCAAACACGACGGCTCGCCGGTCGAGATCGCAACCGACATGGTGCGGCAAGGCAAGGCGGGCGCGGTTTATACCGGCCGGATGGAGTTCGGTCCGCGTGCGCTCGGCGCGCGCAGCATTATCGCGAGCCCGTCCGACGCCACCATCAACGATACGCTCAACAAACGTCTTGAGCGTTCCGAGTTCATGCCGTTTGCACCCTACGTGCTGGAGGAGGACGCCGAGCGCGTCTTCGACATCACGCCGGTCAATCGCTACGCCGCGCATTTCATGACGATCACCTGCGGGGTCCGGCCGGAGTGGCGCGAGCGCATTCCGGCGGTTGTTCACGTTGACGGCACCGCGCGGCCGCAGATCCTGCGCGAGAGCGAGAACCCTTTGTTCGGCGGCATCCTGCGGCGGTTTCGCGACGCGACCGGTCTGCCGGTGTTGATCAACACCAGCTTCAATGTGCATGAGGAGCCGATCGTCAACCGGCCGCAGGAATGCCGCAAGGCGCTGGTCGATGGTCGCGTCGATTTCGTGGTGACGAACCGGGCGGTCTACACGAAGGATTAGGCCGTGCACTCATAAAAGTGCCGCTAGCGGGCAGACTAAGGCTGCGGACCAGATAGCCTCACCTCGCGCTCGGCACGGAAA
>Ga0124850_1000131_pt1 | contig 11098 bp, 11 predicted proteins | sample PanSoiMetaGPlot1_FD_97462 | JGI IMG/M metagenome (GOLD analysis project Ga0124850, IMG submission 97462) | Tropical forest soil microbial communities from Panama analyzed to predict greenhouse gas emissions - Panama Soil - Plot 1 (PacBio error... | ecosystem: Environmental > Terrestrial > Soil >...
GAACGATCGCGCCTGCCGATCGTCCACGCCCGGCGCGGCCGAAGGAACGATCGCGCCTGCCGGGGGATGTCCGGGGAATTTCTTCACCAGCCGCAAATGGACTTTCGAGCACGACATGCTGATCATCCGCGACCACAAAAGCGAGACTTTGGCCGAGCTTTCGTTCGCGGCCGGCCGCTTCCAGGGGCAAGCAACCGCCGGCGGGTCTGTCACGCTTGCCAGGCCATAGCTTTTCGCACCGCTTTTAGAACAAAGGAGAATTTCATGCCGGAATATCAGCTCTACTGCTTCGCCCAATCTGGGAATGCTTATCGCGCTGCGCTCATGCTCAATCTGATCGGCGCCGATTGGCAGCCGATCTTTGTCGATTTTTTCAAGGGCGGAGAGACGCGCACACCGAAGTTTCGTGCTGAGGTCAATGAAATGGGCGAAGTCCCGGTGCTCGCGCACGGCGCGAAAAAATTGAGCCAATCGGGAGTGATTCTCACCTATCTCGCCGAGCGTGCGGACCGCTTCAAACCGGATGGAGAAGATGCTCGGCTCGAGGCACTGCGCTGGATCATTTTCGATAATCAGAAAGTGAACGGATTTCTCGGACCGTACCGGTTCTTAAAGAACTTCGCGCGCCCGCCCGGCGATCCAGCCGTCTTGTCTTTTCTGAAGGGGCGCATCGACGGCAATCTCGGGGTCGTCGATCAACGGCTTGCCAAGAATCCGTTCATGCTGGCCAATCAACCGACCATCGCCGACATCTCGCTTGCCGGATATCTCTTTTATCCGGCGGAAGAGTTCGGTTTCGACATCGCCGCGCAGTTCAAGAACATCGGCAGCTGGCGCAACCGCATGCAGGCATTGCCCGGTTGGGCGCATCCTTATGACTTGATGCCCGGCCATCCGCTGAAACCTTAGAACGAGGTGTGCTTGGTTCGGACGGCCGCTGCTCAGGCCGGTCCTTTGACGAACCGACACTAAAGCGGGATGTCGAGCCCTTTAGGAACCGGTTTCGGCATCGGCGACGCTGCCGGGGGCGCAGGCGCAACCGCAATACTGGGTTGCGGGACAGGCGATGGCGCCGGCGTTGGCGGCACCGGCGAAGCCGGTGACGGGGCGCTGCCTGTCGTCGCGGGAGTGCTGACGCTTGGCGTCGGCGCCGCAGGCGCCGTGGTCGAAGCGTTCGCAGCAGTGCTTGCCGGGGCACCAGGCGGTGCAGCGGCGGGCGGCGCGGCAGGCGATGGCGGAGCCTGTGAGACTGGCGTGGGCGGCGTCGTTGCTGCCGATGGCGGCTGCGCCGGCTGGGGCGCGGCTGGCCGCACGGCAGATCGGATTGGCTGACCCGCTGACGGGCCGGTCGGCGGCGCGTTCGCGGGCTTCGGCGCCACGTTCGCCGGCGTCTGCGGCTGGGGCGGCTGCGGCGACGCCTGCTGCTGGGCCGGCGGCGACGCTTGCGATAGCTGCGGCTCCGGCTCATTGGCATATTTCGCCAGCAGCGCGTTGGCCGCCAAGATCAGCTTCGCTCCGTCGATTTTTTGCTCCTTGATTCCCTTGCGCCAGGCGTCGATCACAGGCTCGGTCGCCTTGCGCCATCGCGCCACCGCTTCCGGCAACAGCGTCACAATCAAATCGCCGCGCTCGACGACCATATTGGCGACGGCGGCCGCTTGCTGATCCCACATCGCACCGGCCATCGCTGCGGCAAGCTGACCGGAATTGCTGTCGATCACGTTTTGCAGCTCGCGCGGCAGCCGATCGTAACTCGCTTTGTTCATCGCCAGCACGTAAGTCCTCGCACTTGGCGAACGATCGGAAAACTCGGTGTGCGAGCGAAGCAGATCATTCAACCGCAGCGGCGGCACGAGGTGCCACGGATCGAGGCAGCCGTCGACAACGTGTTCGGTAATCGCGGCCGGAAGCTGTGCACTCGGCATCATGACTGGATACGCGCCGAGCGCGCGCATTGCTTCGGCCGCCAGCCGCGTCTGCACGTGTAACTTGAAGTCTTTCATATCCTCAATCGTTCGCACCGGTCGGGTGGCATGGATGACGGCGCTATCCGAGCAAGAAAAACAGATCGTATAAAAATCCCGGTATTCGTCCTGCAGATTGACGGCGGCGAAATCGGTCAACGCTTTCGAACTGACCAGCGCGCGCCGCGAGGGCAGAAACGGCAGTTCGAACGTCTCTGTTTTGGGGAATCGGCCGGGGGTGGCGGTCGGCGCAACCCAGACGATGTCAACCGAGCCGTCGCGGGCTTGATCGAGCAGCGCCGCGGGTGCCCCGCCAAGCTGCATCGAGGGAAAAATATCGACGCGTATGCGGCCGCCGGATTCATTCTCGACTTTGCGCGCCCAGGACAGAAGAAATTTATCGTGGACGCCGGATACCGCCGAAAACGCGTGGTGCAGCTTGAGCGTTATTGACGGCGTATCCGCACGCGCGAGACGCAGAAGCGCGGGAGCGGCGGCGGTTCCGATTGACGAAGTCAAGAACGTGCGTCGCGCAATCCGCATCAAACATTGTCCTTGCGACGAGCGGCGACCGTTCTGGAGGTTTGTTCAATTGAGACGCGACGGGCGATTGGCCTGCTCGTTCGGCCGCGACGGGCGATCTGCCCGCTCGTTCGGCCGCTCTGCGCTGCCGCCGACCGCCGGCGCTGGCAGCATCGTCTCCCGCAGGCCCTCACGCGTCCCCTCCCCGATGGGCTCGCGCGAGCGCTCCTGGTAGCGCCGATACGACAGCAAGCCGAACGGCAAGCTACCGAGATAAGCGAGCGTCCCAAGCGTGAGCAAAAACCACGGATAAGCGATCAAAAGACCCATCGACAACACGATGATGACGATCACCGGGCCGACCATTTCGGGTGGGACGCGCGTGCCTATTCTTTTGCCGGAATAAACCGGCAACCGGGATACCATCAGAAGCGCAATGACCAAGGTGTAGAACAGCGTTGACCAGATCAAGACGCTCGAGCGCGGCACTCCAAGGAAGGTAACGTATATGGGCAGCAGCACCGCGATGGCGCCCATCGGGGCCGGCATGCCGACAAAGAAATTGCTGGCCCAAGCGGGCCGATCCGGCTCCTCCGCCATGACATTAAAGCGAGCCAACCGCAGGCCGCCGCAAATCGCGAACGCCATCGCAGCGATCCATCCGGCCGACTTCAGCTCATGCAGACCCCAAAAGTACAGGATCAGCGCCGGAGCAACGCCGAAATTGACGAAATCGGACAGGCTGTCGAGTTCAGCGCCAAACCGCGACGTTCCCTTCAAGAAACGCGCCAAACGGCCGTCGATGCCGTCAAGAATTGCCGCAAATACAATGGCCGCGAGTGCGAGCACATACCGGCTTTCGAAAGCCATGCGGATCGCGGTCAATCCAGCACACATTGCAAGGAGGGTGACCATATTCGGCGCGAGCGTGCGCACCGGAACGCGGCGGAAGCGCCGGCGGCGTGGGTCACCCGAGCTTGGCGATGCTACTGCCATGGCAACAATATAGCCGCTTGCGCCGGAGCCTGCCATCGGGCCTCCACACGGCCAAGGCTTGGCAGTCCTCGATTTAATGAGTCGCCACAACACCACATGGTTTTACGGAGGCGTTTTCCCCCGCGCGCCAACGAATGATTAAGCCGCGTTTACCGCATCGCGGCGGATCGCGTTCATGAGTGTCTGCACCCTCATGGGCTTTGCAAACAGGAAGCCCTGGACCAGGTCGAAGCCAAGCTCGCGCGCTGCAAGGAAATCGGCGTGATTTTCTACACCCACCGCCACCGTGCGAGCGCCGAATTGATTGGCTGCAGCGACGATATGACGGCAGAGCGTCCGCTTTGCCCGATCATGGGAGCAACCAGCCACCAATTCGGGCTCGACCTTGATTTCGACGAAAGGAAAATCCCGCAATTGGAGGAGCGCAGTCCACTCGCCGCCGAGGCGATCCACCGAAATCGCGACTTTGCGTAATCTGGCTTGTTTGGCGAATTCGCGCGCCGCGGAGAGATCACGAGTGATCTCACGACCGTCGACTTCGAGAATGAGCCCTTCAAAGGCAGGGTCATCCGGGAGTTGACGACAAAGATAATCTAAGCAGGCTGGATCGTCGAGAAATGAGATCGGCAGGTTGATCGACAAATCGAGCGGCCGCCGCTCGGCTAAAAAATAACGCCAGTCGGCAAGCGCCCGGGCAATGACGAATTGCGATAGCGCCGGCAAAAGCTGCTCGCTCGTCCGGGGAATAAAAGCAGCCGGCTGGACGACCCCCAATCGCGGATGGCGCACGCGAACCAGCGCTTCCGCGCCTTGCAAATCGAGCGCCTGGCTGCCGACTTTGGGCTGGTACCACAGTTCCAACCAGCCGGCGCCAAGCGCTTTGGCCATCTCTTCCGCGCCGGCGTTCAAGGCGTCACCACCGCCTGGATTGACGCCGCTCGCGAGCGCGGCCGATACTTGTTGCGACTCAGAAGACATGCGCCGACCCCGCGAATGTTGGCATGCCCGCAGGGTTATTGGCCTAATCCGTCGCAGACAAGCTCACGATGTGAAAGTAGTTAAGTGAAAATCTCTATATGACAAAAAACATGCGGGTGATTTCGTTGGTTTGCCATGAGTGATTATCAACATCCAACAACAGAATTTCGCAGAGTGGCGGGCGCCGCTGGCGGCAATTTGGTGGCGACCATTGTCAACCTTTGGCCTTACATTTGGCCGGCGGATCGCCGCGATCTGAAAACGCGCGTGATCTTCGCGACTGTACTGCTTTTTGCCGCCAAGCTCGCCACGGTTACCGTACCGTTCACCTTCAAATGGGCGACAGATGCTCTGGCCGGACGCGGCACAGCACCGGTAGCGGCGGATAGTTGGCTGGCGTGGGCGATTGCGGCGCCGATCGTGATGACGCTCGCCTATGGGGCGACGCGCATTCTGATGGGCCTTCTCACGCAGTGGCGGGACGGCATTTTCGCCAAAGTTGCGATGAACGCGGTGCGTCGCCTGGCAATGCTCACATTCGAGCATGTGCACTTATTGTCGTTGCGGTTTCATCTCGAGCGTAAAACCGGCGGATTGACACGCGTTCTGGAACGCGGCCGTAATGCCATCGAGACAATCGTGCGCATGGTGCTGCTGCAACTCGCACCGACCATCGTCGAGCTTGTCCTCATCGTCGCCGTGCTGCTCCTGCATTTCGACTGGCGCTACGTCGCCGTGATCGCCGCAACCGTTATTTGCTACATGCTGTTCACCTGGTACGCCACTGAATGGCGCATCAATATTCGCCGCCGAATGAACGAGAGCGACACCGACGCGAACGCCAAAGCGATCGACTCGCTGCTGAATTATGAAACCGTCAAATACTTTTCGGCCGAAGCGCGCGAGGCCAAGCGCTACGACCGCTCGATGGCGCGTTATGAGGATGCGAGCGTCAAGGCCTATGTGTCCCTTGCGGTGCTCAACGCCGGACAGGCGGTCATTTTCACAATTGGCCTGACCGGCGCCATGGCTTTGTGCGCCTATGGAATCGAACGCGGCACCAATACCGTCGGCGATTTTGTGATGATCAATGCCATGATGATCCAGCTTTACACGCCCTTGAACTTCATGGGCATGGTGTACCGCGAGATCAAGCAGGCCATCATCGATATCGAGATCATGTTTTCACTGTTGTCGCGCAAGCCTGAAATCACCGATGTACCCAGAGCGCCGCCTTTGCAGGTACGCGCCGGCACGATCCGGTTCGAGAACGTTTCCTTTGCCTATGAACCGGCGCGGCCGATCCTTACCGATCTGAGCTTTGACGTCGCCGCCGGCCACACCGTCGCAATCGTGGGACCCTCCGGCGCCGGTAAATCGACGATTTCACGCCTGCTGTTCCGCTTCTACGACGTCACCGGCGGCCGCATCCTGGTCGACGATCAGGACATTCGCGAAGTCACGCAGACGTCGTTGCGCGCGGCCATCGGTATGGTGCCGCAGGATACGGTGCTGTTTAACGATACGATCCGCTACAACATTCGGTACGGACGCTGGGATGCGAGCGACACCGAAGTCGAGGAAGCAGCGCGCCAAGCCCAGATCGACGGCTTCATTAGCCGCACGCCGAAAGGCTATGAGACCGAGGTCGGCGAGCGCGGCCTGAAACTTTCGGGTGGCGAGAAGCAGCGCGTTGCGATCGCTCGCACGATCCTCAAGGGCCCGCCCATTTTACTGCTCGACGAAGCGACCTCGGCTCTTGACAGCCACACTGAGAAAGACATTCAGGACGAGCTCGAACGCGTCGCCGAAAACCGCACGACGCTGGTGATCGCCCATCGCTTGTCAACGATCGTGAACGCCGACGATATTTTGGTGCTCGATCGCGGCGCGATCATCGAGCGCGGGACGCATCGCGAGCTGATCGCGCGCGGCGGACTTTATGCCAGCATGTGGAACCGGCAACGCGAAGCGCAGCTCGCTCGCGAAATTCTGGCGGAAGTCAGCGATGACGGCGCGGCGCCCAATCGCAACCCGCCGCAACTGCCTGAAGAACCCGCGCCGCCGCCGGACCTCCTTCCAGCTGCAGACGCAGCCGAATGAGCCCATCATTGCTGTCAACGTCGCCTTAACGCATTTCGCAGCCGGCCAAAAACAAACTAGATAGACATACAAACCCCATGTCCGTCCAAACCCCATGTCCGTCGCCGCCTCAATTCGTCAGCAACTGACGCCGATTCACCCGGAAGGCTATCCCTTCATCGGCGGCTTTGCCGTAGTCACGCTTGTTCTGCTCTGGTTGTGGCCGCCGATCGGCTGGATCGGCGCGATTGCGACGGCGTGGTGCGCTTATTTTTTTCGCGATCCACAGCGGGTAACTCCGGTCCGCGAGGGGATCGTGGTGGCGCCGGCGGACGGCCGGGTCTGCCAGGTTGCGAAGGTGTTGCCACCGCGCGAGCTCGAACTCGGCGAACGGCCGCTGCCGCGCGTCTCGATCTTCATGAGCGTATTCGACTGCCACATCAATCGAAGTCCGATCGCCGGACGCATCGAGCGCATTGTCTATCGCGCCGGTAAATTCGTCAGCGCCGATCTCGACAAGGCCAGCGAAGATAACGAGCGAAATGCCTTCGTTATCGTCACCGGCACCGGTCAGCGTGTCGCTGCCGTCCAGATCGCGGGCTTGATCGCGCGCCGAATCGTTTGCTTCGCGCGCGAAGGCGACGGCCTTGGCGCCGGCCAGCGCATCGGCATGATTCGTTTCGGATCACGCGTCGACGTTTATCTTCCCGAAGGGACGCGCATTTTGTCCGGCGAAGGACAAATTGCGATCGCCGGCGAAACCGTCATTGCCGATCTTGCCGCGGCCGAAACGGAACCAGCATTCCAGCGCGGGTGAAATGCAGAGGGGCACGTAGGCCGCGCGCCGCCGTTTTTACGAGGCGCTCTTTCTTGCCCGCCCGCATCGCGGGCGCGTCTCCGGACATATGGTGCTTGCAGGCAGCGCGAATCGACGCCACATGTATTCTTCGATGAGATTTTATCCATGAGCAAAATCAATGCGGTCTGCGTCTATTGCGGATCGAATGCGGGGACCGAGCCGGTTTTTGGCGAAGCGGCTGGTCAATTCGGCAAGATTCTCGCCGAAAACGACGTGCGCCTCATTTATGGTGGCGGCTCGGTCGGCCTGATGGGGATACTCGCCGACGCGGTGCTGGCGCATGGTGGCAAGGCCACTGGAATTATCCCGGACTTTCTCACCCAACGCGAACGGCCGCGCCGGCTCGGCCAGGAGCTGATCGTCACCCGCGGCATGCATGAGCGCAAACGCACGATGTTCGATCGGGCCGATGCGTTTGTCGCCCTGCCCGGCGGGATCGGGACGCTCGAAGAGCTGGTCGAGCAATTGACCTGGGCGCAGCTCGGGCGTCACAGCAAGCCGATCCTGATCGCCAATATCAACGGATATTGGGATCCGCTGCTGACGCTGGTTGCCCATATGCGCGAGCGCGCGTTCGTGCCGGATTCGCTGTCGATCAATTTTCTGGTGACCGACCGCGTCGAAGACATTTTGCCAGTTTTGCGTAACGCGGCGCGCAGCGCCGCCGAAGTGGAAAAGCCGATGGCGATTCCCGCCGAGCGGCTGTGATCGGCCGCGGTTTAGCGCCGTCCCGTAGACGAAAAACGAATTATTCCCGCGGAGCTGAATCCTCGGCGTCGCGCAGAAAAGTCACCGCTTCAATACGGTTACCGTCTAGATCGCGCACGAAAGCCGCGTAATAGCTGCCGTGATATTCAGTGCGCAGACCCGGCGCGCCATCGGACGTGCCGCCGGCCTTAATGGCGGCGGCATGAAAGTCCTCGACCGCCCGGGTGTCGGTCGCGCGCAGGCAAATATGCACGCCGCTGTCATCCGCGACGCGCGCCATTGCCGCACGCCGATTGATCCAAAACTCCGGATATTTCTTGCCGAATCCGACCGCGGCGTTCGGCCATTCGCGCAATTTCCGCATGCCAAGCGGCGCCAATAGCGCGGCGTAGAAGGGCTCGGCCTTGCCGAGATCGCACACCGCGACGGAGACATGATCGATCATGCCAGCCCTCCAAAATTTGCAAGTGCGCGGCCACCGACAGGTCCGGTCACGCCGGCGCTCCGGACTTCATCAGCTTGTAGACTATGGAATCCATCAGCGCCTGGAACGAAGCGTCGATGATATTTGCGGAGACGCCAACGGTCCGCCAATGCTCGCCGGTCTCATCGGTGCTCTCGATCAAAACCCGGGTAACGGCTTGCGTGCCGCCATTGAGGATGCGGACGCGATAATCGGTCAATGCGAGTCCGGTGATGAAGCTTTGATATTTGCCGAGATCCTTGCGCAGCGCGAGGTCGAGCGCGTTCACCGGGCCGATGCCCTCGGCCACCGAGATCAGCACTTCGTCGCCGACCTTGATCTTCACCACCGCCTGGCTCACGGTCACGCGCTGGCCTTTGGCATTGTTGCGTTGTTCGACATTGACGTCGAATTTTTCGACATCGAAATAATGGGGCACTTGGCCGAGCATGCGCCGCGCCAGGAGTTCGAACGACGCGTCGGCGGCTTCATAGGCATAGCCGATGGCTTCGCGTTCTTTCACTTCATCAAGGAGGCGCGTAACGCGCGGATCGTCTTTATCCAAAGACAAGCCGATGCGCTCGAGCTCCGCCAGCACATTAGAGCGACCGGCTTGGTCGGACACGAGCAGCTTGCGCTTGTTGCCGACGCGCTCGGGTGCGACATGTTCATAGGTCTTCGGCTCCTTGACGATGGCCGAGGCGTGAATGCCGGCTTTCGTCGCGAATGCGCTCTCGCCGACATAAGGGGCGTGCCGATCCGGCGCTCGGTTGAGGAGTTCGTCGAGGCCATGCGAGATGCGCACGAGGCGGCCTAGCGCGCCGTCGCTGACGCTGATCTCGAATTTGTCCGCATATTCTGGTTTGAGCTTCAAGGTCGGAATGATCGAGACGAGATTGGCATTGCCGCAGCGCTCACCGAGTCCGTTAAGCGTGCCTTGAATCTGCCTTGCGCCGGCGCGAATGGCGGCAAAGCTGTTGGCGACCGCTTGCTCGGTGTCGTTATGCGCGTGAATACCGACGCGATCTCCGGACATGATTTTGCAGACTTCGCCGACAATGTGCTCGACTTCCTGCGGCACCGTCCCGCCGTTGGTGTCACAGAGCACGACCCAGCGTGCGCCTTCGTCATAAGCCGCTTTGGCGCAGGCGAGCGCATAGGCGGGATTTGCCTTGTAACCGTCGAAAAAATGCTCGCAATCGAGCAACACCTCGCGTCCCTTTGCTTTCGCGGCGCGCACACTGTCGCGAATGGAGGCGAGGTTCTCCTCCTCGGTCGTCTCCAACGCGATCCGAACATGATAGTCCCAGCTTTTGGCGACAAAGCAGATCGCGTCCGCCTGCGCGTCCAACAGCGCGACCAGCCCGGGATCGTTGGAAGTGGACCGGCCTGGCCGGCGCGTCATGCCAAAAGCGGTGACGCGCGCGCGCATCGGCCGCCGCTCGGAAAAAAAGCTCGTGTCGATTGGATTGGCGCCGGGATAGCCAGCCTCGACGTAATCGACGCCGAGCTCGTCGAGCATGCCGGCAATGGCAAGCTTGTCGGCAAGCGTAAAATCGACGCCGTTGGTCTGCGCGCCATCGCGCAACGTCGTGTCGAACAAGTAGAGACGTTCACGCGCCATATCACTAACCGCGATAGAGACGATAGATCGTGTAAAGCGACACGACGATTGCCGCGGCGATCACCGCGTATTTCATCAAGATCAAATAGTAGAGCCAGTGTCGCGGAAACGGTGTGTCCGGGCGTTTCATGATGGTCTCCCGCGGCCGACGAGGGGCTTGGTCATGGTCGTATTGGCGAGCCATTCATCGCCGAGCGACACCGTGTTGCGGCTTTGCGCCGAGAAGCCCCGCTTCTCAAAAAAACCGCGCGCCGCGTCGCTTGCATCGACGGTGATTTCCTTGGCGCCGCGCGCGGCGGCGAGCTTTTCCAGCGCGTCGCACAGCATCGCGCCAGCGCCTTGTCCCGCCGCGGCCGGATGAACATAAAGCATATCGATGCGCCTGTTGTCGGCAAGCGCGGCAAAGCCTACGGCCGCGCCGCCATAAGTTGCCACCAGCGTCAACTCGTGCGCGAGCTTGACGCCGAAGGCTTCCTCGTCGTCGGCCGCCGACGCCCAGGCCTCCTGTTGCGCTTCGTTGTAATCGTCGGCAGTCAATTCCTCGATTGCCGCGCGGAAGATCTCGGCCAGCAGTGGCACGTCGACCGGTAGCATCGGACGCATCGCCAGTTGCGGCAGCGGACGCGGGCTCATCGCGCGATCTCCCAGGTCGTGCCGTCTTTGGTGTCCTTTACGACCACGCCCATTTTGGCAAGTTCGTCGCGGATGCGATCGGATTCCTTCCAATCTTTTCGTGCGCGGGCGACGGCGCGATCAGCGACCAACGCTTTGATCTCGACTTCATTCACACCGCCGCGTTGGCGTTTTAGAATCTCCTGCAAGTTAGTTTTCAATTCGAAGCCTAGAAATGCGCATGTTTTCTTTAGGTCGCATGCGGTTCGAAAATTACCGTTCCGGGCATC
>Ga0124850_1000133_pt1 | contig 11074 bp, 10 predicted proteins | sample PanSoiMetaGPlot1_FD_97462 | JGI IMG/M metagenome (GOLD analysis project Ga0124850, IMG submission 97462) | Tropical forest soil microbial communities from Panama analyzed to predict greenhouse gas emissions - Panama Soil - Plot 1 (PacBio error... | ecosystem: Environmental > Terrestrial > Soil >...
ACCCGCCGCAATAGCTTCCCGATCATTGATGACGGCAACGCAAGAAGGAAACCTCATGCGATATTGTACCCTGGTATTGGCCGTTGTCGCTGCTGCAACGGCGGCACGCGCGCAGGATGCGATTCCCGATCTCAAGGGCACGTGGTCGGGCAAAGGCAAGGTCATCATCTTCGGCGGCCACGCCCATCATCCCGGCGTGAGCGGGGACAGTCCGCCGACCGTACGCGACATCGAGATGACCCTGCTGGTGGAGGGGCAGGACGGGCGGTTGGCCTGGGGGCGATCTTCGTCGGCCAACGCCGACACCAAGGAGCCCTTCGCCTGGGCGATGTCGTCAGACAACAAGTCGATCATCGGCTCCGATACCGACGGCTCCTTCCGCATCACCCTGCTCGCTCCCGACCGGATGGAGAAGTGCTACACCCACAACGGCCTCAGTCCGAGCAAATCGATCGTCGCGGGCTGCTACCTGATGGAGCGAAGGAAGTAGCTTGACCCGCAGGGCCTCGGTAGCCGAATCACTCTTTGAAAGCGGCTGCTTCCCGATCGCTTAGGACTGCTGACCTTGGACCGGCACGGTAAAGCCCTGGCGCTCGAACGGCCGCCTGGTCGAGCGCAGATAGTTCAGGAACGCCTGCGCGTCGGGATTGGTCGACTGCTTCGTCAGCGCGATCGGTCCTTGCTCTGCGCCGAGGCTGGTTGAACTCCCCCGCTCCACGCCGGTCCCGCGGCGACGAGCAGGGCGAGCCCAGTACGCCTTGTCGTCATCACAGCCAGCGGTTGCGCTATTCTTCGAAGCATATCGGTCGGGACAATACCGCAGCTTTCGGCTGGTTCAACCACCGGAGGGGACACCCTTCCACACCCTTGCGAGCGCTGACAGCGGAACTCCTGGAACCTTGGCGCGTTGTGTTCGCTGGTGAGGGGTTCCGTAGAATGGATCAAGTCGACTGCCGTTCCCCCCTGGTTGAAGGTTTGAGATGCTGACGTCGCGATTGCTCGGCATTTTTGTTGCCGTATCGGCTCTCGTGTCCCCCGGCGCCGAATTTGCGGTCGCGCGTGACGCGCCGGCAAACGATTTTTCTTCGTTGCTCGAGTGGAAGAGCCAAATCGCCGCGGACATTGAACACAATAAGCGCTATCTGCCCGGCGTTAGAACCCGGGGCAAAATCGGCGTGGTGTACTTCGACTTGAACGTCAACCGCGCCGGGTGGGTGCTGCCGGGAACCCGCATCGTCACCGTTGACCGTCAACTCGGCAGCGCGGCGCTCCTCCTCCTGCAGCAATCGCAGCCATTCCCGGCGCCGGACCATGTCGGCCTTCGCGATGCCTCATTCCGCATCCTCGTGCCGATCCGGTTCTACGAAATCCCTCCTCAGGACGCAGCGGGACTTGAGGACCTCGAGCGCCGCAAGCAACTGGAGTGTGACGAGGCGGATCGTGAGGAGCTCGAGTATCAGCGCCGGAAGGCGGCGTATCGGAAGGCGGAGCCGCCGACCGATGTGCATCGCGTGCCGGAGGGATGTTTCGAGGCAAAGCGTCAAGACGCCGAGCGCCAGCGGGCGGACGCGTTACGATAATTGCACCAAGCGGACACGCGCCTAAGCTGCGTCAGGTCAGGGATGTGGCCATCAGTACTTGTCCGGGTACTTGCTGATAAACCCGTCACGGTTGGGCATCTTCACCTTGGGCAGTGTCTCCGCGTTGATCACATCATTCTCGCCGATGATCTGGTTGAGCGCGAGGATGTAGGCGGTTAATGCGTAGACTTCATCGTCCGTGAGCGTCTTCGGCTGTTGCCACGGCATCGCTCGACGGGTGAAGTCGAAGATGGTCGTGGCATAGGGCCAATAGTTGCCGATCAGCTTTACCGGATCGCGGTCAGTGCTGTTGAGCGGACCGCCGCCGACCAGCGGGCCACTCGGCCCTCCACTGCCCTTCTCGCCGTGGCAGAGTGCGCATCCGCGGTCGGCGTAGACCTTGGCGCCCTGCGTCGACGTCCCACTGCCGGGCGGCAGACCGACGCCGTCCGGCGCAATGCTGATGTCCCAGGGCGCAAGATCGGCCGCTGTGATCGGTTGTCCGAATCTCGGGGCATCGGCGGCATCGGCCACGCTCAGGCCGAGCGTAAGCGCAGTGGCTAACGCAAGTATCTCATGCATAGACATGGCTCACCCCGCCCTTGTCATTAATCCCCCAGCTCGTGATGGCGTTGCAGTGCTCCATCGTGAATGCCGCCACGTTCGGCGTACCCCGGGGCGGGCCGCGCTCGGCAATGAATGCTTCTCTCGTCGGCTGCACGTTGCCGGCCTCGTCCGTTGCACGGCTTTGCAAGATCGCAGGGCGACCATCCCAGCTCCATGGAATGCGGAAGCGAGTGAATGCTTTACTCAGAACCGGCGCCTGCAACGCCGCCTGCGCCCAGCTCTTGCCACCGTCGGCCGAGACCTCGACTTTGCCGATGCGGCCATTCCCGGAAAAGGAAATTCCGGAGATCTCGTAGAAGCCGGGCCCCTTCATGTTCAGTCCCGGCGACGGGTGGGTGATGAAGGATTTGACCTCCTGGGGGAAGTAGAACTGCCAGGCTTTTCCGTCCGGTCGTAGGATCGTGTACTGCTTGGTCTCGTTGATGGCCATCACCGGTGATTCGACGAGCTTGATCCGGCGCAGCCACTTGACATTCATGTTGCCCTCGTAGCCCGGCAGCAACAAGCGCATCGGATAGCCGTTTGCCGGATTGAGGCGCTCGCCGTTCTGGTAGAGCGCGATCATCGCGTCATCCATCGCCTTCGGGAGCGGAATGCTCCGGTTCATAGTCGGCAAGTCCGCGCCTTCGGCGATGAACCACTTCGCCTTCGGATCGACGCCGACCTCCTCGAGCAGCGTGGCGAGCATCACGCCGGTCCATTCGGCGCAGGAGCACAGGCCGTGCAGCGCCTGCACGTTGGCCGCAATAGGCTCCTTGGAGTAGAGCGGCGCACTGTTACCACCGCATTCAACGAACGAGATGCGCGATACCATCGGGTAGCGATGTAGATCATCGAGCGTATAGACCATCGGCTGCTTCACCAGTCCGTGGATCACCAGGCGGTGCTTGTCGGGGTCGATTTCGGTTTCGCCGCCACGGGCAATCACGAAATGCAGGCCATTCGGTGTGATCGTGCCGTTGAGGAGATGGTGTGGCGTCCGCGCCGCGCTGCCGCGGGGTTCGAGCTTCGGATTGCTCAGCGTGCGCACCACCTTCTGCTCGAACTTTGACGGCTGGCCATACGGCGGGATAGGCACGCCGGGCGCGAGGCTCCATGGACCATTTGTCAGCGGTTCGGCGGCGGCGCTGGTGAGCGCGGTGCTCGCGCCAATGGTAACTGCGCCTGCGAGAACGATGCCGCGCCCAAGCAACGCGCGGCGATCAAGCAGGCCATTGCCGGCGATAGGCTCTAGCGGAGCAAAGGCGCTTCCATCCTTGCGATGCTTTCGAATGCTCATGGTTTTCGCTCCCTCAGCAGATGGTCGGCATCTTTCGTCCGATCAATTCAGCTCTTAAATGGCGCGCCGCGATTTTACGTCGGCGCAAAGCCGCTCTCAATCGGCATGACCCTCTGAGCCATGCTACGCCGCGCGGGTTGGTATGTTGGCGCGATGACCCTGCTGCGGCCCTGGCCAAGATAGATTATCATTGCCGCAATCAACTGGTTTTCACGGGAGGCGAACGTGAACAGAGGCACTTTCTTTCGGCGTCATTTTCTCAAGTTGATGGCCGCCGCGGGCGCGATCGGTCTGCCTGCCGTGCGCCCGTTCGCTCCCCGCGTGTCGCATGCCCGGGGCGCACCGGCGTATAATCCCGCCGCTCGCTTTGATCTTGCGGTCAGCGAAGTCGAGTTTCGGCGCAACAGCGCCGGCCGCATGCTGATGGCCCGCATCTATCAGCCGAAAGGACCGGGACCTTTCCCAACCGTTCTCGATCTGCACGGCGGTGCCTGGAACCGAAAAGACCGTTTCGCCGAAGAGCCGATGGACCGCGCGCTCGCTGCGAGCGGCCTTTTGGTCGTCGCCGTCGACCTGACGCTTGCGCCCGAAGCGCCCTATCCGGCCTGCGTGCAGGACGCCAACTATGCCGTGCGCTGGCTCAAGGCGAATGCGGCAACCTGGAACGGCGACGCCGCCGCGATCGGCGTCTACGGTTCCTCCAGCGGAGGTCACGTCGCAGAACTTATCGCGATGCGGCCGCACGCTCCGCGCTACAATGCCATCCCTCTTGCCGCAGCGCCGAACGTCGACGCCACCGTCGCCTATGCTGCCACGCGTTCGCCGATCAGCAACACCTTTGCGCGCTATGAAAACGCGGTGCGACGCGGCAACGAGAGCATGATTAAAAACAATACGGTGTTCTTCAATCCGTGGGAGACGATCCACGAAGCCAACCCGCAGGAGATTCTAGAGCGCGACGAAAAGGCCACCTTGGTGCCGTTCCTCATCATGCAAGGCGCGCTCGATGATAACGTGTTGCCTGAGGCGCAGGAAAAATTCGTCAAGACGTACCGGGCCGCCGGGGGCGCGTGCGACTATCGCCTGTTCGAAAATTCCGTTCACGAATGGGTCGCGGAACCGGGTCCTCAGACCGACAAGACGCGTGAGGTGGTCAAGGAATTTATCGCCCGCCAGCTCAAAACTTGATCGCATAGCTTGCCCGCGGTTTGGGGAAGACGCATGGGGCCGCTTCCGCTACTGGCGATCAGCTAAAAAGGGATTACGTGGGGAAGGGGGTATCGTCCATTGATGGCGCAAGAGGGCGATATGAGAGATCAAGAGATACGCGCGGCACTGGATCGGCATTGGGCCGCGTCCGATGCCAACGATTTTGAAGCGGAGCATTCGATCTATCGCGAGGATGCCGTGCTGGAATACCCGCAGTCAGGCGAGCGAATCCGCGGTCGACGCAACATACAGATCACACGCGCCAAGCAGTCGAGCAAAAAGCGTTTCGCTGTGCGGCGCGTCATTGGCGGCGGTGATCTTTGGGTCACCGAATACATCCTGACCTATGACGGCAAGCCGTCCTACACCGTGAGCATCATGGAGTTCAGCGGCGACAAGGTTGCACGGGAAACACAGTATTTTGGGGATCCTTTCGAGGCGAGCGCCTGGCGCGCACAATGGGTCGAACGGATGGAGGCGTAACCACGAAACGCGACTCAGCATCCCTTCGGAACAGACAATTAGATTTCATCACTGGACGACCGATCCCGACCCGACATAGGGCGAATTGAAATCTCGCAGCGCAGACTATCTCCTCCTGCGTGTTATTGTGAAAAACTGGCACAATGGACAAAAAGTCGAGCACGCAATACTCAAGCCCATCCATCTAGGCGAACGAATTAGACTTGCCGAAGCAAATCGGGCCATCCAGGCTGCTCTGGCTGAGGCACATAAGCTGGCCATCAACATAAGCGTGACAGTCTGTGACGCCGATGGCCGTCTCGTTGCCTTCCAGCGTATGGATGGCACGCTTGCTGAAGCGCATCGTGCATCATATGGAAAAGCGTTGGTCTCAGCCACATCGGGACGCCCAAGCGGCGATGAATCAATCGAATTCTCGGAGGATTTCAAGGATTTCAGAACTGCGACAGTCATTGGTGAAGCACCCCCGATAATTAGACGGCCGGGCGGTCTGCCCATCATTCGCGCGGGCCGCGTAGAGGGCGCACTCGGTGTAGCTGGCGCTACTGATGAGCAGGACGTGGAATGCGCCCTTGCGGGAATAGACGCGTTCACCTCTTCGGGTTGAAGATGTAATTTTTTGCCGCTCGTAGTGAGCGGGCGAGCGCAGTGCATGCGTCCGGTCATGGCACTTAGCGACGTTTCGCTGCCACGCACCGCCTTGGTCGCTATTGGGGCGAAGCGGACATGGCGAGATCGTGGGCGGCGCGTTGACCGGTCGGCAATGACCCAACTCCGACGTCCGCCCGCCCTCCCTAAGTCGGCAATGCAAGCTCGCCCAGCAACGAAGGCAGATCGTCCGTTCGATCGAGCGCCCACAGCGTCTGCAGGATGCGGTCCGTCCGATCTTGGTTCCAGCGCTTACCCACGTTGCCGCGAAATTTGCGGTTGACATCGTCTTTGTTCATCGGCCGTGCCGCAAAACCCGGCGCGTGGTCGATCTCGCGCGATATCCGCTGCCCGTCCAACAGGATCGCGGTCACGCGGGTGGGAACCGCGCCTCCGCTCCGCGCAGTGAGGATGGGGTCCTCGCTCACTTTGATCTTTTGCATGAAGGCGAGGATGCGCGGATCGCGGTACATTTGCGGCGCGAAGCTTTCATTTGTGATGTCACCGTCAACCATCGCCCGCGCCGTTATGTACGGCAGGCTGTGGTCCGCGGTCTCCCTGGTTTGCGGCGACCATTTCTCGGGTTCGCTCCCGGTCCGCTCAAAACCACGGCCCGTCGTTGCGATTTCGATTGCGGCAATCCGATCGAGCGAGCCCACTTCCTTGGCAACTTCGATGCCGGCCACGATCGCCGTCTGCGTGTAAATGACCGCCGGATAAGCTTTCAGACTGCATTGGTGGATGCGAAACGGAACGCCACGCCGAGCAAAGGTCTCGACGTCGACATCACCCGGCCCGGACACCTGCTTGAAGAAGCCGGAGCGACCTTCAAAGATCGGCGTCGGGCCAGTCACGCCACCGCGTGCCAGCAGCGCGGCGAAGACGGCATTGCGCGCCGCTTCGGCGGCCGCGAGCCCTTTCCAGTCGGACAGAGTCTGTATCCGGGTCTGCGCCATCGGGATATGGTCGTTGATGGCAAGACCGACCGCGTGGGTTAGCCGCTCGGGGTCGAGCTTCATCAGCTTGCCTGCCGCGAGCGCCACGGCTGGCAGGCTGAACACCGGCGGATCCCAACCGCGCGCCGCGATGTCCAAGGAATCCACCAATCGGGAGTTCACTTCGTAGGCAAGGGCAATCGCGGTAATCAAATCTTGGGCGTTGGCCCGTTCGGCCTCCGCGACTGCAAGGCACGCCGCGATCGTGTCGCTTGGATGAACGGCAAATCGCCCGACATACGTGTCATTGAAATCGAGGTAGCGGAACGCCGCGCCATTGGCGAAGGACGCAAGATCGGGCGTCGTGCGCCGGCCCGTCCCGATGACCGTGGCGGTACCGGGCACAGCCAGCGCAATCTCGCGGCAGATACGGACGGCTCTTTCCTCGAACGCTCCGATACCGCAGCCGATCGTATCGATGACGTGCACCTTGATCCGCTCGACGGTCGCAGCGTCGAGGTCGTCGTAGCGCAGGGCATGGGCATAGGCGGCCAGCCGGTCCGCAAGCGGTCGCTCGCGTGGTGGTGATGGATTGGTTTGCGCCATGGCAATTCGCGAAGTGATGGGGAGCGCTATTGGACCGGCGGCCAAGTGCAGAAGTCGCCTGCGGGTAAGTTTAATCACGATTTCCTCCTAGAAATCTCGCCAATCGGCGCGCCGGATGCACGCCCGAGCCGCTTCAGACCTGCTATAGTCACTCTGTGATCTTGGCATTGGGGTCAGCGCCTGCGCAATTGACGGGGAGGATATCGTGAAAATGCACCCTGTTGCTCTCAGTGTTGTCGCTGCTGCCGCCATGTCCGCGACCACCGCAGTCGCGCAGACGCGCCTTGTTACCGAAGAGATGATGGTGAAATCTCCCGATCCGGGGATCGAGATCTACCTGCGCAACAAGCGCCCGGCGGGGATGACCAAGTTCCGTCCGGAGCGCACCGTACTCTACGTTCACGGCGCAACCTATCCCGCGAGCACGGCCTTCGACCTGCAGCTCGGTGGAATGTCATGGATGGAGTACATCGCCGCTCGCGGTTACGACGTCTACCTTCTCGATCTGCGCGGCTACGGCAAATCCACACGCCCGAAGGAAATGTCGGAAGATCCCAAGGCGGGCCCGCCAATCGTGCGTGGTGACACCGCGGTCAAGGATATCGGCACTGTCATTGATTTCATCCTTGTGCGACGCAATATCCCCCGCCTCAACTTGATCGGCTGGTCGTGGGGCACGGTCACGATGTCGACCTACACCACGCAGAATCCCGGCAAGGTGGAGCGGCTCGTACTCTACGCGCCCGGATGGATCCGGCAGACGGCGTCACTCGTGCAGGCCGGGCCCGGCCCGCTTGGCGCCTACCGCAAGGTTACCCGCGAGCAAGCGATGCAGCGCTGGATGACCGGCGTGCCAGACGACAAGAAAGCAACCCTGATTCCCGACGGATGGTTCGACGCCTGGGCGGATGCGACTTGGGCGACCGATTCGGAAGGTGCAAAGGCAAATCCGCCCTATATCCGCGCCCCGAACGGCGTGGTTCAAGACAGCCAGGACTACTGGGCCGCCGGCAAAGCCTATTACGATCCGGCCAAGATCACCGTCCCGACGTTACTCGTGCAAGCCGAATGGGATCGAGACCTCCCGCCCTATATGGCACAGACGCTGTTTCCACTGCTGGTGAACTCGCCCGGCAAGCGATACGTCATGCTCGCGGAGGGCACGCACACGATCATCATGGAGAAGAACCGGCTACAACTGTTCGAGGCTGTGCAAGCCTTCCTGGATGAAGGAAGTCGGTCCTAGATTGGTGTCGCAAGCCCCTGCGATCGAATGAAGCGCCGCGAGTTCACCACGCTTCTCGGCGGTGCGGCCGTGGCGGTCGCGACGGCGCCACTGGTCGTGGTTGGACAAGATTATCCCAGCCGTTCGATCACGCTGATCGTCAATTTCCCGCCCGGAGGCTCGACCGATGCCATGGCGCGCATCATCCGTGAGCCGCTGAGTGGGGCGCTCGGGCAGAGCATCACCATCGACAATCGCGGCGGTGCCGGCGGGACGACCGGGGCCGCGGCGGTCGCCAATGCCAGGCCCGACGGCTACACGATTCTACTCTCGGTCAACTCGGCGCTGACCACGAACAGGTACCTGCAAAAAAACTTTCCGTTCGACCCGAAGACGGCGTTTGCACCCATTACGCTGACATCGGACGTCGCACTCGTGCTCGCCGTGCATCCGTCGCTGCCGGTGCACGATGTGACCGAACTCATCGAATACGCGAAGAAAAATCCCGGCAAGCTCGCCTACGCCACTCCCGGCATCGGCTCCAGCCACCACGTCTGCGGCGAGCTGCTCAAGCAGAAGGTCGGCATCGACATGGTGCACGTGCCCTACCGCGGCGGCGCGCTCGCGATGCAGGACCTGCTCGCCGGCAACGTCAAGGTGGGGTTCAGCACGCTGCCGGTCGCCCTGCCGCAGGCGCAGGCCGGCGGGATTCGCGTCATCGCAGCCGCCGAGAAGACGCGACTCCCCGAATTGCCGGATACTCCCACGATCGACGAGACCGTTCCCGGCGTCGTCAACGTCGGCTGGAACGGTCTGCTGGCGCCCGCCGGAACGCCGGCGCCGATCATCGACAAGCTCAATGCGGCGGCGGTGGCGGCGCTGAAGATGCCGGACATTGTCGCGAAAATGAAGCTTCAGGGCCTGCACCCACTGAGCAGCACGCCGGCGGAATTCGCTGCCCTCCTCGCTAGCGAGGTCGATCATTGGGCCAAGGTCATTCCGTCGATCGGCATTCAGCCGGAATAGCCGCGACGACCTCGACTCGCCATCGTCCGCAGTGGCGGCCTACGCCTGCGCCATCGGGGCTAGTCGCGTGCGGTCGCATTGCGAGTGGAAGCGGTCCGTCTTCGACGAAGAAGATGCCGGGCCGGAACAAATCGACTTGCGAGCTGGTTATTTCCACACGAGGCGATGGGGATTTAGGGCGGCGTTGTTCTGCCGGGACCGCAGGATGAAGCTTGCCCTCTCCCCGCGCGGCATGGGCGCAAACCTCGCTCCGGCGAAGGCGCGCAACGTGGTGCTCGTGCATCAGCCTTCGGCGGCGCCACGTTTTTAGAAAGTGGCGCCGACCGCGGCAGCGCGCCGCAAGCGCTTAGTACTCATTTCGCCGGCAGCGCGTAGAGCCTGTCGTTTTGAGGAACGTGAACATCGCCCGGCGCGGTGACCGGCGGTTCCGGCGCAGTCCAGATTTGACCCCGGCCTGGCCTGGGGCCTTCTCCAAAAAAATTAGCGCTCGGTACGCGGATGCCGCATGGTTTCGCGCGATTACGGTGTAGGATTGCGACGCCTGCCGGGTCTGGGGCTCTTTTCCAATTGTCATTGGATGGACCCGGCAACGAGGGGCCGCTAGGGGGGAACTAGCGGCCCTTTTTTGTTTTGTCCTTGTCGTATCGTGCTTGGGCCCGGAAGGCCCCGGAAGAGTCCCCAAATGAGTATCGGACGACGGGTCGTGCTTGGATGGTGCAGGTGGTCAACTGCCTGCGGTGTGGTGCTCATCTGGGCGGCCCCGGTCGTTCTCATCATTTTTGCGCTGTTGCTTCCTGCGAATGCCCAGTACTGGGGAAATTCATGGGGCGGGCGCCAGCAGCAGTCGCAGCAGCCGTACAATCCCTACGGCGGCTATGGCGGTTTTGGGCATGATCGCCAGTGGGACAATTGGGGTTATCGCCAACGTGAAAGGGCTCCTTCTCCCCGCCTGAGGGTCAGAGAAGTCGAAAAGGAGCGGCCCCAGGATTACTCCCACGCTCCGCCGGCGACGCCGCGCGAGGATGCCACGGTCAAGATCGTGGTGATGGGCGATGCCAACGCCGACTGGCTTGCCTACGGGCTTGAAGATGCCTTTTCCGAGCAGCCTGAGATCGGCATCGTGCGCAAACATCGCACCGCGTCCGGTCTCATCCGCTACGATCAGCGCCGCGATGGCGAATGGCCGCAGGTGGCGCGCGAGATTATCGCTGCCGAGAAACCCAAGTTCGTCGTCATGATGATCGGGAACAACGATCGCGAGACCATCCGTGAGAAGGCTCCGCCGCCCGCGCCGGCGAACGCGCAGCCGGCACAGCCGGAGCAGGCAGGCCCACCGGCGCCGCCGGACTTGGAGCGGCAGCCGGTCGAGCAACAGCATTCCCACCTGACGCCAACACAGGCGCGCCAGGCGGCCTACGGACCGTGGGAATTTCAGTCGGAAAAGTGGGAGGACGCC
>Ga0124850_1000135_pt1 | contig 11062 bp, 10 predicted proteins | sample PanSoiMetaGPlot1_FD_97462 | JGI IMG/M metagenome (GOLD analysis project Ga0124850, IMG submission 97462) | Tropical forest soil microbial communities from Panama analyzed to predict greenhouse gas emissions - Panama Soil - Plot 1 (PacBio error... | ecosystem: Environmental > Terrestrial > Soil >...
CCGAGGAGCTCGACCGCTTGCTTCGTCAAGTCGGAAACGGTGCGCTGGGCCAAGGTCCTGCAACAGGCCGGGGTCGCGGGCTCGGAGTGACGGGATTGCCAACGCAACCGACTTAGTTCCCCGGCATCACCCGCCTTGCCACCGGGGTCCATTTGTCGATCTCGCTCGCCACGAAGGCCGTGAACTGGTCCGAGGTCATGACGCGCGTCTCGACGGCGTCGCGGTCGAGGCGTTTACGCACATCCGGTAGCTCCAGCATCTTGGCTACCGCGGTGTTGAGGCGTTGCGTGACATCGTTGGGTAACCCCGCCGGCCCCGACAGAGCGAACCACGTCACCGCCGTGAGCTCGTCGTAGCCGAGGTCCTTGAACGTCGGCAGATCCGGGAATTCGGGGAGCCGCGCGTTCGCGGTCACCGCGATCGGGATAACCTTTCCGGCGCGGATTTGTGCCAGCGCCGAGGTCCAGGTCATGGTGCCGACGTTCACGTTGCCGCTGATGAGGTCCATCATCGCCTGCGAGCCGCCCTTGGTCATGATCTGCTGCAGCTTGATGCCGGCCTTCTGCGCGAAGACCTCCGCCGTCAGATGTCCGAGCGTGCCGACGCCGGGCGAAACGTAATCGATCGCCGGCCCGCGCCGTCCCAATGCCACGAGCTCCGCAATAGAGCGCACGTTGAGCGCGGGGTTCACCACGAAAACATTGGGCGGCCCGCCGATATAGGCGATGTGGGTGAAATCCTTTAGGGGATCAAAGCCAGGATTGGGGCTGACCGCCGGCGCAATCACGTTATAGGCGATGCTCGACGTTGCCAGCGTGTAGCCGTCGGGCGCTGCTTGCGCCGCGGCTGCCATCCCGATCAAGCCGCCGGCGCCCGCCCGGTTCTCCACGAAGCAGCGCTCATGAAACGCCTCGCTGAAGTGATCGCAGACGAGGCGGCCGAACATGTCGGCCGCGCCGCCAGGCGTCGAGGGCGCGATGATGCGCAGCGGCCGCGTCGGCCAGTCGGCTGCGCTTGCCGGTCCGATCGCGCTGCCGACGAGGGCGAAGACGAGCATGGCGGCAAGACGACATGGTGTGCTCATGCGGATCAATGATGCGGGCATTGCGACCCGTCCGCAAGCGGCGGTCGATGCGACCGAGGGTAGGCCCGTTGCGGGGGTTTGCGATTTCCGCTTAGGTACCGGCGCCGATGTTTCGCCGCATCGGCCTTGGAGATCGCGCATGGACGCGGATTTGCTGACGGCGGGAGATGACACGATTGAGCTCAAAGGCTCGTCCATCATCGCCGCGATCAAAGCAAGCGGCGTCGAGTTCATCCTTTCGGTGCCCGATATCGTGACCAGCGGCGGCCTGCTGCGGCCCATTTCGCGCGATTCGGCATTCAAGCTCATCCGCGTCTGCAAGGAGGACGAATGCATCGGCATCGCCTCCGGCCTTTCTTATTGCGACAAGCGCGCGTTGTCGCTCATCCAATACACGGGCTTTCTCGACTCTATCAACGCCATCCGCGGCGTCGCGGTCGAGTATCGCCAGCCGATCTGCATGATGGTCGGGCTGCTCGGGCACGATCCCTCGACCCCGCCGCGCAATTCGCCGCGCTACGGCGTGCGCATCATCGAGCCGATCCTCGACGCCATGGGCATCCCGCACCACCTGATCAATGAAGACGCCGACGTCGCGAAAATCCGTCCCGCGATCGAGGATGCCTACGCGGCCTCGCATCCGGTTGTGCTCCTGATCGGCCGCAGGCCTTCCGTGTCATGATGAAGCGAGACGAGTGCTTCCGCGCGCTGGCGCGGCACGTGACCGACGAGGTCGTGGTCGCGACCTACAGTTCCGCCGTCGACTGGCTCGCACTCGGCGAGCGCGCGCTCAATTACTTTTCGGTGGGCGCGATGGGGCTTGATTCCTCGCACGCGCTCGGACTGGCGCTGGCCCGGCCGGACAAGCGCATCATCTGTCTGCAGGGCGACGGCAGCCTGCTGATGAACCTGGGATGCCTGGTGACCATCGCCGCGGCGGCGCCGAAGAACCTCGTCCATATGGTCGTGCAGAACGGAACCTACGAGGCGAACGGCTCCCATCCGATCCCGAACACCAAGGTCGAATTCGCCGCCATGGCGCGCGCGGCCGGCTACGCGCACGTATATGAGTTTTCGGAACTGGCCAATTTCGAGCAGCAGGCCGCGCACGTCCTCAAGCAGGACGGCCCGGTGTTCGCGACGCTCCATTTGGAGCGATCGAAGCCTCTCACCTACGACTATGCGGACCTCTACGATCCGGCACGGCGCGTCGCGCTCAAAGCGGCGTTGCGGGCCTCGTAGAACGGGGCTTGCTAATTCGCCGCCGCGACCTGGCTCGCGGCTTCCGGCACGACCAGGCGATATCCGACCCCGAGCTCGGTCAAGAGTATCCGGGGCTGCGTCGGGTCGACCTCGATCTTCTGCCGGAGCTTGCGCACGAAGATGCGCAGATAATGCGTGTCGTGCAGATGCGGCGAGCCCCACACTTCCTTGAGCAGGAACTGGTGGGTGACGACGTTGCCGGCGTGCTGCGCCAACAGCTGCAGCAGCCGATATTCCTTCGGGGTGAGCATCACGCGCGCGCCATTGATGGTCACGATGCGTGCGGCAAGGTCGATCGCCAGCGGTCCGACCTTGACCACCGGCTCGCCGGTGGAGACGCGCACGTGCCGGCGCATGGCGGCGTGTGCGCGCGCCAGAAGCTCCGCCATGCCGAACGGCTTGACCACGTAATCGTCGGCGCCGCTCTCCAGCAGGCGCACTTTTTCCGCCTCGTTGGAGCGCACCGACAGCACGATGAGCGGAACGCTCGACCAGGCCCGCAGGCGCTCGAGCACCTCGGACCCATCCATGTCCGGCAATCCGAGGTCAAGAATCACCAGGTCGGGCGGCTTGAGCGTCGCCCAGCGCAGCGCATCGCCGCCGGTCTCGGCGTCCTGCACGGTAAAGCCGTCGAGCTCGAGCCCAGCCCGCAGAAAGCGGCGAATCTGCACTTCGTCGTCGACAACAAGGACAACGGGATTGACTTCAGTCATCGGGACCGACCTCGGGTTGGCTTGCAGGGGTTGCAAAGGGCAGATGGATCGACACCGTGGTGCCTCGATCGGCGCCCGCGCTCGCGGCCTCGATCTTGCCGCCGTTGGCGGTGACGAAGGCCTTCGCGATCCACAGGCCAAGACCCGAGCCCGAGGTCGTGGCCGCGTGGCGCGCGCCGCGGAAGAATCGCTCGCCGAGCTGCGCGTTCTCCTGCGCGGTAAGCCCGACGCCCTCGTCATGGACCGAAAGCACGACGTCGCGGCCGTTGCGCTTGGCGGCGACGGTGATCGGCGAGCCCGGCGGCGAATATTTCGCCGCGTTGTCGACGATTTGCCCGAATGCCTGCTCGACCAGCACGGGATCCACGTAGATGAATGGCAGATTCGAATCCACGTCGAGCGAAAGGGTATGCGCGGAGAGCCGCCGGCGCCGGCGCTCGAGCGCGGAATTGACGATATCCTGCGGCTCGATCCATTCCTGCCGCGGCCTGATCTGTGCGCGGCTGATCCGGGTCGCATCGAGGAGATTCTGGATGTCGTTATTGAGACGATCCGCCTCGTCACGCACGACGCCGGCAAGCGAAGTGAGCCGCTCGTCCTTGGCGATCACCGCGGATTTGCTCAATACCGTCGCGGCGCCGAGAATCGAGGCCAGCGGCGTGCGCAATTCGTGCGAGACCGAGCCGATCAGCGCCTCGCGCAACAGCTCGGTCTCGGACCGCATTCTCGCGTCGTTGAGCGCGCGCGCGACGTCGAGCCGCTCGAGCGTAGCTGCGGCATCGGAGAGCACGTCGTCGACACGCTTGCGTACCTCGTCGATGTCACTCGGCCGGACGCTGCCGAGATCGATGGCGATGACGCCGAAGTCGGCGTTTTTCTGCGATACGCGGCGCACCAGCCAGATGTCGCCAGCGCCGTCGTCCACCGTGGTCGCGAGCGTGCGGCCGGCTTGAACCTCCGCAATCGCGGAATGCACGCGCTGCGACAATGCACCCTGGTCGGGTTTGGCATCGCGATCGCCGCCGGAGCCCGTTCCGAATAACACCCCCTTGCGCTGGACCAGGCTCGCCAGGTGCTGCTCGATCGCGAGATAGATGTCCGCGGCTGAAGACGCCGCCGCCAGCCGGCGCGAGAAGGCGTAGAGATCACCCATTTCCTTTTCGCGTTTGCGGGCGATTTCGGTTTGCGTCTTCATCGAATTGGCAAGGTGGCTCGTCACCCCGGCAACCACCATGAACAACACGAGATTGAGAATTTCGTTCGGCCGGGAGAGGTAGAAGCTGTAGTACGGCGAAAAGAAGAAATATCCCGAGCAGAGCACGCCGGCGACCGCCGCAACCAGGGCCGGGATCAGGCCGAGGTGCCAGCCCGCGAGCAGCACCGGCAGCAGATACATGACGGGCCCGCGGCGCACCTCGAGCGATTGGGTCAGCGCATAGACCACGACCGTGGTCACGGCCACCATCATCAGGGCGATGGCGCTGCCGCGCAATTCCCGTCGAACCGCATCCATTCGAACCACGGACCGTCCTCCAGCGCCGGCGACGGCGCGATGGATGACCCAAAGATAATACTCCCACCCCGGGCGGTCATCCGTCACCCACCTTGCTGGTTAAGGGCCCTGCGCTGGCGGAATGGGCGGTCCGACGGCCGAGCGGATTTATACGCGCCGTTTATGCACCGCTGCCTTGTCTGTCGGCGCGCGCGCAATATGCTTCAAACCAGACGCGCTGCGAGATGACGAGCGACAGGCCCCCAACGCCGATCTTCCGTCATCCGACAGGGAGCTTGCTCATGATCTCAATCGACGGAGATTGGCGCGCTGCGGCGGCAGCCGTGCTGCTGGCGACGGGAGGAAGCGCAATGGCGGGATCGCTCGGCGGGCCGTTGGAGCTGCAAGACGAAGGCAGCTTCTTCGTCAACGGCCAACTCACGCAGTCGACGCACCCCGGTACCGCGGTCGGCGGCATCTCGCAGCCCGGCACGATCACCGTCAACCAGATGTACGTCCAATACCGCATCCCGAAGACCGTCAGCGGGCCGGCGGTCGTCATGGTGCACGGCTCCGGCCACACCGGCGCCACCTACGAGACCACCCCAGACGGGCGCGAGGGCTGGGCGACCTATTTCGCACGCAAGGGTTTCCCGGTTTACGTCGTCGATCATTCCGGGCGCGGGCGCTCGGGCTTCAACCCGACAGTGATCAACCGCGCGCGTGCCGAATCCAATGCTGCTTTGCTGCCCGACATCCAGATCGCGCCGCGCGAGCGCGCCTGGTATTTCTTCCGCATCGGTGCGACCTATCCGACCCCCTTCCCCGGCTCGCAGTTTCCGATCGAGGCGTTCGACCAATACACCGCCCAGCTCGTGCCCAATGCCGAGGCGACGCTGCCCGGCGCCGGCGCCAACACCGTTCAGGCGCTCGGCGCGCTGCTCGACAAGATCGGCCCCGCGGTCGTGATGGTGCATTCGCAGTCCGGCGCCTACGGCATGGACCTCGTGCGCGCCCGCGCCGCCAAGATGCTGGGCTTCGTCAATATCGAGGGCAATTGCGCGCCGGTGACGGCGGACGAAGTGGTGAAGATCTTTTCCAAGGTTCCGCTGCTCTCGGTGTGGGGCGACAACAGCCGGGGCGCGCCGGGGCCGAACGGAGACGAGCGCCGCGACGGCTGCGCCGCGACCGTCAACGCCATCAAGTCTACCGGCGGCGTAGCCAAGTTCCTGCTGCTGCCCGAGGCCGGCCACAAGGGCAATACCCACATGCTGATGATGGACAGGAACAACCTTGCGATCGCCGACTTGATCATCGGCTGGCTCGGCGAGACCGCGGCCGCGCGCTGAGTGAGACGCGTCGCTAAGGCCTTCCGCCGTGTCCCCGCGATCGAACGCCACGATGACCCGCGCGGGGCGACAGAGCGTTCTTGTTTAGCCGTCTCGCGTTGGATACATACCTGCCGACCGACAGGGATGTTTGCGCCTTTTGCGGCCACGGAGAGGTGGCTGAGTGGTTGAAAGCACCGCACTCGAAATTCGCTTACCCTCGTATTGTTCTGTACTGGCCTGTATCACGAAGTACTGAGCTATTGGCACAATTCGACGCGGCGGCATCACTTCGTCTCACGTGATTTTCCCTCGTGCTACCGAATTGGGTAGCAAAATGGTAGCAAGCTGTTCCAGCAATGTTCGCAAGCATGCTGTGGTAGGTTGGGGGCCGATCCCCGCGGCCCTAGCAAAGCTGCCGTGCCATCGTTCTGCGCGCGGCGCCAACACCGTGGAAACGCAACAACATCACCAGCGTCAAAAGATCTGGATCAGCCGAATTTAGGTTACCAGTCTCTATCGACATTAGGCCCGTAACCGCCAGCGCATAATCACGTGACCCATTTCTTTTCTTTATGTATGCGGCAACGTCAACTGCGACTGCTGGGCCAGCGCCGGATCGGTGATCAGTGTCCCACCGTGGCCGTCACTTGCCATGGAGAAGCTCGATGCCATGTATTGGCCCAGTAACGCGAGACGCTGGGCGTGTAGGCCATCACTGACGGTCAGGGTGCCGCCGGTGTTCTCGTTGTTCGCTGCGTAGGCCAATGTAGTGTTCGCCCCGAAACTGATCTCGGAGAGATCGATGCCGCTCGCGGTGCCGTGATCCGCATCGGGAGTGAGCGAACCGCTGATTGGTGGATCGACGACAAGGGTGCCGCCGTTACGATCTTTCGAGAGAAGCCAGGAGGCTGTGGTGTAGTCTCCAAGCAGGTTCAGTTTGACGCTGTTCGTTCCGTTGCTCACCGTAAGCGTGCCGCCCGATGCGGTACCGCTGTATGTGGCGGTCATCGATTTTGCCGGGTGGGTCCAGGCGAGGTCCACCAGATCGACGGAATTCGTTGTGGTCAGTCCGGAGATGGAGCCGGTGAAGAACGGCGCGGTCAGGCTGTGGTCGTTCCAGACCTATCCTCAAGTCGGCGCCTTCATGGAGGCAATGGAAGGAAAGGACCTCGCGTATCTCGTGCATGAGAATCTCAACGAAAGCTGGAGCGCGCTCTATCATGCCGATGTGGTGGCTGACTTCTCGCCGACACGATTGAGCTATGCCTGCGCGGCCCATATCGCCGACGATATCGACGAGACTTCGATACCGATCACCACGCACGGCGTCCTGCCCGACATTTCGGACGGCGTCTGGCGCGAGACGGTCAAGGACTTCCTGGTGGGACGCTCGTTCCGCCGCGATATCTTTGTCCGCGGTCCGGTTCAGCTCACGCCCGCCGAGAGGACCGAGGAACTCGACCGCGTCCTCGTGCTGATCGTTCCCCGCGCCGCCGCGACGGCCAGTATCCAGACCCCGATGGGCGAGGTGAAAGGGCGAACCGATCTTTACTCGCCGATCCTAGATCGCCTGGCCGACGGAACAATCCGTCTGTCGCAATTGGTCGCGCACATGGCGGGCCCGGACGAGAGTGCGGCAGCTGTGATCCAGGCCGTGGGTCTCCTGATCCACTCCGGCCAGGTCAAGATGGTCCGCCCCGATACCGAGGCCGACTGGGAACCGGCTCGAAGGCTCAATCTCGCGCTGGCGCGGGAAATCGCGGCTGGCAAATCGGTTCGCGCGCTCGCGGCGCCTGCGGTCGGGACCGGTGTCGGCGCCGACCTGTGCGATTTTGGTTTCGTGGCGGCAAGAGCGCAGGACCTCCGGCTCGATGCGGAGACCATTGCCTGGACGACCTGGAAGATGATTGAAAACACGTCCATCCGTCCTATGAGAGACGGCAAGTTCCACCGACACGAATCCGAAGCACTTGCGTATTTGCACGAGGCCGCAGAACGGCTGCTTGCTGAGAAGCTCGGGATGTTCAAGACGCTCGGCATTTAGATCGATCCTGGGCCGAGCTAGCCGTAGCGATACAAATTGGAGCGGCACATGCAGGCACTATGGCGTTGGCTTTTCTCCGCTCCTGATGTCCGCTTCGCTCTGAAAGTGACCGAATTGCTGCGTTGCCGCGAATCGACGCGACTGCCCACTGCAACAAGACAGCGTCCTTATCTCGCCTCGAGGATGCGGTTCGCATCACGCTGAATTTGGACCACATCCAATGGCCGCACCTTGCCGACCTGTGTGACAGAAGAAACAAAATGCGATAGACTGATGGTTGCTACCAAAGGGCGCAGGTTGCATGCATCGCTGAATCGCGCGCTCGGTTTTAGCCCTTTGATCGCCGCGCCTGTGGATGGCTGGCATGACCTGGTCGATCATCGCTCGCGATCGGGCCAGCGGACAATTCGGAATTGCCGTTGCGAGTCGTTTCTTCGCTGTGGGCGCGCTCGTTCCTCGTGTCAAATCGCACATCGGCGCGATCGCGACCCAGGCGTTGGTCAATGCCTTCTTCGGTACCGAGGGCTTGCAACTGTTGGAACGGGGCGCGACCGCGCCCGACGTCGTGTCCGCGGTAACGGCCGCCGACCCGGGACGCGACCACCGACAGATGCATGTGATGGACGCGCAGGGCCGCATCGCCGCGCATACCGGAAAAGCCTGCATCGACTGGTGCGGGCATCTTGCCGGCGACAATGTCTCGGTTGCGGGCAACATGCTCGCCGGCGCAAGCGTCATCGAAGACACGGCCGCAGCCTATGAACGCAATGCCGCGCTCTCCTTTCCGCGCCGGCTGATCGCCGCGATGCGCGCCGGCGAGGCAGCCGGCGGCGACAAGCGCGGAAAGCAATCGGCCGCGCTCGTGATTTGCGGTGACGACGAATGGCCGGATCTCGATTTGCGGGTCGACGACCACCTCGATCCGCTCGCCGAGCTCGAGCGCCTGGAAAGGGTGAGCCGCGAGCGTTTCGTGCATTTCATCCGCTTCCTGCCGAGCCGCCGCGACCGGGTCGGTGTGACCGACCGCGATGTTGTGGAAAGCGAGATCGCAAAAGCGCTTGCCGCCGAGGGTTCGTCTTGAGCACCGCTGGTCCTCTCCTCGAAATCGAAAACCTCAAGGTCATCTTTCACGATGATCGCGGGCGCACGACGCATGCGGTTGATTGCGTCGATCTGACGGTGCGGCGCGGACAAACCTTGGGCCTTGTCGGCGAATCCGGTTGCGGCAAGAGCGTCACCGCGCTGGCGATCATGGGATTGTTGCCCAAGGGCCCGCCCGAGGTGTCGGGCCGAATTCGCTTTGATCGCACCGATCTGCTCGGCCTCTCCGATCGGGAGATGTGCGACATGCGCGGCGATCGGCTGGCGATGATCTTCCAGGAACCGATGACGTCGCTCAATCCGGTCTACTCGATCGGCGAGCAGATTGCAGAGACCCTCGTCCGCCACCGCGGCCTGTCTCGAAAAAAGGCGCGTGCGCGCACCATCGATCTGCTGCGGCTGGTGAAAATCCCATCGCCCGAGCAGCGCGTCGACGACTATCCGCATCGGCTTTCCGGCGGCATGCGCCAGCGGGTAATGATCGCTCTCGCGCTCGCCTGCGATCCGAAGCTGTTGATTGCCGACGAGCCTACGACGGCGCTCGACGTCACCATTCAGGCGCAGATCCTCGACCTCATGCGTGACCTCAAGGCCACCACCGATGCCGCGATCATTCTCATAACCCACGATCTCGGAGTAGTCGCCGAGGTTTGCGACGAGGTCGCAGTCATGTATGCGGGCGAGATCGTCGAGCGCGCGCCAGTCGATGTGCTGTTCGCAGCCCCGCAGCACCCCTACACTGTCGGTCTCCTCGGCTCCATTCCACGGCTCGATTGGAGCGTCAACGAGCTCGCCGCCATCGACGGCATGGTGCCGAACATGGCCGCGCTCCCGAGGGGATGCCGCTTCGCTCCGCGCTGTCCATTTGTGCGCGAGATTTGCACGCACGCTTCACCGCCGATCGTGCCGGTTGGTCCCGGCCACGCATCGCGCTGCATCCGCGCGCCGCTTGAGCAGGTTCTGCCATGAGCGCGCCCCTGCTCGAGGTCGAGGATGTCGGCCGCCAATTCGTCGCTCGCCGCTCGGTTCTCGGCCGTCCGACCGCAATCGTGGCCGCCGTGGATGAAGTGAGCTTTTCGCTCGAGGTCGGCAAAACACTCGCGCTCGTAGGCGAATCCGGCTGCGGTAAATCGACGCTCGGCCGGCTGGTGCTGAGGCTGATCGAACCAACAGCGGGACGCATCCGTTTCGACGGTCGCGATGTCACGGCCCTCAAGGAGCGTGAGCTCAGGCCGCTGCGCCGCAACGCGCAGCTCATCTTCCAGGACCCCTATGCCTCACTCAATCCGCGCATGACCGTCGGGCAAATTCTTGCGGAGCCGCTTGCGTTGCACAATGTCGTGCCGCCATCGCGCCGCGCGGAACGCGTGAACGAGCTTTTGCGGCTTGTCGGCCTCGAACCGCGCCTGACGCGCCGTTATCCGCATGAATTCTCCGGCGGCCAGCGCCAACGCATTGCTATTGCGCGCGCGCTTGCGGTCGAACCCAAGCTCATTGTCTGCGACGAGCCGGTATCGGCGCTCGATGTCTCGATCCGCGCGCAGGTGCTCAATCTCTTGCGCGACCTACAGCGGCGGCTTGGGCTAGCCTACATATTCATTTCGCACGATCTCGCGGTGGTGAAGCACATTGCTGACCGCATCGCGGTGATGCATCTCGGCCGCATCGTCGAGATCGGACCCAACGAGGCTTTGTTTGCAAATCCGCGGCATCCCTATAGCCGCGCACTTCTCTCCGCCATTCCGGTGCCCGCGCCGGGCGCCATGCGCGAACGGATCATCTTGCGCGGTGAGATGCCGAGTGCGCTGCATCCGCCAGCGGGCTGTCCATTCCATACCCGATGCCCTGTCGCTGTCACGCGCTGTGAGACCGAGCGGCCGGAACTCCTCGGAGGTTTGCACGCGACCGCCTGCCACCGCGCCAGCGAGTTGCCGTCGGGAGCGAACGTCGTTCCGCGCCGAGGCGGCCTTCCGCCGGCATTGGAGCAGCTCATGAATGCTTTTCGGCACGGGACGAATAGGCAAGCCGGCGCGG
>Ga0124850_1000136_pt1 | contig 11056 bp, 6 predicted proteins | sample PanSoiMetaGPlot1_FD_97462 | JGI IMG/M metagenome (GOLD analysis project Ga0124850, IMG submission 97462) | Tropical forest soil microbial communities from Panama analyzed to predict greenhouse gas emissions - Panama Soil - Plot 1 (PacBio error... | ecosystem: Environmental > Terrestrial > Soil >...
CCTCACTTTCACTACCCCCACCCCCAACCCCTCCCCACAAGGGGGAGGGGAGCGCACCGAACTCGTGGTAAGAGAGACGACTGAATCCAACCATCACCCGCAATGATCCGCGTCCTCGTTTATTTCGTCATCGTGGCGTTGCTCGCGTTCGGCGCCGTGTGGTTCGCCGAGCGGCCGGGCGACGTCGCCATCACCTGGCAGGGCCGGCGCATCGACACCTCGGTCATGGTGCTGCTTGCGGCGGTCGCGGCGGTTGCGGCGGCGAGCGTCATGCTGTGGTCGATCCTGCGCGCGCTCCTGCGCACGCCCGACGTCGTCTCGCGCTACCTGCGCATCCGGCGCGGCGTGCGCGGCTATCTCGCGGTGTCGCGGGGGCTGATCGCGGTCGGTTCCGGCGACGCGCGCGCCGCCAAGAAATTCACCGCCGAGGCCGTGCGCATCGCGCCGCGCGAGCCGCTCACGCTGCTGCTGAGCGCGCAGACCGCGCAGCTCTCCGGCGACCGCGACGCGGCGGTCGCGACCTTCCAGGCGATGGCGGACCGCGACGACACCCGCGTGCTCGGCCTGCACGGTCTGTTCGTCGAGGCGCAGCGCCGCCACGACCACGCCGCCGCGCTCGGCTATGCCGAGGAGGCGGCCAAGCACGCCTCGGTGCCGGTGTGGGCGGGGCAGGCGGCGCTGGAGTTCCGCTGCGCCGCGGGCGACTGGAGCGGCGCGCTCGACCGGCTCGAGCGCAACATGCGGAGCGGCCTCATCGACAAGCGCACCTATCGCCGCCAGCGCGCGGTGCTCATCACCGCGCAGGCGCAGTCCGCGGTGGAGAGCGACCGCGAGCGTGCGATCGAGCTCGCGCGCGAGGCGGCCAAGCTCGCGCCCGATCTCGTGCCGGCGGCGGCGCTCGCCGGGCGGCTCCTCGGCGAGTTGGGCGAGCGGCGCCGGGCCGCGCGCATCATCGAGCGGGCGTGGCGGGCCAATCCGCATCCCGATCTCGCCGCTGCCTATGCGAAACTGCGGCCGGGCGATTCCGCGCGCCAGCGCTTGAGCCGCGTCGAGGCGCTTGCGGCCAAGGGGCCGCCCGACGCCGAAGCCGCGCTCGCGGTCGCGCGCGCCGCGCTCGACGCGCAGGAATTTGCCGCCGCGCGTTCGGCGCTCGCGCCGTATACGGCCTTGCCGCGCAAACGCGTGGCGGCGCTGATGGCCGAGCTCGAAATGGCCCAGGGCGACGAAGGCCGCGGGCGCGAATGGATGGCGCGCGCGCTCAACGCGCGGCGCGATCCGGCCTGGACCGCGGACGCGTTCGTGTCCGACCACTGGCTGCCGATCTCGCCGGTGAGCGGGCGGCTCGACGCCTTCGAGTGGAAGGATCCGCTCGCCGGCGAGGACCACGGCACCGTGATCGAGCACCGCGCCGACGCGCCGGCGCCTCCTACGCCCGCGACCGAGCCGTCTCCGCCGGCCCCTCACCCCCACCCTCTCCCCGCAAGCGGGGAGAGGGAGCAAGCGCGGCAAGCGGATAAGCCTGCGAGCGAGGAGAAGGAGAAAGCGCAGCGAGCGGCCGAGGAGGCCGCTCAACCCGACCCTTTCTCCGCTGGTGGTCGAAGCGCGCGCCGCGCAATGGCGGCGGCGACGGCGGATGAGTCGCGCGCCCCGCGCGCGCGGGAGATGACGGCGGTGGCGCCGGCGGTCATCCCGCTGGTGCACGCGCCCGACGATCCCGGCCCCAACGGCGAAATCGAAGTCGAGCCCGCGCCCGAGCCGGCAACGCCGCCCGCCGACGGCTGGAGCCGCATCCGCGCGCTGTTCAGGCCGTAGTGTGACGCCGCGCGGTCACCGGCTTTTCTATCAAGAGACAACCTCGGTGCGCTCCCTCCCCCGCTTGCGGGGGAGGGTTGGGGAGGGGGTGCACGCGCACGCTCTATCTTTTTGCGTGCCCCCTCCCTGTCCCTCCCCCGCAAGCGGGGGAGGGGACGCAGGAGCCGCGCGTGTCTACCCGTCGTGACAGATGCGCGCTTGCCTGCGCGCCTTGCCAAGGCACAGCGCAGCCGATATCAGAGCGCCCTGATCACGCCGCAGTAGCTCAACGGCAGAGCAATCGCTTCGTAAGCGATAGGTTGACGGTTCGAATCCGCCCTGCGGCACCAGCAGATTTTCCGCCGGTTTTCCCGAGCAATGCGCTGCGCCGCGCACATGACCATCTATCGCGCGGCTCACGCCGCTTGAGCTGTCGCGCTTTTCGGCGAATTTGAATCAGTGCAAGCAACGAACTCGGCCTGCTCCCTCCCCCCTTGTGGGGGAGGGTTGGGGAGGGGGGTGATGCGGTGATGCACCGCTATCGCCTCACACAACGACCCCCACCCCTAACCCCTCCCCACAGCCGGCTGCGGGCTTGCCCGCTTCCGGCAAGTCTTAAAGGTGACCAAACCCCGGCAGGCCGGGGTTTGGTTGGGGAGGGGAACGCAGCGAGTTCGCGGCGCTCACCAGCTTCTTACGACTGCGGCTTCCACTCGCGCGCGCTTCTGCGCCTCGGCGAGCTGGTCGGACGACATCTCGCCCGCGGCCGTGTCGCGGTTCTTGACCGCGGCGGTGCGGTTGCGCGTGTCGTTGGCGGGAAAACGCGCGGCGGCGAGATTGAACCACATATGCGCGTCGACGGCGTTCTGGGTCACGCCCTCGCCGCGGGCGTAGGCGAGGCCGAGATTGTACTGCGCCTGGGCGTCGCCCTGCTCGGCGGCGCGGCGATACCAGCGCGCCGCCTCGGCGTAGTCCTGCGGCACGCCGCGGCCTTCGCCGTACATCACGCCGAGCGTGAAGCGGGCGGCGGCATTGCCCTTGTCGGCGGCGAGGCGAAACCACTTCGCGGCCTCGCTGTCGTTTTGCGGCACGCCGCGGCCGCGGTAATAGGCCGAGCCGAGGACTGCCTCGGCGCGGGGATCGCCGGCCTCGGCGAGCGGGCGCGCGAGCCGCAGCGCCTTGGCGTAGTCGGTCTTCTGGAACGCGGTCTCGGCCTCGGCCGCGCCGTCCGCTGGACTCGCCAGCCCGACCGCCACGGCGCTATCGACGAAGGCCTGCTTGATCGAGTGCCGGTAAACGCCGAGCGCAAACCCCGCCGACATCGCGACCAGCGCGACGGCGATGGTGAAGCGCACGCGCATGCTCCACCACGTGCGGGCGACGCCCTTGCATTGGTCGAGCGCCGCCTGCAGCGCGTAGACGCGATGCTCGAGCTCGGCCTCCCGTTCCCGGCTTCGAAACAGTGGCAACAAAGCCATGCGAAATCAGTCCCTCAACCGCGCCCCCGCCGACACGCGTGAGGTAGTGATCCGCGCCGCCGGCGGCAACGTGCGAAGGCGACCTCGGCGGCCCTGTTCTTTCCTGTAAATAACAGGGGAAAAACAGGCGGCCGGCCACAACCCGGCGTTTCGCGTGTCTCGTAAGCGCCCGGATCAAAAGCGGAAATGCGCGCCGCCGGTGCTTCGTCGGCTCGCCTTGCCCTCGATAACAGGCCGGAACAGGCCGAAAACAGGAAAAAGCCACAACCCTGGCTTTGCACGCCGCCCCGCTCGCGCGATCGTGAACGCGTTCCGCCATGCTCACCCCTTCCGGCGCGCTCTCCTCCCTCATGCTGAGGAGGCGGCGCAGCCGCCGTCTCGAAGCATGAGGGCCACGTCCTCATCCTTCGAGACGCGCGCACGCCCGTTCGAGTTTGCGAAGGCCTCCGACACGCGCGCTCCTCAGGATGAGGACGGCCGAGCTCTCCGCTCGTCGCCGAACGAGCCGCCGTCTCGAAGCATGAGGGGTATCGCCGCCCCATCCTTCGAGACGCGCGCACGCGCGACTTGATTTGCGGCACGTCTGCCGCACGCGCGCTCCTCAGGATGAGGCGGCTCAGGGCATCCCGAACTCGCGGTTCGTTGCCGAACCGTTTTCGGTAATTCCCATCTCACGATGTCAAACAGCCCATCTCGTTCCCGCGGCGCATGTCCCGGGGTTTGCAACTTCGCTTCACTCACCCCGAATCGAGGGGTGGGCGGAGCGCCGAGAAACGTTCGGGTGCAGCGGCACCCGTTGGGCGTATCATGACGCGATACGCCAGGCGCCTAGCGAGGCGCCTTGCGTCCCATAACGCGGGACGCTCGCCTCTCGGCGCTCCACCGTGGCGGTTTTGGGCCTCGGGGCCGCGCTTCCGTCTCCTTCGGCGCCCGCCGTCCTACAACGGCGGGCAGTTGCCTTCCGGATCCGTGCAGCGAGCTCCTCGCAGCCAGGTCGTAGTGCCTGGCGGGCGGGGTCCCGGGCCTCCCGGGGCAAACGGTTACAAGCCGCCGCCGCAGGACGCCACGCCTCGCTCCGCCTTCAGGATGTCTCCGGAGACGCCCCTCGATGAGCGAGGCTGGGAATGGCTCTAGCACAGATACGTTACGTAGTCAATAGGCGTAGTCGACATGTAGTCAAATAATTTCATCCGCTCGTCCCCGCGAAAGCGGGGACCCAGACTTGGGATTGGAATGGAGAACTGGATTCCCGCTTACGCGGGAATGAGCGGCAGAGATTGCCGTGATCTCCGCTCGTTTCCGCGATCTCGGTCTGCTCCCTCCCCCCTTGTGGGGGAGGGTTGGGGAGGGGGGTGGCGCGGTGATGCACTGACGTTGCCCCAAACAACTACCCCCACCCCTAACCCCTCCCCACAAGGGGGAGGGGAATGCATCGAGTGCGTGGAGGGGAACGCACCGAGTGCGTGGGCAAGAAAGCGCACCGAGTGCGTAGCGAACCCAACAGCGGCTCGCGCGTTGTCATGGGCGAGACCAACGGGGCCGCGACCCATGTTGAAGGCGCCTATGCTGCTTGCGGCGGTGCTGGTGGTGTGCGTGGCCTCGAGCGCCGACGCCCGCCGCCGCCATCACGGCTATTACGGCTACGGCGAGCGCAGCCCATCGAGCTTCGACCAGTGGCGGCGCGCCCGCGCGACCCAAGATCCGCAACGAGATCGCGCACAGGATCCACAGCAAGGGCGCGAACAAAATCCGCAGCAAGATCGCGGACAGGATCCCCAGCAAGCTCGCGACCAAGATCCACAGCAGGACCGCGCCCAAGATCCGGGGCAAGCGCGCGTCCAAGCGCCCGACCAAGACCGCGTGCAAGACAGCGGACAAGACCGCGCGCGCTCTTCCTACGATCGCCGGCGTGCCCGCTATGACGACTGGCGGCGGGCACGCTATGAGCGCCGCGCCCGCTATGGGATTGGCGCCGCGGCCGCGAGCAGGATTGGCGGCGGTCAGGCGAGCGCGAGGATTGGACGCGCCGGCGCGAGGCCGAACGCGGCGATGCCGCGCTGCGCCGCACCCGCGGCGGGCCGTTCGGCGCCGTGGTGGAGAAGCTCGTCCGCGGCTGCGGCCAGCAGGGGGCCGAGTTCGACAACTGGCCGTTCGACGCCATCGCGCAGAGCGTCGGCGCCGACGAGAAGGAGCGCACCGCGCTCGCGGCCTTCGATACGGTCGAGCCCGCGCTCACGACCTTCTACGGCGCGCTCGACGACGAGCAGAAGGCGCGCCTCTACCGCGACCTGGCGGCGCCGGCCGCGGCCAATGGGCGTGAGACCACGCCCCGGCGCGAGGCGCAGGAGGAGCGGCGCGAGCGCCGAGAGTATTCATCCCGCCGCGATCGCGCCCGCGCCTACGCCGCCGCCCGCGAGGCTGCCGCGCGCGAGCCCACCCCAAGGCAAGCCCGAAGCCAAGCCGCCGCGCCCGGCTGGGGCGCCATGTGCGAAGAGCTTGCGGCGGTGCTGCGCGGCTGGCCGGTGCGCGAGATCGAGCGCGACGTGCGTTTGAGCTCGGCGCAGCGCGTCGCGTTCTACGAGCTCGTCACCGCTTCGCTCAAGGCCGCCGACACGCTCGGGGGCGCCTGCCCCAACGAGACCGCGCTCACCCCGGTCGGCCGCATGGACGCGATGCGCAAGCGGCTTGCCGCCGTGCGCGCCGCCACCGCGGCGATCCGCCCCGCGCTCATGCACTTTTACGAGGCGCTCGATCAGGGGCAAAAGGTGCGATTCGCGGGGATGAGTTAAGGGGCGGTGGCTTCGCGCCATCACAAGGGATTAACGATTGAGCGGCGGCCGCGAGTGCGCCGTCCAAATCAAGGAATGGCCAGAACCATTTTCCGGAAAGAGTTTGTCCGCCGCCATGTAGGCCGCGACCACCGCCGCAGAAACTGCAGTCGGCACGATGAACACGCGCTTTTCGATGGATTGTATTTTCGTAGACCCAGAATTCCATTAGCAAAGAATACCTTGCAACATGAGCGGCGTCACGTTTTGATCGCCATGCCTTTGGACGGGGGCGTGGGTTGCGGCGGCAAGTGATGGAGTGTAAATCGAAAGACCTATCGAGATGGGCAGTCTCCAAAGTTATCACTCGCAATGTCGGAAGATTTTATGCCTCGCTGCCAAGCGGCGAGAGACAATCACCTATGGTCGGCTGGCGGCTGCCCGCGTCAGCAGTGGAACACGCTGGATGAGGGGAAAAATGGGATGCGGCTCGATGAGCCGGTCTCGTAGCATATGCGCGGCGGCGAGATAATGATGGCGACACCTGCAAAAGAATCGCACGACCCCCACCCCAACCCCTCCCCACCAGGGGGAGGGGAGCACACCGAGCGGGGGGAGGGAGTGCACCAAGTGTGGGGATGGAAGCGCGCCGAGCCCGTGGCGAGCGCGGCGCGCACACGAGGCTAGTTCGCGATCGCCTTCCAGTTCTTGGTCAGATGCTCGGCCGTGCGCCAGGCCAGCGCCTGGGCGGTGAGCGTGGGATTGTGGGCGCCGCTGGTGCCCATCACCGAGGCGCCGAGGATGCCGAGGTTCGGCACCTCGTGCGCAAAGCCGTAGCGGTCGACCACGTTGGTCTCGCGGTTGTCGCCCATGCGGGTGCCGCCATAGGCGTGGGTCGAGGGACCCATGGTGCCCATCGGCCCGCGCTCGACCGCGATCGCGCCCGCCTCCATGAACCACTGCGCCATCTTGTCCTGGATGAAGGCGCCGAGCCTCTTCTCGTTGTCCTTGTTGTCGGCGGTGATGCGGATCACGGGGAAGCCGAGCGAATCCTTCATGCTGGGGTCGAGGTCGAGCACGTTGTCCTCGTAGGGCAGCGTCGTCTTCTGCAGATAGGCGAGGTTCCAGCGGTCGGCGTTCTCCTTGATGAACGCCTTCCAGTTGGAGCCCCAGGTGGGCGCCTCGCCGAAGGTGCTCATGCTGGCGGCGCCGATCGGACGGCGGTCGGAATAGACCCAGAGATTGCCGCCGCCGATGAAGTCGAGGCCGGAATGGTCGAAGTTGTCGTCCGCCCAGTTGTCGACGGCGACGCCCTGCGCCGGCAGGCCGTACCAGTTGTTGAGGTCGAACGGGAACAGCGCGGCAAGTGTCGCGCCGGTGTGATGGGTGATGTAGTGCCGGCCGACCTGGCCGCCGTTGTTGGCGAGCCCGTTGGCGAACGGCTTCGACTTCGAGAGCAGCAGCAGGCGCACGTTCTCGTAGGTGTAGCCGGCGAGCAACACGACGTCCGCGGGCTGAACGTACTCCTCGCCGCCCTTGAGATAGACGACGCCGCGCACGCGGCCGCTCCCCTCGTCGACCGCGACGCTGGTGACGATCGCCTGCGTCACCACCGTGAAGCGGCCGGTCGCGAGCGCCTTGGGAATCGTGCTCACGGCGGTCGAGTTCTTGGCGTGGATGTGGCAGCCGCCGCGGTTGCAGAAGCCGTGGTAGAGGCAGCCCGGACGGTTGTCGTAGTACTGCGAATTGACCGCGGCTGGGCCGGGGAACGGGTGCCAGCCGAGCTTGCGCGCGGCCGCCCCCATGCGCTCGGTGAATTCGCTGCCGGCGAGCGCCGGCATGGGATAGTCGCGCCCGCGCGGTCCTTCGAAGATGTTGCCGCGCTTGTCGATTACCCCGTTGACGTTGCCGGCCTGGCCGGAGATGCCGACCTCGTACTCGACCTTGTCGTAATAGGGCTCGAGCTCCTCGAGCCCGAACGGCCAATCCTCCACGGTCGAGCCTTTGGGGATGCGCGCGGCGCCGTAGCGGCGCGTGGCCTCGCTCACCACCTTGAAGTCCCACGGGTTGAGCCGCCAGCTCTGCGCCCAGTAGTGCAGCGAGGTGCCGCCGACCGCATTCATCATGGGATGGATGGGAAGCCGCGGCGAGTAGGGCGAAGATGCGTTGGGGCGATGGGTCGGAATCTCGCCGTTCGCCTTTTGCGCCGACTGCGGCCAGCCGCGGAAATTGTTGCGCAGCTCGTCGGGCGCGAAGTCGCGCGGGGAGAGCCAGGTGCCGGCCTCGAGGCCGATGACGTCGAGGCCCGCGCGCACGAGCGGCAGCGCGGCGACGCCGCCGACCGCGCCGAGCCCGACGATGACGACGTCGGTTTTCTTAAGGTCGATGGCCATGGCTGCCTCCCTTCATGGTGAAGGTCGCGTCCGCGTAGGCGGACTGGCGTACGGGCTTGGGCCGTGCGGTCATGCGCTGCTCGTCGGCCGTGACCACCATCCGGATGCCGGGATAGCCGATGAGATCCCAGCCGACGAAGTCGGCGTTGCCGCCGTAGTAGGGATCGCAGAACGTGCCTTGGATGGTGTGGGTGCGCACGAGGTTGAAGAACGTGGCGGCGTTGGGCGCAAAGCCGGTGGCGACGTTCTTCTCGAGGTCCGTGAGCACCGCGTCCTGGTCCTGCGCGGAAAGCTTCACGAAGGCCGCACCTTTGGTGGACTGCGCGTAGGCGTCGAGCGCGGCAAGCCCCGCGGCGTACGCGCCGCGCGAGCCGCGCAGCGGACCGGTGAGCGCGCGGTCGATGTAATGCGCCGCGCGCGCTTCCGCCGCGCCGGGGCCGTTGGCGTCGCTCGGGATCAGGCGCGCGACGATTGCCTCGAGCGTATCGGCTTCGGCGGCGGTCAGCGTTTCCAGCGCCTCGAGTCGCGACGCTTGCGGGCTTGGCGCTGGCGGCGTCGGCGCAGCAACGGGTTGCGCCGTCACCAGCGCCGGAGCTGTTGTGGATAAGGCGACCGCGGCGCCGGCCGCCTGCTTGAATAGATGTCGGCGCGAGACGGTGCGCCGCGCACCGTCGTCCGGTTCGTTCGGCATGACGTCCTCCCCAACGCGTATGTTTTTGAATTGGGTTGTCTGAATTGGGCTGCCCGAGATTTTCCCTCGACGGCAGCAACGCGTCATGGTGCACCCGGGCACCCTCGGCCGCAAGGAGGCGTCTCTGGTATCGCCCTGCCGGTCAGGGGAAATAGAATCAGCGCGAGCAGCGAACTCGGTCTTTACCCTCCCCCTTGTGGGGAGGGTCGGCGCCTTAAGCGCGTTACGCGCGTCTTCGACGCGCTATGGCGCCGGGGTGGGGGTCGTGCGGTGGTCCGCTGATGGACCCCCACCCCCAACCCCTCCCCACAAGGGGGAGGGGAGCGTACCGAGTGCGCGGCACTGGCCCCGACTCCAAATGCGTCACCCGCGGGCTTGACCCGCGGGTCCATCGTTCTTCGCGAAACGTTTTGCGAAGACGATGGATTGCCGGGTCAAGCCCGGCAATGACAAGAGCTGTTGTCGACTTTTCCTATTGAGATCGTTGGCCGCACGTGGCACGCAGCCGCAAATCAGCCCACCCGTCTCGCCCCCCGCTCCTCCCGCCAAAATCGCTTATGCTGCCCGGCAAGGCCGCGGGCGGGGATGCGCACGATCTTCTGCGGGTCGGAGACGGCGGTGCCGATCACCTGCGCCGCGCGGCCGTGCGCTTTGAGGATGGCAAGCGTGCGCTCGGCGGCGGCCGCCTCGACCACGTAGCAGAAGCCGATGCCCATGTTGAAAACCTCGAACATCTCGCTGTCGTCGACTTGGGCGTGGCGCTGGATGAGGGGGAAGATGGGATGCGGCTCGATGAGCCGGTCGATCTCGTAGCCGACCGGGGCGGCGACGCGGGTGAGGTTGAGGAGGCCGTCGCTGGTGATGTTGATCAGCGCCTTCACCCCGGACACCTTCGCCAGGATCTCCATCGCCTCGCGAACGTAGATGTCGGTCGGGCGGAGGAGCTCTTCGCCGAGCGTCACGGCAAGCTCGTCGAACTTGTGGTCGATGGCGTAGCCGTGGTCGGCAAAGAACGCCTTGCGCGCGAGCGAGAGGCCGTTGCTGTGGATGCCGCTGCTCTTGACGCCGATGACGACGTCGCCTTCGCGCACGTGGCGGCCGTCGATGATCTTGTCGAGGGCAACGCGGCCCACCGCCATCCCCACCAGGTCGAAGTGCTTGACCAGATCTTTGAGCTGCGCGGTCTCGCCGCCCGAAATCGAGACCCCCGCGATCTCGGCGCCCTTGCACAAACCGGCGGCGACGGCGTCGAGCATGGCGGAGTCGGTTGACGCCACCGCGATGTAGTCGACCATCGAGAGCGGCTTGGCGCCGACGCAGATCATGTCGTTGACGTTCATGGCGACGCAGTCGATGCCGATGGTGTCGTATTTGCCCACCATGTCGGCGATGATGGTTTTGGAGCCGACGCCGTCGGTGCAGAGCGCAAGCCCTACGCCGTCGAGCTCGATCACGTTGGCGAAATAGCCGATCGGCAGCACCACGCGGCCGAGCCCCGCCGCCGGCCAGGTGCGCTGCACCCGCGCGATGATGCGGTTCAAGCCCGCATCCGCCTCCGCGGTGTCGACGCCGCTGTCGCGGTAGATTTCGTTGCGCACGTCGGTTGTTCCGCCTGTTGCGCCGGCGCCGCCGCCCTCATCCTGAGGAGGGCGCGCAGCGCCCGTCTCGAAGGATGAGGGCGGCCTCATGCTTCGAGACGGCGGCCTCATGCTTCGAGACGCCCGCTACGCGGGCTCCTCAGCATGAGGGCGGCCGGGCCGGGGCTGGAAAAGGCTACCATGTCCGCGCGCTACATCCCACGTGCTCTCGGCGCCGCTATTGGGTTCTCAGAACGATGCCGCGCACTCGGTGTGTTCCCCTACCCCTTGTGGGGAGGGGTAGGGGTGGGGGTCGTTGTGTGGGGCAAGATCGGTGCATCCCCCGCACGACCCCCCT